>OGLM01003931.1_pt1 | contig 11490 bp, 15 predicted proteins | sample 1572531 | NCBI WGS metagenome assembly OGLM01 (sample SAMEA2581909, study PRJEB24529) | metagenome | biome: Human gut stool | place: China | collected 2011 | reverse complement strand
GCGCGCCGCCGCGATAACGACGTGCAGCTGTTCGACGCCGACGGCAGGCAACTGAGCGGCTTCAAGCCCTCGTTTCCGCTTACAGGTCTGGGAAGCATAGTGCTCGGTCTGATACTCGCGCTCATGCCGGGAGCATTCATCTCGTGGCTGATGTTCATCCTCGCCGCCATCCTCATTCTCGGAGCCATAGGTCAGTTTGTGAGCCTCGCCGCCATCTCGCGCACGTTCCGCGTGGGCTTTTATTTCTGGATAATGCCGTCGGTGATACTTCTTGTCGGGCTCATCGCGCTCATAAAGCCGTCTGCCATCGCCTCCGCACCGCTGTTTGTCATAGGATGGTGCATGCTGCTCTACGGTGTATCGGAGAGCGTCAACTCCATCAAGATATACCTGATACGCAAGAAGATGAAGGCTGCCGACATGAAGGCGGCTGCCGAGGCGGAAAAAAACGGTGAGAAAGACGAAAGCCTTCCCACCGCTATAGAAAACGACTGACACCGCGCGCACGGCTCACCTGAGCACCGCGCCGTCAGTCCTCATGGGGCACAATGCCCTCAATGTACTTGCAGATGATGCCTATGCCCTTCAGATTGTCGCCTCCCTGAGGTATTATTACGTCCGCGTATCGCTTGGTAGGTTCGATGAACTGCTCGTGCATAGGCTTGAGAACCTTCAGATATCTTTCCACAACCATCGACACGGTACGCCCGCGGTCTATTATGTCGCGCTGTATGTTGCGTATCAGACGCTCGTCGCTGTCGCAGTCGACGAATATCTTCAGATCCATCATATCCCTCAGTTTCTTGTTCAGAAGAGTCATTATGCCCTCGACTATAATCACCGGCTTTGGCTCCACATGCACCGTCTCGGGCAGACGGTTGCACTTCAGATAGGAGTAAGTGGGCTGCTCGACGGCACGTCCCTCGCGCAGTTCGTTGACATGCCTTACAAGGAGTTTCCAGTCGAAAGCGTCGGGATGGTCGAAGTTGATGGCGTGTCTCTCCTCCTCAGTCATGTGTGACGTGTCGTTGTAATAAGAGTCGAGCGGCACGACGGCGACATGATGCGGAGGCAGCGACTCCACAATCTTCCTCACTACTGTGGTCTTGCCGGAACCGGTTCCTCCGGCTATTCCTATAATCGTTACTTTATTCATAAGATTTGATTTATGCTTCGTGGTCGTTCATTGACCTGTCCTACGCCAGCCGGAAGAGCCGGAATGCGCAGACGGTCAGAGTGATGTCTCGCGGCTGAACATGGGTCTGTAGAACTCAGCCTTACGTTCCACCTTCATCGGATAGGCGCGCGAGCTGCTGGGCATGCGGTAGAGCCGCAGCGTGCGCCCCTCGAAACGGAAGTCGGCGCATGCGCCCACGGCAGGCTGACGCTCTATGCCGAAGCATTCGGAAAGTACGTCTCACCCCTTCCGTCCGGTAACGGCTACAGCCCGGCATTCGGGCAGCGAGCGCAGCATTGACTTCAGGTCTGTCGCCTCCACCACCTCAAGATCCTTGTCGGAGGCAGTGTTTTTGAGGCGGCGCACGGCACATGCGGTGTCGTAAAGTCCTATGCGACGCTCTCCCAGGTGCCGCTTGTTTGTACTTAAAACGAATTTGTGCTGCAATAGTTGCAGTTTTCCGAAATGCAGCTGAACAGATGCCGGAAAAAGAACCGACATCTGCCGAGCCGCCGGAACAGGAGAAACCCTTGTCAGAGGCAAAAGGCGGACAGCTTACGCTATTTTGATGGGAGGGAACGGAATGCGGCAGCCGCCGCCTCTCGGTAGCCGGACATGGAGGCCCGAGGAGGAAGATTATTTGATGGAAACATGGGGACAGTTTTCCGTTCCCACCATTGCAAAAAAGCTCAATCGTACCACAAACGCCGTCAAGGTCAGAGCGCAGCGCCTCGGTTTGGGTGCAGTGCTGATGTCAGGCGAATATGTCACGCTGAACCAATTGATAACCGCCGTAACGGGCAGCGAGAAATCTTACAGTTACAAGATAAAAAGCTGGGTTGAAAATCGCGGTATGCCTATCCACATGAAAAAGGTCAACCGCTGCAGCTTTCGGGTGGTATACATTGAGGAGTTCTGGGAGTGGGCCGAGCGATACCGCAGCTTCATCGACTTTTCCAAGATGGAGCCGTTGGCGCTCGGTGAGGAGCCGGACTGGGTAGCCGAGCAGCGCAAGAAAGACTTTGAAGCATACGCCATTCAGAGGAAAGACCCGTGGGGAGAAGACGAGGACTCCCGGCTGAAAATGCTGCTCAGTAAGCACAGGTACTCATGGGCGGAAATTTCCGAGATGATGCATCGTTCTCACGGTGCGATTGCGCGCCGTTGCCGTGACCTCGGCATCAAGGATCGCCCCGTTTCGATGGAGCTGACCGGCAAGCGTGGCACATGGACCAGCGAGGATTTTGAAATACTGGCAGACGGCATCCGCCACGGCGACAGCTACGCTGCCATAGGCAAGGCGGTCGGCCGTTCCGAAAAGTGCGTCCGCTCCAAGGTCTACAACGATTATCTGACCGAGAACGCCGACAAGGTGCGGGAAATGCTCGGTGATGGCTCGTGGGGACACGGTGCGCCGGAAATGGACGTCCGTCATGGCTTCTATATCTCCCGCACCCGCCATCAGGTCAGGCGCGACCTATCCGCGCTGGCAACGGCCCTTCGTAAGCGCATGAACGATCTCGGCTATGATCCTTACTGGCAGCGGTTTATGTGCATGAATTGGGACGACATTGGCGGATGCTCCGCAGGGTGTACGGATTGCGACAGCTGCACAGCATTCCGGCGTATTCAGCCTCAGTATTGTGCACGGTGCGGCGGCACCTTCTACGAGCGCAAGGAAAACCGCTTCTGCGCGGCCTGCCGCACCGCGAGGAAGAAGCAGGCCCAGCGGCACTGGTGCCGCGTGAACGGCATGAGCCGAAAATAATAAACTGTCCCAGCCGAGGGGCAAAGCTCGGCGCATGAAAGGAGCAATTCATGGCAAAGAAAAATTTGAATGACCGCTGCCCGCTGCAGGACGAATGCGAGCGCAAATGCGAATACAAATTCCGCGAGTTGGAGTGTGACTATTACGCCAACAACGGCGTCGGCGAGGATCGTACCATCCCAGACCAGGAGGAAAGGCGCGACGAAGCCGAGCGGAAAGCCTATGAGGAGCAGTACGAAGCCGACCTCGCTGGCGTCGAGGACGATGACGAGCCTGCGGCTCAACCCGCAAAAGGCGCAATTACTTACATCTCCGTCAAGGAGCTGCATCCGCATCCCGACAATCCTCGAAAGGATGTTGGCGATGTGACCGAGCTGGCCGAAAGCATCAAGGTCAACGGCGTCCTCCAAAATCTGACCGTTGTCCCGAACATGGTCACCGGTGAGATCACCGGCGATACCTGGCAGCGTGGGTATAAGGTCATCATCGGCCACCGCCGTCTTGCGGCTGCAAAGCTGGCCGGTCTGGAGGAGCTTCCCTGCGTCGTGGTCGAGATGTCGGAGCGGGAGCAGCTGAGTACGATGCTCACGGAGAATATGCAGCGGTCCGATCTGACGGTCTATGAGCAGGCGCAGGGCTTCCAGATGATGCTTGACATGGGCGATACCGTCGAGGACATCGCGGAAAAGTCCGGCTTTTCCGCCACCACTGTCCGGCGCCGTGTGAAGCTCCTGGAGCTAGATAAGGACAAATTCAAGAAGTCCGAGGAGCGCGGCGTCAGCCTTTTCGAGTACATGGAGCTGGACAAACTGAAAAGCCCAGAACGCAAAAATGAGATGCTCGACTACATCGGCACCGAGAACTTCAAGTACAAGCTGAAACAGGCTATCGATGCCGAGGCCACAGCCGAGCGCAAGGCGAAATGGGTGGAGCTGTTGAGTGCTTTTGCTACGCAGGTGGAGAGCCGCACGGGATATAGGACGGTCAAAAGTGACTATGTCAGCAGCAAGATTGAGATGGAACGCCCCGATGACGCTGATACCGTTGAATACTTCTTCTGCATTGAAAAGTGGGGCTATATCGCGCTGATGGTCAAGGACGAGCCTACTGCTGCCACGCCAGAAGAGGAGGCGAAGAGGCGCGAGGAGCAGATGAAGCAGGAGCGCAAGAATGCTGCCGAAAAAGCACTGGCCGAAGCCACCGCTCGCGCCTATGAGCTTCGTGCCGATTTTGTGGCTACTGCTTCTGCGACTGCTATCAAAAAGCACCTGGCGGACATCGTGGCACTGTGGGCCTACGCCGAATACTGGGACGATACCGATTGGCTCACCGAAGAGGAGATCGCACAGGCTACCGGCGTTGAGCCTCTTGACGTGGAGGATGATGATAACGGCGAGGACGATGCCGAATTTACGCTTCAGGCCGTGACCGATGCAATCAGCAAGACGCCTGAAAAGGTGCTGCTGCGAATGATTTATGCGCGCCTGGGTGACGGCAAGTCCAATGGCTATTTCCATAGCTACTGGAACAGCTACACCATGAAGCACGAGGAAAACGAGAAGCTGGACCGCATCTACGCTCTGCTCGTCAAGTTGGGCTATGATATGTCTGATGATGAAAAGGCGCTCCAGGACGGAACACATGAGCTTTTCGGGGAGGCGACCGACGAATGAGAGCATCTACCTGCAAAGGCTGCGGCGCGGCTATCGTCTGGATCAGAACACCAGGCGGGAAGTCCATGCCGTGTGACGCCACCCCGCGCTATTACATCGAAAAGCCCCGCTCCGGCAGTAAAAAGATCGTCACGCCTAACGGCGAGGTCATTTCCTGCGAGTACACAGAAGATCCGCATAAGGCCACCGGCACCGGCTTCGCTCCCCATTGGGGGAGCTGCCGGGCGGCTGGCCGCTTCAAAAAGGGGTGATAGTCATGGCAATCAAAAACTACACAAGCACCGTCGATATGTATACGAGTCTCGGAGAAATACAGGGCGCACTCGCCCGCGCTGGCGCGTCGAAGATCATGGTGGATTATGACGCTGGAAAGCCTGTAGCAGTTACCTTTGCCATTCAGACCATTTCAGGAACGCGGGGCTTTCGCCTCCCCGCCGCAGTAGATGGGACGCTTAGGGTATTCGCAAAGCAGCGCGTTAAGGCCGACCGCACACAAGCTGAAAGAACGGCGTGGCGAAATGTCCGAGATTGGGTGCTGGCGCAAATCGCACTTGTAGAAAGCTGCGATGCAGCGGTCGACGAAGTATTTCTGCCATACCTTGTGGACGGCAATGGGAGGACACTCTATCAGGCGTATTCCGCCGGACAGCTCGCATTGGAGGGATAGTATGAAGCGCGAAGTGTATCAGCGCGGTACTTCCGGCGTGAAGTATGGCATTTGGAATTGCCAAAGCAAGGAATTCCAGTTTGGAATTTCCGAGGACACGCCTATGCTTGCCGTTGCTCGGCTTTTTCAGAAAATCGGCGATGATGCGCGGAAGTGGCGGTTTGAGCCGCGTCCGCTCTCACGCGCCAGAAAGGAGGCGCAATCGTGAATGTGACTTGCGATAAGTGCGGCGAGCTATTTGCGGTAAGACCGAGCGATATAGACACCGTATCATCCGACGGCTACGAAGTGCAGTATTTTTCATGTCCGAGATGCGGAAGCAGTTATCATGTCATGACAACGAACGAAAGAATGCGGCAGTTGATCGGCAAACATGTTTCGCTGGCGCAGAAAATCAAAATCGCCCACATGAAGCATTTTAAAGAAAGCTCAATACGCGGATATGTGCAGGAACTTGCCAGCGTCGAAAATGAACAGCGGCTTTTGCTTCCGGCTTTGAAGCGGCGCGGCATGGAGATACTTAAAAGCAAGGGGGACACTCCAAATGGGACGCTATAATGATTTGATTTCATTCATCAACGAGCTGAACGAAAGCGGTCGTATTCAGTACGACGATTACAGCCGTCTCTTCGATTTGGCTTCCGAGCTGGGTGAAGCGGAGAATGCTCTTGGCGCAGCCAAAGTCGATATTGCCGCCTTGTTGTGGCTGAATGGCAACTGCGAATACTGCGAACACGGAGAGAAAGAGGAATTCAGCGGCGCGAACAGGTGGCATTGTAAACTTGGAAACGGCGTAGACTGCCGCCCCGTATGGCGCGGCGTCGTAACAAAAGACTCCATGCTCGAGATACATAAGGCAAACCCGACTTCGGTTCGTGCAGAACCCAGTCACACGGGGACTGTGCTCGGGCCGAAAGAGGTCTTGTTAGTCTCTGATATGGAGGAGGCTGAGGAGATCGTGCCGGAGGCCTATAGGGGCTTTCTGCTTATCAAATGCGCGCATTGCGGCAAGCTGCGTGGTTTCTGTGCAAAACAGCCGATTACAGAATATCGGTGCGATGAATGTGAGAAAACGACGCTTTTGCACGATCTCACATCGGCATACATCGGCTGTAAATGCGGCAGACATTTCAGATACCGCACGAACATGGTCGATGATATGTTCACCTACAGTTGCTTATCCTGCGGCGCGCCGGTAGACCTCGCATATAACAGGAAAAGCGGTATATATCAAACGGTGAAGTGATGTTGATTATTACGGTACAGGTAAACGCACCGGCTGGGCAGGCAATCGGCATCAAAGAGCAGATCGCGCAGGATTTGGAGCGGTATGGAGATACCCGTGTCCTATCCGTGGAGGTCGTAAAGCAGACATATCAACAAATGAAGTTGGGAGGAATGGATAATGAAGTATTGCGCTAACTGCGATACCCCGCTCATGACACACGCGGCAGAGAACACGGTGTTGCACATTTGCCCATCATGCAGTAGTATTTTCTTGGAGAAAGATAAGCAATACCGATTTATCGCCCAGCTCTCCGGCGGCAACGCCGCGCGTGAAGCTGTCGAGGTGCTGCGGCTTTGCGGCTAAGGCCAAAAGATAACCGAAAGGGGTGAGCCACATGATTTCGATAAGGACATCATGACGCTCGATAAATTGAATAAGCATTTTGAACTGATCGAAGATCGTGCCAAGGCGCAGGATATGTTGAGGTCTCTGCGCGAAGCAGCTTACCCCGGCGCAACCGCATTGACAGGTATGCCCCATGCGCCAGGCATCCGAGATAAGATAGGCGATCTTGCAGCGGAGATAGCGGACATCGACGCACGCATTCAATTCCTCGATACGGAGATAAGCGCAAGTGAGGCGACAATACTTCCGTGGATCGCTACCATACGAGACGATCAAACGCGGCTGATCTTCCGCTTGCGCTTCCTGCGGGGGCTTGCGTGGAAAGAGGTCGCTGCGGTCATTGGAGGGCGCAACACGGACGACTCCGTGCGGCAGGCGTGTTACCGCTACCTCGGTTCTTAAAACTTGTTCTGTCCTGTTGCAACTCGTTTCTTGCTATTTCCCGCATCATAGCGTAGGATTACACTTGTAAAATCCTACAAAGCCAGACGGCCATCCCGTAAGGGGTGGTCGTCATTCTTTTGGGAAAGGAGGCCGAGGCCTGCGCGTTACTCCTTGCGCGTTGGTCATGCGCCGGGTCCAATGTTCGCCAGCAAAGGGCAGCGGTGACATCATAAAAGGAGATTTCCAAAATGTTCGGAATTGTCATTTTGGCCGTCTATGCGGCGCTGATGATCGGCGTCACGCTGATGTTCACCCGAAAGACGACCGACGCAGAGGGCTTCCATGTGGCGGACCGGCGCATCGGCTCGGTGATTGCCGCCATGAGCATCGCCGCCACTTGGATTTGGGCTCCCTCACTGTTCACTTCCTCGGAGATGGCCTATACGCGCGGCGTCCCGGGGATGTTCTGGTTTACGGTACCGAATGTGCTGTGTCTGATACTGTTTATTCCCTTTGCAAAAAGGATACGGGCGCAGTACCCGGAGGGCATCACCTTGACCGGCTACATGACGGAGCGGTATCACTCCGGCAAGGTCAAAGGTATCTACTCCTTCCAGCTCGGCGCACTCTCTGTTCTTTCGACGGCGGTACAGCTGCTTGCCGGAGGGAAGACGCTCGCCCTCATTACGGGGATGCCGTTTTGGAGCATGACGCTCGCCCTGGCAGTTATCGCGTATTCTTATTCACGCTTCTCCGGGCTGAAAGCATCTATCGCAACCGATGTTGTGCAGCTGGGCATTATTCTCATGGGTGGCACTCTGCTGGTCGTTCTGAGCCTTCGCATGACCGGCGGCTTTGACACGGTACGGGCAGGGCTCGGTGCCGTCTCTGGAGAATATACTTCGCTCACCTCCTCCGCGGGCATTGAGGTCCTGCTGGGCTACGGTCTGCCGATGGCTGTCGGTCTGATCTCCGGCCCGTTCGGGGATCAGTGCTTCTGGCAGCGAGCTTTCGCAATCAGGCGCGACCGCATCGGCAGATCGTTTTTTGCCGGTGCGCTTTTGTTTGCGCTCGTTCCGATCTGCATGGGAACGGTGGGCTTCCTTGCCGCAGGCTCCGGCTTTGCGGCCAGCGACACCGGCATGGTCAACTTTGAATTCGTTTCCTCGCTGCTTCCGACATGGGTGCTGGTCCCGTTTCTGTTTATGATTATCTCCGGCCTGCTCTCCACAGTAGATAGCAACCTTTGCGCGGCAGCGTCGCTCACGACAGACTGGCTCGGCATTGGGATGGACACGGTGCAGACTTCGCGCCGCACTATGCTTTGCCTGCTGATCGTGGCTATCGCCATCGCCAACATTCCCGGCCTGACGGTGACATACCTGTTCCTGTTCTACGGAACGCTCCGCGCTTCGACGCTGCTGCCGACGGTCATGACGCTGCTCGGTAAGAAGCTGACGGGCAAGGGCGTTTTTGCCGGTGTGCTGACCGCTCTGTGTGTCGGGCTTCCGATTTTTGCTTACGGCAATCTCGCAGGCATTCCGGCTGTGAAAGCAGCAGGCAGTTTGACAACAGTGCTGTCGAGCGGGATTGTTGCCGCCATCGCCTCGAGAAAGGCGGTGAGGGCATGAGCCTCGGAAGAAAGCAGCGTATCGACAACAGCGCATGGCTGGAAGCCGTTGCAACTATCGAAAATGCAGTTTCCCGCGCAGAGCTGGACGAACTGACCGCCGCGACCGTAGCCGACATCAAGGCTACGGCAGCTGGAAAGCGTGCTGCCTATGCGTGGAGTGCCGGCAAGGACAGCATTGTCCTCGGCAAGCTCTGCGAAGCGGCTGGCGTCACTGATAGCATGATCGGCGTGTGCGATCTGGAATATCCCACCTTTGCCGCGTGGATCGAGGAACACAAGCCGGAGGGCTGCGAGGTCATCAACACGCATCAGGACATCGACTGGCTGGCCAAGCACCCCGAGATGCTTTTCCCCAAGGACTCCGCTGCGGCTGGACGCTGGTTTTCCATCGTGCAGCACAGAGCGCAGCGCGAATATTTCAAGGCGCACGAGCTGGACATCATTATTCTCGGACGTCGCCGTGCGGACGGCAATTATGTCGGTCGCAACAGCAACATCTACACTGACGGCAAGGGCGTGACGCGGTTCAGTCCCCTCGCGGCATGGAAGCACGAACATGTCCTCGCCTATATTCACTACCACAAGCTCCCGCTTCCACCGATCTACGGCTGGAAAAACGGCTACCTGTGCGGCACTCACCCGTGGCCTGCCCGCCAATGGACGGGCAGCGACGAAAATGGCTGGCGTGAAGTCTATGACATCGACCCCTCTATCGTCCGTGCGGCGGCAGAACGGATCGACAGCGCCCGCACCTTCTTGAAGGGGGTGCAGGCATGAAAGTCGTAAAGAAACCTCTCTCTGAGCTCCAACGGCCAGAGCGCAATGTCCGAATGCACACCGACAAGCAGCTGAAAGAATTTCGCCGCTCTGTTGAAATGTTCGGACAGATCCGCCCAATCGTGGTCGATGAAAACGGCGTCATTCTTGCCGGCAACGGTTTGTACGAAACACTGCTCTCCCTCGGACGTACCGAAGCAGATTGCTATGTCGTGTCCGGGCTGACCGAGGCTGAGAAGAAAAAGCTTATGCTGGCCGATAACCGCGTCTTTGATTTGGGCGTTGACGATCTGGCCGCGCTGGACGCTTTTATCCTTGAGCTGAAAGACGACCTGGACATTCCCGGCTACGAAGAGGATCTTCTCCGTGCGATGGTGATGGAGGCTGACGAAGCCAGCGACGCCCTGCTTGAGTACGGCACCATTGAGCCGGAGCAGGCTGCGGCCATCACCGAGACGCGCGAGAAATACGCCGCCCGGGAAGAAGCTGCTGCGGCGCAGGCTGAGGAAGTCACACCCGCACAGAGCGGCACGGCGTCTTCCACAGAGCCCGCTAAGAGGTTTATCCTCTGCCCGAAATGTGGTGAGCGGATATGGCTGTAAAGCGCATCAGCTCAGACATCGACGTTGTGACTGCGGCGCGCCAGCGGATCAAGAATGTATTTTCCAACGGTGTCCCCGTATACCTCTCGTTTTCCGGCGGCAAGGACAGCATCGTTCTTGCCGACTTGACCTATAAGCTGATCCAGGCCGGGGAAATCGACCCCACACAACTGACCGTCCTGTTCATCGACGAAGAAGCTATTTTCGACTCTATTGAAGCGACCACAAAGGCATGGCGAAAGAAATTTCTGCTGGCTGGCGCCAAGTTTCAATGGTGGTGCATCGAGGTCAAGCATTTCAGCTGTCTGAACGAACTGTCCAGCGATGAAACCTTTGTCTGCTGGGATCATCGGAAGTGTGATGTTTGGGTGCGGCAGCCGCCGCCTTTTGCCATCCGCAACCACCCGCAGCTCCGGCCAAGGATCGACAACTATCAATCCTTCCTGCCGCGCGTCACAATGGACGGCATTATGATCACCGGCGTCCGCGCAGCAGAGTCTATACAGCGGCTTCAATATATGGCCGCGTTGAACATGGGCGCAAAGGGCATCACCGGCACGAACACCATTTACCCTATTTACGACTGGAAAACGGCGGATGTCTGGCTGTACCTGCGTGACCAGCATATAGATATTCCCGAAGTCTATCTGCAGATGTATCAGGTCGGCGTCAATCGAAACCAGCTGCGCGTGTCGCAGTTCTTCTCTGTTGATACCGTACCCGTGCTGGTACACCTGGGCGAATACGACCCGTCGCTCATGGAGCGTGTCCTCCGGCGCGAGCCGAACGCCTACCTTGCCATGTTGTACTGGGATAGTGAAATGTTCCACCGTACCACAAGGAAGCGCCGGGAGCTGGAGGGCGAGGACACCAAGGACTACCGTGCGCTCCTGAAGGAGATGCTGTTCGTCCGCCCGGGAGACTTCTTCAATACGGAGCATAAGCGCAAGATCGCCAAGCAGTACCGCAAGATGTTCATTCAGATGGACGGAATGGCGCGGCCGCGCGATTACAAGAAAATGTACGGCGGTTTGACTGCTGGTGATCCCAAGCTCCGCACCCTGCGAGCCATCTATCAGGACATATCCTGCGCCTACGCCGATTATGCCAAGCGCTTCCGGAAGACCTGCTAAGAAAAGTCAAGTAGAAATTTCAAGGCAATGCAGCTTATAAAAG
>OGLM01003929.1_pt1 | contig 11497 bp, 12 predicted proteins | sample 1572531 | NCBI WGS metagenome assembly OGLM01 (sample SAMEA2581909, study PRJEB24529) | metagenome | biome: Human gut stool | place: China | collected 2011 | reverse complement strand
GAAATACGCCAAGGCGTGCATTGACCGGGGGATGCAGACGGACATAGACAGCGGTATCGCCTGCGAAAACGAGCTGTTCGCCATGTGCTTCGCCACCGCCGACCAGAAGGAGGGCATGGGTGCCTTTCTGGAAAAGCGTACCGCCGAATTTCAGAACAGGTAAACGGCCTTATGAAGATGAATCAAGATGAGATCAAAGGGATCCTGCCGCACCGTGAGCCGATGCTGCTGGTGACATCGGTGGAAGAGCTAAGCCCCGGCGAGAATATCCGCGCAGCCTTCTTCGCATCTCCTGAGATGGATATATTCCGCGGGCACTTCCCGGAGGAGCCGATACTGCCGGGCGTATACTCCATAGAGTGTATGGCGCAGGCGGTGGATATTCTTCTGATGTCAACGGTGCGCTACGCCGGAAAAACACCGCTGCTCCTGGGCGTGGACAAGGTGAGCTTCCGGAAAAAGATCCTGCCGGGAGACACCCTTGAGATCCGGGCAAATATCATTTCCGAGCAAAAAGAAAAAGCCATCGTCACTTGCGCTGCCGAGATATACGTCCATCAGGAGCGGGCGGCTAATGGCGATATAACGATCGCTATGCGATGAATTAAAGGAGGAAACGACAATGGCACTGATGACCGCAAAAGAGTACATCGACTCCCTGCGTAAGCTGAACACCCGTGTGTATATGTTCGGCGAGAAGATCGACAACTGGGTGGATCACCCCATGATCCGTCCCTCCATCAACTGCGTGGCGATGACCTACGCGCTGGCGCAGGATCCCCGGTACGAGGAGCTGATGACCGCCACCTCCAGCCTGACGGGGCGGAGGATCAACCGCTTTACCCACCTCCACCAGTCCGCCGACGATCTGGTGAAGAAGGTGAAAATGCAGCGTCTGCTGGGGCAAAAGACCGCCTCCTGCTTCCAACGCTGCGTGGGCATGGACGCCTTCAACGCCGTGTACTCCACCACCTATGAGATCGACGAGAAGTGCGGCACGAGCTATCACGAGAACTTCAAGAAATTCCTTGTCTACGTGCAGGACAACGATCTGACGGTGGACGGCGCCATGACCGACCCCAAGGGTGACCGCTCCAAGGCACCCCATGAGCAGACCGACCCGGATATGTACGTCCACGTGGTGGAACGCCGCGACGACGGCATTGTGGTCTGCGGCGCGAAATGCCACCAGACCGGCTCCATCAACAGCCACTGGCATATCTTCATGCCCACCATCGCCATGGGCGAGGCGGATAAGGACTATGCCGTGTCCTTCGCCTGCCCCACCGATGCCGAGGGGCTGTACATGATCTACGGCCGCCAGTCCTGCGATACCCGCAAAATGGAGGACGGCTGCATCGACGTGGGCAACGCCAAATTCGGCGGGCAGGAGGCACTGGTGGTCCTCGACCACGTGTTTATCCCCAATGAGTACATCTTCCTCAACGGCGAGTACGAGTTCGCCGGCATGATGGTGGAGCGTTTCGCCGGCTACCACCGCCAGAGCTACGGCGGCTGTAAGGTGGGCGTGGGCGACGTGGTCATCGGCGCGGCGGCACTGGCCGCCGAGTACAACGGCGTGGAGAAGGCCAGCCACATCAAGGACAAGCTCATTGAGATGACCCACCTCAACGAGACGCTGTATTCCTGCGGCATCGCCTGCTCCTGCGAGGGCTGCCCCACTAAGGCGGGCAACTACCAGATCGACCTGCTGCTGGCGAACGTCTGTAAGCAGAACGTTACCCGGTTCCCCTATGAGATCGTGCGTCTGGCGGAGGACATCGCCGGCGGTCTGATGGTCACCATGCCCAGCGAGACGGACTTCAAGTCCGCCACGGTGGTGGGACGCGAGGGCGAGACCATCGGCGAGATCTGCAACAAATATTTCGCCACCCACGAGGGCGTCAGCACGGAGGATCGCCAGCGGGTGATGCGTTTCCTGGAGAATATGTGTCTGGGCGCGGCTGCCGTGGGCTACCGCACGGAGTCCATGCACGGCGCAGGCTCGCCCCAGGCGCAGCGGGTGATGATCGCCCGGCAGGGCAACATTCAGGGCAAGAAGAAGCTGGCGAAGAATATCGCCGGGATACAGGAGTGAAGGCGCGTCATGGATAAAAAGCAAGCGTGGCTCCAGCTGGTGCAGGAGAAGTCGGAGCATTATCTGAACCTGCACGACGGCGGCTTTGACGAGAAAATGCGGGCGCGTCTGGTGTCCTGTGACTACGAAAACCAGACCGTCACCTACGCATTTCCCACCCAGACGTGGCAGATCAATGAAAAGGGCGGCATCCACGGCGGAGCCATCGCCGGGATGTTCGACACCGCCTTCGGCGTGGTGGCGAACTTCACCGCCGGGGACAACGAGGCCACCACCACGGATATGACGGTGTCTTTCCTCCGGGGCGTGGACTACGGCATGGAGGTATACCTCACCGTCTACATCATCAAGGCGGGGCGCAGCCTCATCCGCCAGCGGGCGGAGCTGACCGACGCCGCCACCGGCAAGCTGCTGGCCACCGCCAGCGGCAGCTGGATGCCCCTGTGACCGAACACTTTAAGGAATAAAATAGGAGAACGACTATGGATTTCAATTTGAGCCGTGAGCATCAGCTGATCCGCAAAATGATGGCGGAGTTCACCGAGCGGGAGGTCAAGCCCATCGCGGCGGAGACGGATCGCACCTGCGAGTACCCCCGCGACAACATTGAGAAGCTGTTCAATTTGGGCGTTATGGGTATGTGCGTGCCCAAGGAGTACGGCGGCGCGGGTGCCGACCCGCTGGCAAGTGCCCTGTGCATCGAGGAGCTGAGCAAGCAGTGCGCCTCCACCGGCGACATCGTGGCGACCCACAACGGTCTGTGCTGCGACCCCATTATGACCTACGGCACCGCCGAGCAGAAGGCGAAGTACCTGCCCATGCTGACCACCGGGCACCATGTGGGCGCGTTCGCCCTTACCGAGCCGAACGCCGGTTCCGACGCCTCCAAGGGACAGACGGAGGCGAAGCTGGTGGGCGACCACTACGTGATGAACGGCTCCAAGATCTTCATTACCAACGGCTATGTGGCGGACGTGTTCGTGGTGTTCGCCATGACCGACAAGAGCAAGGGCACCAAGGGGATCTCCGCCTTCATCGTGGAGAGCGGCTTCCCCGGCTTCTCCGTGGGTAAGCACGAGGAGAAGCTGGGACTCCACGGCAGCCCCACCGCCGAGATCGTGTTCCAGGACTGCATCGTTCCCAAGGAGAACCTCTTAGGCTTGGAGGGCAAGGGCTTTTCCATCGCCATGGCGACGCTGGACGGCGGGCGTATCGGTATCGCCGCACAGTCTCTGGGTATCGCCGAGGGCGCGCTGTCGGAGGCTGTCGCCTACACCAAGAGCCGCGTTCAGTTCGGAAAGCCCATCAGCAAGTTCCAGAACACCCAGTTCACGCTGGCGGACATGGAGCTGGGCTGCGAGGCGGGGCGTCTGCTCATATACCAGGCCGCCGTCGCCAAGGGCGAGGGCAGGCGGTACACCAAGCTGGCGGCTATGGCGAAGCTGTTCTGCTCCGAGCACGCCATGAAGACCACCACCAAGGCACTGCAAATGTTCGGCGGCTACGGCTACACGAAGGACTTCCCCATGGAGCGGATGATGCGCGACGCGAAGATCACGGAAATTTACGAGGGCACGTCCGAGGTGCAGCGTATCGTGATCTCCGCCAACATGGGACTGTAAGAGGAGGGATGAGACAATGAAGATTTTGGTCACCGTAAAGCAGGTTCCCGACACCAGCGGCAAGGTCGCCGTGAATCCCGATGGTACTCTGGACCGTGCGTCCATGCAGACCATCATCAACCCCGACGATCTGAACGCCGTTGAGACCGCTCTGGCTCTGAAGGACGAGCTGGGCTGCAAGGTCGTGGCGTTCACCATGGGTCCTCCTCCCGCAGAGGGTATGCTGCGTGAGCTGATGGCCATGGGCGTGGACGAGGGCGTTCTGGTCACCGCCCGCGAGTTCGGCGGCTCCGATACCTACGCTACCTCCCAGATCATCGCTGCCGCCATCGACACCTACGGCATCGAGAAGGACGACGTCATCCTGGCTGGCCGTCAGGCCATCGACGGTGATACCGCACAGGTGGGTCCCCAGATCGCTGAGAAGCTACATCTGCCCCAGGTCACCTATGCCGGTGAGATCACCAAGGACGGCGACACTCTGACCGTGAAGCGTATGCTGGAGGACGGCTACATGACCATCAAGGTCAAGACCCCCTGCATGATCACCTGCATCAAGGAGCTGAATCAGCCCCGTTATCTGTCCGTGGGCGGCGCGTTCGAGGCGTACAGCAAGCCGCTGGTCACCATGACCTATGAGACGCTGAAGGATCATCCTCTCATCGACAAGAGCACTATCGGTCTGGCGGGCTCCCCCACCAACATTCTGACCTCCTTTACGCCTCCCCAGAAGGGCGCAGGCATGATGCTGGAAGGCTCCGGCAAGGAGACTACTGACAAGCTGGCAGGCATTCTCGCCGCCAAGCACATCATCTAAAAATACTTCACAAAAATGCAGGCATTTTTGTGAAGCGCATGAAAACAGGTTTTCATGCGTGGGGTTCACGGCCGACTGCGCGCGCCCGTTGGGCACACTTGCTGGCCGAGAAGAATTTTTCTGACGCACATGTCGTCAGAAAAATGATTGAATCATTTCGCGTCTGCGGACGCGAACTCTGCGAGGCTTTTTGACCGTGACTCACGATGATGCTTGTGAAAATCTAAAGAAGGGATACAAAACAATGGCTTTTAATAGTGCTGATACCGCTGCCTTCAAGAACGTATGGGTTTTCTGCGAGCAGCGTCAGGGCGTGATGATGCCCACCACCTTTGAACTGATCTCCGAGGGTCGCAAGCTCGCCAACGAGCTGGGCGTGGAGCTGTGCGGCATCCTGCTGGGTGACAACGTGGACGGCATCGCCGCTGAACTGGGCGAGTATGGTGCGGACAAGGTCTACGTCTACAACTCTCCTCTGCTGAAGGACTTCACCACCGACGCTTACACCAAGGTGATCGTGGAGGCCGTTGAGGAGCTGAAGCCCGAGGTGCTGCTGTTTGGTGCCTCCAACATCGGTCGTGATCTGGCTCCCCGTTGCGCCGCCCGCCTGCACACCGGTCTGTGCGCGGACTGCACCCACCTGGACATCGACATGCCCAACTACAAGGGCTTCCTGCGCGAAGCCTCCACGCTGCCCGAGGAGCGCATCGAGAAGCTGGGCACCGTGATGATCAATAAGGAGCCCCATGACGTCTCCCGCGATCTGAAGATGACCCGTCCCGCCTTCGGCGGTCACCTGATGGCGTCCATCATCTGCCCCCGCTTCCGTCCCGCCATGGCGACCGTTCGCCCCGGCGTTATGAAGAAGCGCGAGTGCAAGAAGAACGTGGAGATCCTGCATCCCGCGTTCGCGCTGGCTGCCGGTGACATCCACACCGAGGTGGTGGATACCGTCAAGGCCGCCAAGAAGCTGGTGGACCTGATCGGTGCTGACTTCATCGTGTCCGTTGGCCGTGGTATCTCCAAGGACGTGGAGGGCGGCATCAAGCTGGCAGAGGAGCTGGCTGAGGTGCTGGGTGGCGTCGTGGGTTCCTCCCGCGCCTGCGTGGACGCCGGCTGGATCACTGCCGACCATCAGGTCGGTCAGACCGGCAAGACCGTTCACCCCAAGGTCTACGTCGCTCTGGGTATCTCCGGTGCTATCCAGCACAAGGCTGGTATGCAGGATTCCGAGTGCATCATCGCCGTGAACAAGAACGACACCGCTCCCATCTTCGAGGTGGCTGACTACGGTATCGTCGGCGATCTGTTCAAGGTCGTTCCCGAGCTGATCGAGTCCATCAAGGCTGCCAAGGCCGCCAAGTAAGTGCTTTTTTGGAATCTTTGACCGTACGCGTTCGCGGTTTTTGATTGATAACTACAAAGAAGGAGGTGAGACATGTGACGGTATTGCACTGGTTCTTCATTTTTGAAGCATGCATGGGAGTGCTGCTGGGTATCGTAGTGCACTTCACGTTCAAGGATGTTTCCAAGAAAAAGTAAAAATAATAAGAAGATAGGAGAAAGAGCATGGTTTATTTTATCGTACTGGCATCGATTTATGTCATTGCCATGATTGCATTGGGCTATAGAGCCTCCAAGCGTGTTACGTCGGTTGAGTCCTATGCCGCCAGTTCCGGCGACATTGGTCCTCTCGCCACGGCGATCACGTACGCCGCGACCTTTTCCAGTGCCGGATACTTCCTCGGCGTGGCAGGTCAGGGTTTTGCATTCGGTGTTACCAACATCTGGTTCTGGGCCTCTCAGTGGACCACCACCTGCCTGTGCCTGTGCCTGATCGCCAGGAGATACCGTCGCGTCAACAAGAACATTCATGCCGCCAGCGTTGCCGACTGGGTGGCAGACCGCTACGGAAGTCCCGGCCTGCGTGTGTTCCTTGCCCTCGTCAGTCTGCTGCAGCTTTTGTATGTGGCCTCCCAGCTGGTGGGTGTCGGCATCGTTATCAACCACATGATCCCCAGCATCTCTTACCAGACGGGCATTTGTATCGCCGCTGTCGTCATTATCGTCTATATCTCCATGGGCGGCACCTACGCCCACGTGTACACCAATGTGGCGCAGGGTGCGATGATGTGCGTGCTGGCACTGGTCATTTTCTTCACCGGCTTCTTCCTGTTTGGCAACGTGTTTACCGAGGTGCCCGAGCTGCTGTCTCAGATCGATCCTAAGCTGGCTATGGGCGTCAACCCAGACAACGCCGGTTATCCCACAGTTTCCGCCGTGGTGTGGATGTTTATTGCCCATCTGTGGTGGACCATGAACCCGCAGATCATCGGTAAATGCACCTACCTTAAGAGCGACCGGGATATTAAAAAGTTTATCATCTATACCGCCATCTGCATGTTCCTGATGGGCAGTGTGGTGCTGGGCGGTTCCTATGCCCGCATTCTGCTTCCCGAGGGCATCGGCAGCACCGTTACCGGTATGGACAACGCTATGCCCTGGTTTATTACGCAGGTCTATCCTGAGGTCGTGGCGGCTATTTTCCTATGCGTTATTCTGGCAGCCTCCATGTCCACGGTGGACGGTATCCTGCTGTACATGAGCGTGGTCGTAGGCAACACGTGGTACAACAAGATCTTCCTCGGTGCCAAGCGCGCCCGCGGCGAGCATGTGGATGAGGCCAAGGCGGAGAAGACCACCATGTCCATCATGAAATGGTCTGTGTATGCTATCGGCATCATCGCTATCCCCATCGCGTTCTCCAAGCCCACTAACCTGACGGTCATGCTGTGGTCCGCTGCCGGTACCATCATGTCCGCCGTGGCTGGTCCTGTTGTGGTGGGTCTGTACAGCAAGAAGGCTGGCAAGGGTGCCGCTCTGCTGGGCTCCATCGGCGGTTGTGCTTCCTTCTGCATCCTGTACTTCGGTCATATCATTGGTTCCGTTTATCAGTGCTGCGGTATCGGCGGCTTTATCAGTGTTGTACTCACGCTCATCGGTATTCCCCTGTTTAAGAAGATGGATCCCGCTCACGCCGAGAAGATGTTCGCTGGTGTGAACGTATCCGAAGAGGTTGCGGAATAACCGTTCGGTCTAACAGAAAGTGAAGCTATCACTATAGGAAAGGAAATTATCACTATGGGCAACTATGATTGGAATCAGATCGTTGCCGATCTGAAAAAGTATCTGCACCTGATGTACAGTCCGGTAGGCATGAAATGGATCCGCACAGAGGAAGAGCTTATGGCCATCCCCAAGGTCCGCATCCACGAAAAACACTATGCCCCCTGCATGGTGGTGGGGCAGGCTCTCCAGTTCGGCTGGACCTCCGCCTGCAAGCCGGAGAACGTACACAACAACTACTGCCGAGGTGTCCACGGTCTCGTGGAGCGCAGCGAGGACTGGTACTCCGGCGAAGTGTTCAACGGTGTGTGGTATGGCAACGCCGAAGCGGCCAGGGGTCACCATGCGGCACTGAACTGTGTTCCCTCCGAGTACTGCGCGGTAGTGGCGTCCCCTGTGGATTCCGGCCGTCTGGAGCCGGATGTGGTGGTCATGTACATCAGCTCCTCGCAGGCGTTCATGCTGTTTGCCGGGTACCAGTTTGACAAGTACGAGAAGCTGGACTTCACCTTCTCCGGGGAGTCCACCTGTTCCGACTCTTGGACCCGAACCTTTATGACCGGAAAGCCCTCTCTGGCTCTGCCCTGCTTTGCCGATCGTAAGTTTAGCGGCATCAGTGAGTGGGAGCTACGCGTCACCCTGAAGCCGGACGACGTGCTGCGCTGTTTAGACGGTCTTGCCAAGATGCACAAGAACGGGCTGCGCCACCCCATCGCTCCCTCCAGTCTGACCACCGATATTGTCGAGGGGCTGCCCGCTTCTTATCTGAAGTTCTGATACACGAGATACTCCCTTTTTCACCCCCTTGTGGGCACGGTGCCGCAATAGCGGCACCGTGCCCGATGGAAAAAGTCCTGCGCCGGCAGGAATATACTGAAAGGAGCGTTGTCATGGCGAAAAGAGAGATAAAGCAGGTGGCCAATCATCTGCTGCAGCAGGTGTTTCTCACCGTGGAGGACCACATCGCAGTGATGACTCTGCACAATCCCCCGGTGAATGCTGTCAGTGGCATCATGCAGGAGGAGATACTGCTGCTGTGCGACTATATCGATCACGATGACAGTATCTGGGTCTGTGTTCTGCACTCGGACATCAAGACCTTCTGCGTGGGAGTGGACATCAACCGCTTCTACAAGAGCATTCAGGAGCGGGATGTTACCAACCGGCAGGAGCTATACTACGATGGCGCACAAGCCCTGTATGACCTGCGTGTGCCGCTCATCTGTGCCGTCCACGGACACTGTCTCGGCGGGGGTCTTTGCTATCCTGCCGGTGCGGATATCACCATTGCTGTTCGGGATACTCAGTTCGGTGCACCGGAGGCGAAGCTCGGCGTGGTAGGGGGCTGTGGCCATCTGGCTCGCATACTGCCGCCGCAGATCCAACGCGATATGAGCTACTGCGGTACGTTTATCACGGCGGAAGAGTTGTACGAAAAGTACGGCGGTGTCACGCAGGTGGTGGATCAGCTTGAACAGCTTATGCCCACCGCTATGGAGAAGGCTCGGGAATTGTGCCGCCGTGGTCCGCTGGTACTGCGCTATCTGAAGGCGTGTATGAATAAACAAGAGGCGTTAGATATGCACCGCAGAAATGAACTTGAGATCACATACACCCGCTATATGGCGAGGCACAAGGATTTCGAAGAAGGCGTCAAGGCCTTCCTGGAAAAGCGGGAACCGCACTATACCGGCGGGTGATCCACGATATATACACTTTATTTCCCCTCACAAATAGGTATGGCGTCTCTTCGGAAGAAGAGGCGCCGTACCACGATAAAGAGGGCGGCGGCACGATGTGCCGCCGCCCTCGGTCCATCGAGAAGCCCTTTCTACAATTAGGAACAGACTGAGTTTCGATTATATGTGAGTGAAAAAACAGAAAGGCGAAGCGATGGAAACATAGCTCCCCATCTCAAAGTGCCTGCTTTTACAAGCTCATGGCAGTAATCTTGGCTTATCACTGCTCGGTAGTTTTGTACTTTCCAGTGCTGCAATTATTTTTTCACCATGTGTTCCTCTTGGCACTTGTTTACGCCTCCGATCTATTTATTTTATCTGATTTTTTTATTGCTTCAGCAATGAAGCCTATATTCTTACTATCTGGGAACCGTTGTGCTTTTTCAAATAGCATTTTTACAGCAATACTTCGTGCAGCAGAGATAATTTCCTCGTCACAGAGAGAAAATCCTGTCTTAGAATTTTCAAAATGGAGAATATCCTCGTAAATCAACTGTCCAAACCTATTTTTAAATACTCGCTCTTGATGCAGAGTTCATCCAGCGGACGGTTGTAGAGATACACGTCACTGGCCTTGAACGCCTTTCTGAGCGGACGGGAATGGAAATAGAGGTGCTGGCCGAGGTCAGAGCCGCGCTGGGAGAGATCCTTGCTGATGTACTTGGTTATGTAGTAAGCCGTTGCTATCGGGTCACGGATGGGCGCCAGAGAGCAAAAGCCGAAGGTGTCCATATAATCCGGCCAGTTCAGGAAACCGCCGTCTATGAGCCTCTGGGGAGCCGGTGGCGCGAAAGAGGCCAGCACGTCCACCGGCAGCCCGGAGATCAGACCGTGTATGTGCCACGCACCATCCTTGTGGTGTTCCGGTACCAGCAGGAATTGTATCTGGGAGTGATACTTCTTGCGCTTGTCACGGATGAACTGGGAAAGACGGCTTTGGTAGGTAGCGAGGTCGAAGCGGTTGAACTTTGTCCGGTCTATGGTACCCGTGAAGAAGTAGTCCCACGGGTTACAGAGAGCGTATTGCAGCACCATATTTCGAGCACGGCTGAAACTGTTATCCAGCTTGTTGTCGTAGTGCTGAGCGTCCTCTCCGTTGCGGAAATAGACGTTATCAGGGTCACGCACACCCTTGAATGTCACGATCTTGTAGATGCCGTGACCGTATTCGTGGATGCTGTGAACGGGGGAGGCGAAAACCGACATATAGCAAGCACTTCCCGGAATTCGTTATGGTGTCAAGTGCCCTCGTCGGAGCTTTCACTCCGACCTGTTGAGGGCAGCTCTGACGGTGCACATCCTCCCGACGTTCACAGCAAGAGTTGATGTTTCTTTCCTCGGTGTAAACCTAACCGGCAGCCGACCTAAACAGGCGATCTCTCTTTAACGGACGGATTTTCCAAGGTATCTATGAGTTGAGGAAAGAAAAGAGCGTTTTAGAATTTGGCCAGACGGATACCGGAGCACTTGCCCCAGCGGTTCCATTCGATGATGACTTCATCACCCAGCTTGGGCGTATAGCCGCTGGCGGCGAGGATACGATCCATCACATAGATGCGGTCACAGGACAGACCTTCACCTTTTTCACACTTCTCGGTGAGGAACAGGTTGACACCGGAAACCTCCTGGCCGTCATCACCCTTGAAAGAGGACTTGCGGAAACCGATTACTTTCATGTCGTTGTTCTCCTTTTCGTTGTATAAAAATTGCAGGGTAGCAGAGCTGCCTTTCGGAGTTCTGCACCCTGCAAATACATATTAGAACCTGCCGAATACAGCATTTTGATATTTACGTATTGACAAATACAGCATATTGTGGTATACAAAGATTATTCAGTTATTTGTGCACCATTTGCAGGTCTGTGATCTGCATCGCACACGTTGTTAAGTTTGTACTTGAGGAGCATCATGCTCCCGTTTGAGATCAGGGTCATTGTGCCCTTGTATTTCAATGACTATGCTGCGAGAAGTTTTCTCGCGGCAGTTTCCACCTGTACGCCGCTTTGCCGCCATGCTATGATGTGCCTGTACTTAAGGCATCAAGCATTTAGGTCGGAGCAGAGCAGGCACGGGTGGAAGGCTATCAACAGCTTTTC
>OGLM01003928.1_pt1 | contig 11499 bp, 10 predicted proteins | sample 1572531 | NCBI WGS metagenome assembly OGLM01 (sample SAMEA2581909, study PRJEB24529) | metagenome | biome: Human gut stool | place: China | collected 2011 | reverse complement strand
AGCTTTCAGCGATGCTTTCTTCTCTTTCAGGTCAGCTTTCAAAGTGTCAATGTTTGCGGTGATGGATGCGATTTCCGCTGTGAGTGCTTCCTTTGCGGACTGCTTTTCTGCAATCTGCGTTGCGAAATCAGCAGTCACAGTTTTAGGGTTGTTTTTGCTACCTTTTGTTCTGGGCATAATAAAACCTCCAGAAAATTATAGTATTTTTAGTATAGCACTCTATCTCATTTATTTCAATCACCGCAAATTTCTGTTTCGTATTATATTACTATCATATCAGTACGATCATTAAAGCTTTCTATGATTTTAGCTATTGATTTTGAAACTCCTTTTTCAACATAGTTCATTGGCTTTTTAACTTCAACAGATTTTGCAAATGCTACAATCTCATATCGAATGCCTTCACCATCCAGTTGATAAAAGAATCTTTGATTATCCTCTGGATTTTCATAACGAACCTCAAAGTAATCTGTTTTCCACCATGGTGCCGGAACATAAATATATCCTTTTGTTCCCGTAACAATCAACTCGCCCTCGGATTTTGCAGCTTTTGCTACTTTGATTGAGGCTACTGCATCATCATAAGTAAAATCAATTTTTGTAAAGGCATCCATATTGGCGGCTTCATCCAAGAATTTCGTAGTTATTACTTTTTTTCTGTACTCCGTTCCAAGAATTTGGAAAACAGGTAGCAACGCTGCAGGTGCCCAACCGCACATACTGTTCCATTTCTGAGTTAAATCTGTTCCGGCAATTGAAATACCATCTCGCAAGCTAGTACAAACAGCATCAACCGATACAACCTTACCAATTTTTCCAGACTTTGCAAGAAGGACTAAACGTTCGTATGCTGTTGAATATGCCGTCTTAATAGCATCCATGAGAACCAGTCCATGTTCTTCAGCAATCGAATATAGTTCTTCACAATCCGCTTCTTTTAAAGCAATTGGTGATTCACACAAAACATGCTTTCCCGCCAAAAGAGCTTTTTTTGTATCAATATAATGTTTCTCTGGTTTGGAAACAATATACACGGCATCCACTTTTTCAAGAAGTTCATCATAGTTTTCGGTATAGAACATCCCATCAAACTCAGGTTCTTCACTCTTCTGAGATGCACATACACCAATTACATCAACGCCGTTTACATATTTAGACTCTGCTACAAACTTTGTTCTGAAAGCAGCCTTTCCAACAATTCCCATACGAAGTTTACATTGTTCACTCCGTACTTCAGAACTAGAGATTCCCTCCGTTCTCGGAAGATACACTACCTTACAATATTCGTTTAAATAATCAAATTTTCCGATCCAATCAGAACCTACCGTGAAAATATCCACATCGTACCTACGAATATCATCAATTTTCTGGCCCTCATATTCTTCCACGATGATCTTATCCGCAAGTCCTGTGGCACGTACAGCCTCAATACGCTCCATCAAGGACTGCTGTACATTGATTTTTCCACGGGTTTTATCAAAATCATCCGCTGTAACGCCAACGATCAAATAATCTCCCAGTGCTTTTGCACGTTCCAACAGCTTGATGTGACCATAGTGAAGCAAGTCATACGTTCCGTATGTAATTACTTTTACCATTTCTTGCTTCCTCTCACCTTTTACAAAAGTCCACGCTTCTGTAAATCCTTAAAAGCGTTCACAAGCGTAGTGTTATCTTCTTTTGTCAATGCACCAATATGGCCTACACGGAAGATGGTTTCTTTCATTTCTCCACTATTGGGGCAAATCCAAATACCATACTCATCTTTGAGTGTCATAAAAACATCATAGGCCGACACATTCAGCGGATGCAACGGTGTAACCGCATTGGACATCGACTCTGAAACGATTTCAAGGGGGAGCCCCTTAATCTTAGCTCTAAAATCTTGAGCAAGTTCCGCAATTTTCTTTGTTTCACTCTCAACACCGCCAGCGGCTTCTATTTCTTTCAGACGAGCATTGATCTGGCGTAAAGTACCAACTGCTGGTGTAAAGGGTGTTTGTCCCCGCTCGCCATTTTTAAGAGCAGACTTCAGATTTAGATACATACACTTCACATCGCGGGCCTCTACACGTTTGACTGCTTCATCGGACAAGACAATAACTGATACGCCCGGAGGACAAGCCAATGATTTCTGAGAACCAGTAATCATTACCTGCACACCCAATTTGTTCATATCAAAATCGTCTGCAAGGAAGGAGCTAATGGCATCCACGACCAGAAAAATTCCGTTTTTCTTACAAAACTCGCTGATCATCTCAATGTCATAGTGAACACCTGTTGAGGTTTCATGTACATTAACGAGGAACCCTGTAAAGCCTTTACCGTCGTACATATCCAACTGCTCTTTTTTGAGTGCTTTACCTTTCTCCAGCTTGATTTCCTCGTATGGAATCTCGTGAATCTGGCACAACTCAACAAACCGCTGTCCAAAGCTGCCACCGTTTACGACCAAAACCTTATCCGTCTTATCAAAGACGTTCATAACGGTTGCTTCCATCGCTGCCGTGCCAGAACCAGTGATAAATACCACTCTGGCATCATCGCCAGCCTTCGCAAACTTTTTCATCAGCTTTTCATTTTCAAGCATGACAGCAGAGAACTCAGGCGTTCTAAAATATGGAACCTGTTCTGCTCCAATAGCGCGCACTACGTCATCCGACATTACCGGGCCAACTGTAAAATTAAGCATCTTTATACCTCCATGCAATTATTATCAAATACAATTTTTCCCCATTCACAGATTTCGTGAAATCCTACTTTCTTATGGAGACTTCTGGATTCATTCGAGTAATAGAAAGAAAAAACCCTTTTCCCCTCACTCAATAGTTTTTCGCAAATAGCTCTCCATATTTCTAGTGCGTAGCCTCTCCTTCGATACTCTTTATTAACTATTAGTTCTGCGACAATCGCTATTCCATTTATTTCTGCATTTGTACATGCATGAGCGATTACTGTATCGTTCTTTTTTATCACATAATTTCTGGAATATCCTTCTTTGGAACGCTGAAGAAGCTGCTCGGCCAGATCATTTTTATTATAAGATTTTCCAATATCTTCATCATCATAGATCATTTGAACTATCTGTTCAAAATCAGTCACAGATGCCGATTGTACCGTTTCTCTATGTTTTTTATCAACATTAGTGATTTCTGCTACCCAACCATAGGTTATGGTAAAAGGACGTTCAGAGCTAGAATAATCATCTCCTATATACTCTGCAGTATTTTTTTCGCAATAAATCATTTTTATTGGATGATCCTTAATCAGTTCTTTCAATTCCAGTACGCTAAAATCATTATCTTTCGAGTAAACATGGACACACGAAAAATAAAACAAATAAACTGCTTTTATTTCATTTTCACGTTTATCCATATAAACATCAATAACTTGTGAACCAATTCCATATCTTTGCAGATTCATATAGAGATAAAGACATTTATAGTATTCTTTTCCAATATATGATTCAACAATTTGCTCATCATTTTTTTTACACTTTACAATCATCTATTGCCCTCACTTGGAAAAACTATCTCCGAACAAGGCGAATGTGGCTCTCTCTGATCTTCAGGAGGAAGTTTCATATAATCGCCGTAAATATATTTTAAAACCGTATCATAGTCTTTTGAGCTGTACAACTTTTTTCCTTCAAACATATATTCTGCACGGTCTGTAAACCATGATTTTGGCATCCCGTATCGCTCATTCAATGGGTTCTTTTTATATAACATTCCTGTCGCAGGAAAGCCTAAGCACCGAACACGATTGGGCGAAGAATTCCTGCTTTTCTTTGAATATTTTTCATATCCATGAAAAGCAAAATCTGCCGGAATCTTTGATAGGAGGCTAAACCATATCTTCCAAAATCCCACTGTGTTTACTTTTGCCACTTCAGCCCATAAAATCTTCCGCAAACAATAGCAATGCAAATCCTGAAATATTTGACCAACAATTGAAAGCGGAATATCATCCATTGGGAACACATCAACAAAAATTCCGGTCTTACATTTCAAGTGTTCCTGACCAACCCGAACATAAGTAGAGCCTGTACGCCGTAGTTTTCCATATTCCCATCTATACTCATGATCTGTATCATGATCCTGAAAGAAACAAATATTGGGATTCATTTCATCTTTATGCTTCTTGAATGTTTCGTAATCTTCGCGAAGCATTCCAATGTCAGCATCATCATCCCATGGAATATACCCCAAATTTCTTACCGCTCCAAGCAGACTTCCACCAAATAAAACATAGTTTATATTATACTTTCTACAAACCTTATCAAATTCAACCAACATATCCAGTTCTGTTAGTTGCATTTTCCGAAAATCTTTGCCTTTGATTTCCTTAATCACTTTCTATACTCCCCCTTTAACATTAATTATTTTAATCTACAATCGAAGGTAACCTCATACAGTTACTCTATCGCCAACCATTTAATTTCAGATCAACTTAATCATCATCGCTTGTATAAAGTGTATTCATGTGTTGCCACTCTTTCTTCTTTAGGCGGAAGCTTCATGTAATCACCATATGACCTTTTCAAGATTTCGTCATATTGGGCTGGTATCTTAACCATTATATTTTCAAATGGTACTGTTATACTTTTCTCGAACAATTTTTTATCAAGCACATATAGGCCGCCGCCCCAACACAAACAACCTACCAATGTACTATCTTCAAAAGAATATGTATTACTCAATTTCTCATATTGATTCAAGAAGAAATCTTTTCCAATTAAGTGAACAACTTTAAATCCAATATACTTAAGAACAGCCACAATCGTGCTTTGGTTTTCAGGTCTTGTATATTCGTTTCTGATTGCCCAGCCAACGCATTTTGCTAAAATGTCCTTTTTCCATCCAATCTTTTTTCTGGCCGCTATCTCGTCCGTTCCCGCCCCATCATACGGATAAACATCCACGAACATTCCTGAATCATAATCCACGATATTATCATAGACAGCTTTGTATCTCATATCCTCAAATCTGGAAATTGTATAAGGATATTTCTTAGACACCTCCCTATTTAAAATCTTAAACGGATATAGTTCTTTTTCATGTTTATAGCAATAGTTGACAAATTTATCGTAATCAGGCCGCAACATAATCACGTCAAAGTCATCATCCCACGGGATGAATCCTTTATGTCGAATAGCTCCGATCAACGATCCATATGCCACAAAATAGTCAATATGCAACATATCGCAGATACTTGACAACTTCTCAACTATTTTCAAAGTGCCTGCATGAACTTCATCAATATTTAATGGTTCTTTCGTTTCCATACTTATCTCCTTGTAGCTATCTTCTTATATATTCCTGTTTTATAAAGTAAATACCCCATAAGCAGGATAACAACCACTGCACATGCACCCCATCTAATCAAAAGGTGGTTTATAAAAATCAAGTCGAGTGCTGCCATTCCACAAATAATACCAGAATGTATGAGCAGGTCTTTAATGGATAATACATAAAACCCAATTACTCTATGAGAAATAATAATGTGGAGGACTAAATAACATATATAAGAAAACAACGTTGTATATGCTGCTGCAATATACCCAAATTTTGTTATGAATATATAGTTCGTCACCAAATTTATTACTGTAGCAGCCATTGTTCCTAACATAATATATGTTGTTTTTTTCTTATAGTACTCAGCCGGAACAATTATGTTATATAAGAAAAGAACAAACGCATCCACAACCATCGGAATTGCAACGTATTTGCCAGACTCGTAGTTTTTTCCACCTAACACAAAAATCAATTCCGGCGAAAGTGCCAACAGTCCTACTGCTAAAACCACAAAGAACATACTCAGTTCTTTTGCGCGTTCCTTGATTTGCTCAGCACCATCTTCGGCCATCTGATCATAGAACCACGTAGTCCATGCCGCAGAAATCGAATCGGTAATAATTGTCAGAATCAGTTTAATGTTTCCTGCAAGACTATAAATGCCTGCCTCCGCATTGCCTACCATAGATCGAATCATAATTCTATCAAATTGCGCCAGCAGCACCTGTGATATACCATGTGGCACGATTGGTAGACTGTATTTTACTGCAAATTTCCAATATACTTTATTGATTCTGGGCTTAGCCTGTTTATAGATTGAAAGCAACAGAATCAATGCAAGGAGGCAAATCGTTACCGTTCCACCTACTATACGGCCTACATCTCTATGGTCACGGAATATTGTAAGTATTAAAACAAGCGAAAGTAAAACATTACCAACCGAGTTAAAGAGAGATGCCGCAAGGTATTTTCCGTAAGAATACTCCAAACTAATCAGGTTATTATATAAAGCCAAAAGGGAGCTTCCCAGACTATAGAGAACCAATAAAACAATTTCTATTTTGCTGAAATCAAGCAGTTTTGATAATTGGTTGCCCCAAAAAACAGCAGTCGCAAGGAGTATCAGTGCATTTAGCAAATAAATCAAACTGACAGATGAAGTATATTTCTTTATCTGTCCCTTAAACTCTAAATTTGCACTTCTAACACTCGAATGAATTGACAGTCCAACGACCACATATAATATTGCTTCGTATGAAGCAAAAACATTGTACACGCCAAATTCTTCAGTCGTCAGCAAGCGGCTGAAAAGCGGCAATGTCAAAAAATTTATTCCCTTTATAAGAATATTTCCAAAAGTATAGCCAATACCTGCTTTGATTACTTTATTTCCTTTTGCCATTACCGTTTCTCCGAACTAACATCAACATTGAAAGAATGTTTTATTATATAATACGTCAGTACCGCTATAACAATAGCTGGTGCCAAAAATAGCGTATTTTGGAAAGAAGCAAAGAACCAATATGGCACATACCAGAAATATAGTGTTCGGTACGTTAATTTTCTCAATTCTCTTCTCGATTTTTTTTCGAAGTTATAGCTTATAAGGATTGCAACAATAATTGGGATGACCAACAACAGACCAAAATCATAATAATAATCCCAAAAAGCAGTTGGGACAGTTGCCAAACCGTTAGTAACAAGTCTCCCTTTCAATTGTCCTGCTGTATCAATGCCCAAAAGATTATCTACCTGAAACAATCCAAAATACAAGGAGAAAAACGAATATAATCCAATATAATTATGTGTCACTTTTCTTCTTAAAATATTGATTTTCAAATTATTAAACGACATCGGGAAATAGCCATAAAACGGAGCCAACCATTCTGCCCACTCAGGTCCACTAAATGCAATACCGGAACCATATGTAAATTCTGCATTATGAAGATTCATTCTATACTGAGTAAAAGTGGACAATGTCACAAAGCCGATTACGGCTACCAAAAATACGCCTTGTTTTATGCGCTTAATTTTTCTCTTTTCGAATTTTGACAAAGTTCTTTTAATTGTATCTGTTTCAAGAAATAGAATAAGAGACCCAACTTGTACAACTGCCATTACTATACTCATTCTTGCTAGGCGAGTCATAACGGGGACTATGATATCCACTAATGAAAAAGCAAGTGCTGATTTTCGTTTTGTTGATTTATAGTAATAGTAGTTATACGCCAGTAAAAGATACTGCGCATTTGTAAAGTAAGATATTATTGGTGCAGAATAAGTGTGAATATCTATTCCAACCAATCCCGGAACAGCGGAACCGGACCCAAGGTAATTTTCCAAAAAATACAATGCTATATAGATGAAATTTATTACCCCATAAAATTGTCTACCAAACTTAGTAACATAAATTGTACCATCAATACTTCTTACATGTCTGTAATTTCCCCTATATGTAATTCCCACATATATTGTGCATAAAATAGCAAGTGACACAAAAATATAGTCAAATACAAATGATTCTGTTCGGTCCGAAAGATCAGACCAATATAACAAGTAAAGGAATAAAGGAAAATACACACCAGCAGTTATATATGTAATAATGCTAAACTTCTGTTTTTGAATGAAGAATACATAACTCCAAAGCAAAAACATATATACGCATACAAATGACAAGAACATTCTTCACCCCACTATTAGTTTATCCAGCAGCTCAATCTGCATTTTTGCCAGCCGCACATTTTCACCATTTCCAGTAAAACCACTAACATTTTTTTTTAACACCTGATATTTCCGCATCTGTCGAATATTCCTTATAAACGAAATATTCCATTTGTCGCAATAATATCTATATGTCGCAAGAGACCGTTCTACTTTTTTTACAGTAGATATAGCATCCTTCTTTTCAGTCGCGCCCTCCAAATGTATCATTTTCTTTTCGGGGAAGAAACTCGTAATATAGTTATTGGGCAATTTCTTGATGCGCTTAATCAAGTCAGGTTCTTCATAATACATAAAGATATTTTCATCAAAACATCCAGCCGCCTCAAATGCCGATTTTCTCACGAACAAATCTGCTCCTGCTATGTACATTTTTCCATCAATATAAATATCAAATTTAGAAAATGCTTTCATCAATAGTGTCCAAGACAATGTGTAATTGTCCATTGCAAAGAAAGAATTGTTAGCTGTTCCATTCACATTCATCAGTTTTATTCCGAACAATGCCAGATTGCTTTGTTGTTCAAATTTATCTACTGCAAATTGAAAAATTGGTTCTAACAAGATTGTGTCCGGATTCAAAAACAAGAGATACTCTCCACTGCTAATATCTACTGCTCTGTTATTTGCTGGGCCAAATCCAATATTATTATTCTTTATAATTTGAATCTCCGGATAATCTTTCTTAACCATTTCATAAACACTGTTGGTTATGCTGTTATCCGATATGATAATCTCTGCTTCATCCTTTAAATCATTGAACTTTTTTATAGAGTCAAGGCAATCTCTCAAGATCTCACAATTTTCATATGAAACTATAATTACAGACAGTTTCATTAGCCTCTTTCCATCCTTTCTCCCGTAAGAAATATTTACCCTCATATAATGCAGCCATATGAAATTTGATTTTCGCCAACTTTTTTCTTCGTCCACTCTCGAACATCTCCTACAACTCTTGCAGGATTTCCAGCGATCAATGAATAATCGGGATATGTTTTCCCTGTTAAGACACTTCCTGCGCCCACGATACAGTGCTTTCCAATATCCGTTCCCGGTAAAATAACGCACCTTGCACCTACAAACGAGCCATCCCCAATACTGACATTCTTGATAAATCTAGCTTCGTTATCCGGATTACCACGATTCAAGGACAGTAGCCCTGCTTCTATGGAAAAGTCATGCACCAAAACAAGCGTGTCTCGTGATATGACAACATCTGTTCCTATTTTAATTTTTGTGTAATCCACACCATCAAGTTGAGCGGTATGGTGAATGTATTTTGCCGCCCCATTTAGCTGGATTCCCTGCCTTTTCAGCCAGCTATTATACAATTTCATGTACTTTTTTGAATTGATTCCGTCAAAAAGAAATATAGTTTTTCGTTCTAATCTGCTTATTATTTTTATTATTTTACTCACTAGGATCATTCTCCATATACATCACGATAAAGTTGAATATATTCTGCGACCATGCTTTCAACTTTCATTTCATCTCTAAGTCTCGGCTTAAAGATTTGAAGCTCCGAACATATAATATCCTTTACTCGGTTGAGATTTCCTTTTTGCACAACTGCCCGTGGATCAACCGATTCAGGGCTTCCCCCAGTGTCATAGGTAATTACCGGCGTTCCACATGCAGTTGCCTCAAGATTTGTTGTCGGAAAATTATCTTCATAAGTCGGATTAAAATAGACATCTGCTGCTGAATATATTTCTACTAACTCCTTGATATTGTTTGTTCTATTCAATGCAATTATATCTTTCGGAAGATTTTCCACCTGTTTCTTTGAAACTCCAACTAAGACAATGACATATTCTTTTTTATCAAGCATTTCATCAAGCTCAATAAAATCTCTAAGTCCTTTTCTTTCGGTCCATTCGCTTGCCACGCCAAGAATCATCTTCTTAGCTTCGATTTCATTCTTCTTTTTGAAATAGCTTTTTGTTGGCTTAAATACATTTGTATCAATACCGTTGTAGATAACACGAATTGGGTATTCTCTCAAAAAAGATATTTTAACCAATTCAGAAAGCCACTCACAGGGTGTAACAACTGTTACATTTGCTCCTGTAAATAGTTCTTTTTTTGTTTTCCAATTCCATTTAGAATTGTCCATCAACCTCGATGCAGGATATGTTGTCAGTTGTTCGCAATCATGGCACCCCGTCTTCCATTTCTCGCATCCACAGGCATCAAAATAGGCACAATGCCCTGTAAATGCCCAGCAATCATGCTGCGTCCATATGACTTTAATGTTTTTCTCTTTAATGTAAGTAAAAAGCAATGAGATATTGATGAAATATCCGTGGATACAATGCAAATGAATAATATCCGGCTCTATTTCATCGAGCCAATTAAGTAATTTTCTTGTGCTTAAAGTCGATGCGAATCCCGTTTTATCCGTTATTCTTGTATAAACTCCGTGTAATTTAACTCCCCAGCTATCATCCATAAAATATTCGTGATCGTTCTCTGCTTTTCTTCCTCGTCCCCATACAACATATGAATCTATACCATTTTTCATCATTGCACGATGCAGATTCATCATTATATTCCCGGCCGCTTTATATGAGAATGTAGAAATTTGAACTACTTTCACCTTATTCACCTATAATTTCCTTCAGCCAGTTTCTCAACGAATATTTCTCATATACGCTGTTTTCAACTTCAACATAGTCACTGTTAAAAAACGGAGCCTTCAAATCGAAATGTCCGTCATATACATATATATTTTCTTCTCGATAAAAATCATAGTTTACAACATCTTCATTGGTTGTAATCAACTTTTTCTTTGCCCCAAGTGCTTCCAGTACACGAATCGTCAATCCAATTTGACCTGCCTGTGCAGAATCCAAGACGCACTTTGAATTTGCAAAGACCCGATCCATCTCTTTACCAGCAAGTGGGTCAAAATGAAATTCACTATAATGCGCATGACGCAATTCTGGATTCATAAGCTTGCGGTAGAAAAAGACTATCCGCGACGGAAAGAAATAGTACACAAATTGATTTGGATATACCTCTTTTAACTGCCGGGTCATCATCTGAATGAACTTATATTTTTTGGGGTGAGCAGTACCTACAAAGCAGAAATCGTACTGAAACTCCCTCTTTTTGCTATTTCCTATATTTTCATATCTCCGAGTATAGAACAGCGGAAGAAATTTCAAATTCTCATGCGTTGCCACATCGTTTTTGTCAAATGAATAGCACTTATCAAAATACGGTTCAATCTTTTCAATATACGGAAAGTTCTTTAGCGAATCCCATTGATAAAGTACATACTTTGCCTGTGGCTGTTCATCTTTGATTTGTTGAATCATGTCTTCACTAAATGACAACGACTGTCCCGAAATCAAAAAGACCACATCATATTTTTTTGCACGGACAGTCTTCATAACCTTTTCAAAATATCGGTTTATATACTGTCCAATTAAATTCTTATTAACACGGATGATTGCCTTTACCATTCCATTTGTAC
>OGLM01003912.1_pt1 | contig 11541 bp, 10 predicted proteins | sample 1572531 | NCBI WGS metagenome assembly OGLM01 (sample SAMEA2581909, study PRJEB24529) | metagenome | biome: Human gut stool | place: China | collected 2011 | reverse complement strand
TATGTCATAATCTTAACGCACTTCTCATTTGCGGGCACGGTTGAATCGCTTTGCAGCCATATCCCATGGAGCCGGTGACGAGCAACGGCTTGCGTCCCCATTTCTCGACGGTGAATATGGCGACGAGCGTGAACAGAATGTTTACCACGCCCATTATGATTGTCTGCATCATCGGGTTTTCCATGCCCATGTCGCCGAAGATGCGCGGCGCGTAATAGAGCACGGCGTTGATGCCTACGGCCTGCTGGAACACGCTAAGCATGATGCCGACAAAGATTACCAGCACGCCGTATGTGAATACGCGTTCGGTCTTTTCGGTAATGGTATTCTTTATCTCATTGAGAATCTTCTGTCCCTCTGCCGCGCCGTTGATTTTCTGCAACACGCCGAGGGCCTTGCCGTCGCATCCGGCCATTACGAGATAGCGCGGCGTCTCGGGCACGAAGCATATCAGTATGGCGAACAGGCCGGCGGGTATTGCCTCGCTGCCGAACATGTAGCGCCAGCCCGTTGATATTGTCCACGGGTCGCTGCCGGGGGCTACGGCGTTGACGCCCTGGCCTATCGACTCGATGACGGGGTTGGTGTGGTCGCCCAGGATGAGGAAGTTTACCATGTAGACCACCAGCTGGCCGAAGATGATGGCAAACTGGTTCCACGACACGAGGGTGCCGCGTATGCCGGACGGGGCCACCTCGGCTATGTACATGGGGCAGATGGCGGAGGCCAGGCCTACGCCCACGCCGCCTATGACGCGGTAGATGTTGAAGGCGATGAGCAGCGAATAGCCGGGCACGCCGTGTTCGAAGAAGAGGAATTCAGGCTCCATGGACCCCAAGGCGGAGATGAAGAACATGACGCCTGCGAACACGAGCGACCTCTTACGGCCCCAGTTGGTTGCCAGGTAGCCGGATACGGCGCTGCCGATGATGCAGCCTATCAGTGCGCTGGCACACGTGAAGCCGTGCCAGCCGTCGGTGTAGGTGAAGTCTTGCGCGCCTATGAAGAATGCCTGCAGGCCTTTCTCGGCGCCTGAAATCACGGCGGTGTCGTAGCCGAAGAGCAGTCCGCCCAGTATGGCTACGAGTACAATGGAAAACAAGTAAGCCTTGTTGCCCGATTGGTTTTGTTTCATGGTAATGTTTTTTTAGTGATAGATTTATTTTAGTATTTTATTTTTAATAACACGCCTGCACGTAAAATATTGTATGGGCTGATGTTTTTTTACTCCTTGACACTATGCACACTAATCCGTCTTTTTGCTTACAAAAGCGATTTGCCTGACGCTTCTGCAAGGCCGTCGCTGCGGATTTAAAAGGCTTCGGGCTGATTTTCCGCCGCTTTTTGCGTACAAACGTAAGTGCATGGCGGCCAGTGTGATACGCTGCATGACGGTCGGAGTGTGCATCCGTTACGGCTGTTCGTGCTGCAAAACGTGGCCTTTTACATTGCGAAAGACGGCATATTGCGCTGCAAAACACGGCTGATTAGGTTGGCAAACACGGCCATTTATGTTTCGAATGGCATGTGTGTAAAACCGAACGACGTCAATTCGCACCCGATAGGGCCGCTTTTTACCTCATTTTAGGCTTCAGGCGGCATGCATGTTTTTCTATTTCGGCCAAAAGTACGGACATTTCCGGTTTGTCATTATGCAATGCTGCAGGCCGCCATACCGGCAATGTGTCAACGCCGTGCGCGGCGATGCCGCCTGCACATGGCGGCAGGTTACGCTGCCTCGGGTCAGCGCTTGTCCTTGAAGAAGTCCTGCATCAGCTGCCGGCATTCGTCCTCAAGTACTCCTGCCGTAACCGTGGCTTTGCTGTGCAGGGCCTTGGGGGCGTAGACGGTGAAGCCCCGTTTGGCGTCGGGAGCGCCGTAAACCACGCGCCTTATCTGCGCCCAGCCTATGGCGCCGGCACACATCACGCACGGCTCAACTGTCACATACAGCGTGCAGTCGGCAAGGTATTTGCCGCCGAGGCAGTTGGTAGCCGACGTTATGGCCTGCATCTCGGCGTGCGCAGTACAGTCGCAGAGCGTCTCGGTAAGGTTGTGCGCGCGTGATATTATCCTGTCCTTGCACACTATGACCGCGCCTATCGGTATCTCGCCCGCCTGCCGTGCCGCCTCGGCTTCGGCCAGAGCCTTGCGCATGTATTGTTCGTCTTTTTTCAGTTGGTTGTCTTCCATATTTACCGTTATTGCTTTTATTGTCGTGCAAAAGTACCAAATTTCAGCTTCTCCGGACGTGGATGTTGTGGAAAAGTTGTATTTTTGCAGAAAAGGAAGAGGCAGCCGGCAAGGCGCGGGGCTGGGTACAGGCGGGGCGACATGCGCCTCCCACAGTCAGTCTGCGGTATTCCGGCATCATGGCTCTTGCCGCAAAGTTAATATCAGACAATGGCAGAACACAACGACCGTGGGCGGTGGGGCGAGCAGAAGGCAGCCGAATATCTTGAACGGTGCGGCTTCCGCATACTGCACCGCGACTGGCGCGACGGCCACCGCGACCTCGACATAGTGGCGATAGACGCCGACCAGCTTGTCATCGTGGAGGTGAAAACGAGGAAGACGGCTGACGTTATGGCACCCGAACTTGCCGTTGACCAACGCAAGATGCGCAACCTGGGCATTGCGGCGGCAAAGTATGTGGCGTTTTACGGCATAGAGTTCCCGCTGCGTTTCGACATAGTGGCCGTGACGGGGACGGAAGACGGCGACTTCAGCATTAACCACATAGAAGACGCATTCAATCCCGTAAACCGTTGAAGTGAAGCCGCGCAGGACTGCCTGAGAATGAAAGTAGACGCAAACATGATGGAAGACATTAAGATTATAAGGATAGGCGAGACCGACTCGACCAACCGCTACCTGCACGGATACGACGGCGAGGAGGGCGGACTGATGACCGTCGTAGTGGCCGAATACCAGTCGGCAGGCCACGGACAGGGCGGAAGCAAGTGGGAGAGCGAGCCTGGCAAGAACCTCTTGTTCAGCGTGATGACCCGTCCCGAACGTCTCGACGTAAGGCGCCAGTTCGTGATGCTCGAGGCTGGCGCGCTTGCCGTGAGGGACGCTCTTGCACGTTATGCCGGCGGCATGACGGTCAAATGGCCCAACGACGTGTACTGGCACGACATGAAGATAAGTGGTACGCTGTCCGAGTGTACCGTGGCCGGCGGACTTGTAGGCAGGTGCATCCTTGGCACTGGCGTCAACGTCAACCAGCGTAAGTTTACCGGTGACGCGCCTAACCCCGTGTCGCTAGGTCTCATCTTGGACCGCGAAGTCGACCGCAGTGAAGTCTTTGCCTCGTTTCTCGATAGTTTCAGAACCCTGTTTGGCATGGTCAACGCCGGCCGTTACGACGAGGTAGACCGCCTGTATGCCGAGTCCCTTTACCGCCGCGAGGGCTTCCATGCCTATCGTGACAAGGACGGCGCCTTCATGGCGGCAATCGAGCGCATAGAGCCTGACGGCCGCCTTGTGTTGAGGCGTGAAGACGGCGTCGTCAGCACGTATATGTTCAAGGAAGTGGAAGCCGTCATTCAGCCGAAGGGATGACTGCCGGCGGCCGCCCGGACGGCGTCGTGCGCACGCGCGTCAATAGTATATTCGAATGTTCAGTGACATTAATTCAAAATCAAAAATATTAATTATGGCAAAGTATAAACGTATCTTACTCAAGCTCAGCGGCGAGAGCCTGATGGGCAACCAGCATTTCGGCATCGACCCTGAACGTCTTTCAGACTATGCACGCCAGATAAAGGAAGTGTATGACATGGGCGTGCAGATAGGCATTGTGATAGGCGGAGGCAACATATTCCGCGGACTGAGCGGCACGGGCAAGGGCTTCGACCGTGTTAAAGGCGACCAGATGGGCATGTGCGCAACGGTAATCAACTCGCTCGCACTCAGTTCGGCGCTCGGCGCACTTGGCGTTAAGAACAAGGTGATGACGGCCATACGCATGGAGCCTATCGGCGAATTTTACAGCAAGTGGAAGGCTATCGAGGCAATGGAGGCCGGATATATCTGCATATTCAGCGCAGGCACGGGCTCGCCTTACTTCACTACCGACACCGGAAGCTCGCTGCGTGGCATCGAGATTGAGGCCGACGTCATGCTTAAGGGCACCCGCGTGGACGGCATCTACACAGCCGACCCGGAGAAAGACCCAACGGCCACTAAGTTCAGCGACATTACATACGACGAGATTTACACGCGCGGACTGAAGGTGATGGACCTTACCGCAACGACAATGTGCAAGGAGAACAACCTGCCTATCTATGTGTTCAACATGGACGTGGTAGGCAACCTCAAGCGTGTAATGGACGGAGAAAACATCGGAACGCTGGTACATAACTAAGTACGGACAGCATAATACGTAGTTGACGGCGGCTTGACTTTTTCAGTTAAGCCGCCGTTAACTGTTTGGATACATTTTTATTTTTGATAGAAAGTCTTTGTTTTTTGCCTATAAGGGTTACAACCTGACTTGTTGTTTCGTTATATAAGCAAATCGTTTATTAACCTTTAAATTCTTAAAAAACAATGCGTAAAAGATTATTCCTTGGCGCGTCGCTGTTTGCCCTGTCCCTTTCTTCGCATGCGCAGAAAGTGGATTTCGACATGAGTGGCAGACAGGCAAGCGAAGTATGCGAGCCTGGTTTCATGTCGTGGGCTGTAAAGCAAGGATTGGCTGATACCATGAGAATCGCCGTCAATGAAACTGACGGATTTGACATCGTAATTAATTGTGGTGCTGAAAGTACGGCTAACCGTTCTTTGCGCCCGCAATGGAACAAGGCGCTCGTGACCGACGCCCGCAAGGCGCGCCTCGTAGGTGACGCCGTGGCGGTGCTTGGCTCTGACGGAGACGGCAATACTCCCGAACTGACGAGCGAGAGCGCGACCATCAATCTTGTACTTAAGGGAATGCCTGCAGGCAGCCATTCGATGCTTGCTTACATGAACTGTGTAAGGAACAAGCAGGGCGCCACCGCACCGATAGACGTCTTGGTGGACGGTAAGACTGTCTTGACAGGTGTCATGATGACCAACGACGCCGAGATACCGTCGGCCTGCGGCCAGGCATACGTTGAGTTCGACGTGGCTGAAGGGAAGGATGTCACAATCTCGTTCGTGTCGAAACCTGAAGCAGGAGTTGAATATCTGTCTACTGGAATATACCTAAACGGTCTTGTGTTCGACCAGCCTAACCCGAAGACTACGGCACTCGACCCGTTCCCGGCAAATGCCGATTTGCACCTCAATGCTGATGAAGGCTCTATCGTCTTGTCGTGGACGCCGGCTTCGATTGCCGTCAAGCATAATCTGTATGTTGGCACGTCGGAGGACGGAATGAATTTCGTCGGCGAATTGACCGAGCCTGAATATACTCTTGGAAACCTCACTACGCACAACACTTATTACTGGCGTGTCGATGAAGTTGACGCCGACGGCAATACGTACAAGGGCGAGACATGGACTTTCCGTCCGCGTCGCGACGCCTTCCCGGGTGCCGAAGGTTACGGCAGGTACGCCATAGGCGGCCGTGGCGGAGTGGTTTACCACGTCACGTCGCTTGAGGATTACGTCGAAGGTTCTGAAAATCCGATACCCGGAACGTTCAGGTACGGTATCAGGGAGGTGGACGGACCGCGTACGATAGTGTTCGACGTTGAAGGCACAATCAACCTTAAAGCCCGCCTTACCTGCTCCGACCCGTATGTAACCGTTGCCGGACAGACAGCTCCAGGCAAGGGCATACTCTTCCGCAGTTCGCCTTTCGGCATGGCTAACGACGGCATAACCCGTTTTGTCCGCCTCCGTCTGGGCTACCACAATGGTGATACTTCACGCGGACTTGACGGTATGGGCATGGCCGGAAACAACCATTCAATCATGGACCACTGCTCTATTGGCTGGACAATAGACGAGGCTTTCTCGTCAAGGAACTCCTGGAACATCACGTTGCAACGCACTTTGATTTCTGAAGCGTTGTGTATTGCCGACCATCCTAACTATGGCAGCGGAACAGACCACGGCTATGCAGCCACCATCGGAGGACAGACCGGCTCTTACCACCATAACTTGCTCGCCCACAACTCTGGCCGAAACTGGAGTCTTGGAGGAGGTATGAGCAACGGACAGTACGCCGGAGCCAGCGACATATTCAACAACGTGTGCTACAACTGGAAAGGCCGTGCTACCGACGGAGGAACGCATGAAGGACAGTTTGTGGGCAATTACTACAAGATGGGACCTTCGACAACGCAGAAGAAGCTGCTGCGCGCACAGATAGAAGGTACCGCCCAGGGCACGCAGAAGTATTACGTGACGGGCAACATACGCGAGGAACTTGACGGAACGCAGACTCCTGACAAGTACGGTGACACTTATGAAGAGGTTTGGTCGGAAGGTCAGGAGAAGTACGACCCTGTGTTCGTCGATGCTCCTTTCTACGAGTCGATGGCTGAAATCCAGCCTGCACGCCTTGCATACAAGTCCGTCCTCTCGGATGTTGGCGCCAACCAGCCGTTCTTCGACGAGCATGACGTGCGCATGGTGAACGAGACTTTGACCAAGACTACAAGCACAGTGGGCAGCGTTTCGGGCAAGAAAGGACTTGTGGACCGCGAGACCGATGCCGAGGGATTCGGCTATTTCCCCGTTGAAGGGCAGAAACGTGCCGCTGATTACGACACCGACCAGGACGGCATGCCTGACTGGTGGGAGGCTGCCAAGGGTACAAATCCGGACGTGGCGGACAACAACGAGTGGCAGGATCCTATGGGTTACACTAATCTCGAGCAGTACCTGAACTGGATTGCGGAGCCTAACTATATCGTGAAACCTGGCGAAAAACTCGACATAGACCTGGCGAAACTCTTTGCCGGATATGACAAGAATCCGTGGTTTACTGTTGAAAGCGACACGCCGGACGGTTGGGATGCCTACGTCACTGACAACGTGCTGACTGTTATTGCTGATGACAACGCCGTCTCGCTCGCAACGTTCAAGGTCGCCGCTTATGACGACGAGGCCACTGGCGACGACGAAAAGATGACGCGTAATATTAATGTCTGCGCTTCGTCGATGGTTAGCGGCATTACCAATGTCAGCTCGGACGACGACGCTTACACCGTTTACCAGATTTATTCAGTAGACGGCAAGCTGTTGAAAAACGGCAGCGACGTGTCTTCGATGCCAAAGGGTGTTTATATTCTGAAAGCCAAGAACGGCTGGAAAGTCAAGTCGTTCAAGGTCGTTAATAAATAATCAATGCAACAATTTTTATCCGGGAAGGATGCGCCGTGAGGCGTGTCCTTCCCTCTTTTTTGGTATATGTGCATGGGAAATGCCTGCCGGATGCAGACATCCGTCATTACATGTGGCGTCAGTAAATTGTCAGTGGTTGTTATTTCTCCTCCTCGAAGTCTACGTATTCGCCTTCGTTCTTGGAGAAAATCTTGCGGTTCGCCTCGTCGGGCGAGCGTCTGTCGATAATCGTCTCGTCGCTGTTCCATGACGAACTTCCGCTGTTCTGCCATGTGTTGTCCTGCCTGTCGGCGTTAGTCTTGAAGCCCGACGTAAACTTTTTCTTTATGTTATGGAACGAGCGGTATATGCGGTAGGCGACGACGCATACCACGATGAAAGCAACAAAGATTATTATCAGAATGAAGTTGAGCAGGAAAGCTATCATCGTTTATTCTTTTTTGTGTTTTCGTAAATGGAAAGGATTACGTACCATGCAACGATTACCGCCAGCGAGGATATCCTGAAAATGAGCAGCAGCGGTATGCAGGTTATTATGAAAATGTATTTAAGCTCGTTGCCCTTCCAGCCCCAGTGCTTGAACTTCAGTGCGAACATGGGCACTTCAGACACCATTATAATGCTGCTTGCCACGATAAGTGCCATCACGGCAAACACCATGTAGGGCGACGACTCGATGAAGTCGCACGCGCCGACGGTGAGCGCTCCCCAAAACAAGGCGTTGGCAGGGGTGGGCAGGCCGATGAATCCCATGGCCTGGCGCTCGTCCAGGTTGAACTTGGCGAGGCGCAATGCTGAGAACGCCGCCATGACGTATGCGAAGAACGGAAGCACCCCGCGTGCAGGTTCGAGCCATGAGGGGTAGTCCATCACGCCGAGTTCGAAGAACACCATTGTAGCCGGAGCCACGCCGAACGTTACGTCGTCGGCCAGTGAGTCAAGCTCTTTGCCTATGGGCGACGACACCTTCAGCAGGCGTGCGCTCATGCCGTCGAAGAAGTCGAAAACGGCTCCTATGACGATGAAAAGCAGTGCAAGGTTGAGTTGTCCGCTGAAAGCGAATGCCGTGGCGACGCAACCTGATATGAGGTTGCAGCATGTTATGGTGTTGGGTATGTGTTTTTTTATCATTGTTAGCGGCTGTTAGGTCTTTATGTTTGGCAATGTCCGCTTAATTCGGATTCGGGTTGCAAAGCCTTTTTGCCTTGTTGCCGGGGTGTACGGTGTTATCCTTTGTTCCGGCATTGTCCCACGCCTGTCCCGGTCTTTCCCTGCCGGCGTTTCCGCCATGTGGGGTCCTGGTGCCGTACAAACTTTATTTAAGCTTTGCTATTACGGTTTTATCGCCAGTCGTGTTCTGTCCCATCTTCACGCAGACTTCAGTGCCGAGGGGCAGGTAAACGTCGACGCGCGAGCCGAATTTGATGAATCCCAGATGTTCGTCTATGTAGCAGTCTTCTTCAGCCTTGGCATAGGTTACGATGCGGCGGGCAACAGCTCCGGCTATCTGACGGCACAGTATCTCGGCGCCTTCAGGTGTTTCGAGCATTATGTCGGCGTGTTCGTTCTCCTCGCTTGCCTTCGGCAGCCATGCCTTGTGGTAGTTGCCGTTCTGGTGGTGTACGAACTTAACCTTGCCGTCTACCGGGAACCAGTTGGCGTGTACGTTGAACAGGCTCATGAAAATGCTTATCATCAGGCGCTTGTCATGGAAGTATTCGTTCTCCTCGACTTCTTCTATGACTACCACCTTGCCGTCGGCCGGTGCGACAACTATCTTCTCCGTGTCGCCGTCATAGTAGCGCTTGGGGCAGCGGAAGAAGTTGACGACAATCGCGTATATCGTTCCGAAAACTACAATGAACGCCCAAAAGAATGCTTTGCAGTCCACATAGACCCAAAGTATCATCGCTATGGCGACGATGGCCACCAGTCCGTAGACCAGCGTGTCCGTGCCTTCGCGGTGTAGCCTGACGTTCTTGAGTTTTCTTATTCTTCTTCCCATAGTAATTGTTGACGTACAAAAATTTGTGCAAAGTTACTCCTTTTTTATTTATTACCCAAATTTTTCATCTTATTCTTTTACGCTTTGCGTGGTAAACATGGGCATTTCGTGTTACTCTGTTTGAAACTATATGAAAACATGTTTAAACTTATTCCAATAATGGATATTATTGATTACATTTGTGCCATATTTTTTCTGTATGGCCCGTTTCCTGTACATATTGCTTTTAGTGATGTTGGTCGCCGTCGAGTGCGAAGCCCAGTTTTCCGCCGTTGTCCTTGATATGGAGACCCGGCGCCAGGTGGCCGGCGTGGCGGTCTACATCAATCCCAAGGGAGTTGTCAAGACCGACATGCGCGGACGTTTCGTCATCGATGGCGCATTCAACAGCGTCACGCTTGTGCGCCAGGGGTATGAAAGCCTTACACTCGAGCGTAGCGAGATGACCGACTCCATCTGGATGCTGCCCAACGGGCGCAGCCTTGACGAGGTTGTGATAATCGGCCACAGGCCGAAGTTGGGTTTCAGTACGAAGGACAAGAAGTTCGACAAGTACAACCTGCCCAGGAACAATAGCCTGATAGGCGGCTTCGACTTCTTTGAGTCGTTGAACTTTAAGAAGCAAAAGCAAAAGAAACGCCGTGAGAAAATCAAGAAAATACTCGACAAATACTGATCGTCATGTGGTCGTCTGACGGCTGTTTGACGCCATAGGCAGCTGTGGCTGACCGCCTTATTGTGAAAACTTTCCATCGTTTCCTTTGCCTTCGGCATTCCGAAACTTTTACAATCATTTTCTGTGAAATAGACTCTGCCAAGGCTGATGCCGTGCCGCAGGCGAGTCGTTTTATGCTGCGAAAGACTGCTGCTTGTGTGTTTGTGTACACCGTTCGCTTGAATATGTGCGTCGTTTCGTGCCGTTTGCGCTTGCAAAAAGCGGCATATTATATGGCAAAAGACGGCCTTTTACACCCTGAAAGGTAACCTTTTGCGATGATGTTTGCGGCATATTTCACTTTAATTGTTCTTCGGATTATGTAACACCGTGTGTGTCAGGGGTTTACGTTTGCATCTGATTTTTGCGGTTTTTCCCGCTTGCAGTACTGTTCCCGGCCGCCGACGGCATCCACGAAGCGTTAAGTCTATCGCGGTTAAGAAAACTTAACAACTACGAACATCTTGTCATACAATGCTTTGACGGCGGCTCCCCGTCTATGGAACAATTTTTTCACACTAATATTTTGGCAGTCTCGTTTTTTCGCCTTAACTTTGACGCTCCAAGTGAAATACTTTGAAGAGGAAGCATGCAAGATTTCGTTCATCTACACGTACATACATATTATAGCATTCTCGACGGGCAGGCAAGCGTCAAGCGGCTTGTCGACAAGGCCATAGCCGACGGCATGCGCGGCATGGCTGTGACCGACCACGGCAACATGATGGGCATCAAGGAGTTCTTCAACTACTGCAAGAAGAAGAACGGCGAATTGAAGGAACAGGGCAAGCCTGAGTTCAAGCCCATACTCGGATGCGAGATGTACGTTGCACGCCGCACCAAGGCCGACAAGGTTAAGGAGAAAGGCGACCAGGGCGGTTACCACCTTATAGTATTGGCAAAGAACTACAAGGGCTACAAGAACCTTATCAAGCTTGTCAGCCGTGCATGGGTAGACGGCTTCTACATGCGTCCGCGTACCGACCGCGCCGACCTCGAGGCGTACCATGAGGGACTTATTGTCTGCTCGGCGTGCATAGCCGGCGAGGTGCCTGCCAAGATACTCAAGGGCGACCTTGAGGGTGCCGAGGAGGCCCTGCAGTGGTACAAGCGCGTTTTCGGCGACGACTATTACCTCGAGTTGCAGCGGCACGAAGTGAAGGACCCGCGCATCCGCGCCAACCGCGAAACTTTCCCCCTGCAGCAGAAGGCCAACAAGGTGCTGATGGAGCTTGCACGCAAATACGGCGTCAAGCTGGTATGTACCAACGACTGCCACTTTGTCGACGAGGAGAACGCCGAGGCTCACGACCGCCTTCTCTGCTTGTCTACCAACAAGGACCTTGACGACCCTAACCGTATGCTTTACTCCAAGCAGGAGTGGTTTAAGACGCAGGCCGAAATGAACGAGGTGTTCGCCGACGTGCCCGAAGCCCTTGCCAACACCTGCGAAGTGCTCGACAAGGTCGAGACATACAGCATCGACCATGCCCCCATCATGCCGACGTTCGCCATACCGGAGACATTCGGCACG
>OGLM01003909.1_pt1 | contig 11552 bp, 9 predicted proteins | sample 1572531 | NCBI WGS metagenome assembly OGLM01 (sample SAMEA2581909, study PRJEB24529) | metagenome | biome: Human gut stool | place: China | collected 2011 | reverse complement strand
TGCGTGACTTGAATGAAGTTTTTGCGTCTGCTATGGAGCATGGAGAAACAGAGCAACAGGTTATCCAACGTTTGGGCACACCAAAAGAATTTGCAGACAGCACCGCAGAACAGTTTGGCATTGATAACACCACATTGAAAAAAAGGAACGGTATCATTTCTACTCTTGTTGCGCTTGTTATCGCGGTTGCTGCCTTTTCGGTATATGCTGTTGCACAATCAGGAAAAGTACCAGAAGGAGCAATCGGACAGGCAGACGCGACAACAAATATACAGATTGAGGGCGCATTTGCCTTTGATGTTTCACAAATCCTTTTGACTATTGGGTTTGTAGCAACGGCTATTGCTGTTTTGTTAATTATTAGAACCATACACAAAAACAGGAGGTAACCAATGAAGAAGTATATTTCTGTATTCGCAATCATGCTTATGATTTTTTTGGCTGCGTGTTCTAATCAAAATATCTCATCTGCACCAACCAGCAATGAGAGCAATACACAATCTAACAGTGTTACAAAATTGGAAGAGGGCGTTTGGCCTGCGAATGAGTACACGGAGGGGCTTCCTGTTCCGCCTGGTACGGTTGCATGGGCTACACTTGATACAGAACATGGGAATTGCAGTATCAACCTTACCGGCGTTAGCGAAAACGACTATAACGAGTACATGGAGATTTTGAACCAAGAAGGCTTTTCCGTAATTGAAAATGTGTCAGAGGAAATCGAGGGAGAAAACTATGTTTCTATCGGGACACTTTTATCAAACGACGAAAAGTGGTTAAGTATCAGCTACATACCCAATAGTCTAACTATCTACATTTCCTTTGACAATAACTGAAAGAGATAACGGAATAGCAAAGCCAGCCGAGCCAGTCAACGGTCAAGATGAACGGCGCAAGCGCCGCCGTTGACAGCCCCGCCCGCCTTTGCAGATAGGCAATCAAGGGGCGACAGCAAGGAGTGCTGCCGCCCACAGTATTATCAGAGAGGGAGAATTCTATGAGAAATCGGATTGTAAAAGTGACAGAAGTTGTAGTCAGAAGCGCTTTTTACATCATCTCAAACTATGTATTTGTTAGCATGGGACTATCATTTCATACTCAATGGATTTCAATTCTATTTTTGCTTTCAATGGTATGGTCTACTATTGATTACGGAAAGTCCATAAATGAAATAATCGAAAAAAAGGTAATTGCTGAAATACTATGTATATGTTGCATTGCACTGAGTATAGCGATGGCATATTTTGTGGGATATATTCAAGGAGCATTCGTTTCCCTCTGAAAATACAGGGCCACAACTTTCCGCTTAATATATCAGTATGGAACAAGTTATCAAAAAGTCATGAATGCTCGTAGCTCACCGGCCCGGCCAGCAAAAGCAGTAAATCTGAAATTGATTTACTGCTTTTTTGCTCAATAGACTCTTAAATCATCTGAAAATATTTCAACGCATCCCTGATCGCCGCTTCCTTCTCCGGCGGACATTTTGGCACTTTGGCATCTTCCTTCTTTGACAGGTTATAATTTTGCCCCACATCCAGCCCGCACTTGCGCTTTATCTGTGAGATGTACAGGGAAGATACCTTCAAACCGGTATGCTCCAACACATACGCCTTGATCTGCTCATAAGTCGCGCCCTTCTGGAAGCCGGACATATCCATATCTTCCAGCGAGAACTCCACCCGCACCTTCTTTGAGTCGATTTCTCCCTTGGAAAGCAAAACAACCGTCTCAACATGAAACGTCGAAGGAAACATATCGACACAACAGACCTTCTTCACTTCATATCCTCTCGCCTGTAAAACTTCCAGATCTCTTGCCAGACTGGTCGGCTTGCAGGAAATATAAACCATCTGAGGCACATTGTAACGGATGATTTTTTCCAAAGCTTTTGGATTGATTCCGTCCCTTGGTGGATCAAGTACAATATAATCCGGCTTTTCTTCAATGCTGTCAATGACTTTGAGCACATCCCCTGCGATAAACTCGCAGTTATGTAAACCATTTAACTGTGCATTCTCTTTGGCAGCTTCCACTGCTTCCTCAATGATCTCCACACCGATCACTTTTTTAGCTACCGGAGAAAGCATTTGTGCGATCGTTCCAGTTCCGGAATACAGATCAAATACAATTTTACCATGTTCCGCAATATCTGCGTCTGTTCCGCTTGGAAGTGCATCTCCGATAAACTCTCTGGCAGTCTGATATAGCACCTCTGCACCCAGGGAATTTGTCTGGAAAAAGGAAAATGGTGTAATCTTAAAGCGAAGCCCTAGCAATTCCTCGTAAAAGAAATCCTGTCCATATAAAACATCCGTGCCTTCATTCGTCACGGTATCTGCCACATTGTCATTTCTCGTATGCAGAATACCTGTCATGATACCTTTGTAATCTGCTGCAAGAAGAGCAGCTTTCCAGCCCTCTAATAATTCCTCTTCCGTTCCTGCAAATGCGTTTTCCTGTGTATTGTTCAACGTACTTTCAACTTCATCCATCTGTGCTCCGGCAATTCCCGGAAAATCCGTCTGCGTTGTAGTCACCAGATCTACTAATATTTCCCCTGTTTTGACTGCCTTACGGACAAGCAGATGTCTTAAATATCCGGTGTGACGCAGTTTATGGTAATAGGTGATATTTTTTTCACGAAAATAAGCAAGTGTGACAGACAGGATTTTTCTGAAATCCTCATCCACGATCTGGCAGTTTTCCACCGTCACAATATCATAAAAGCTTCCACGCTTATGCATTCCAAGTGCTAACGGTCCATCCTTAAATTCATCCCCAAAGGAAAATTCCATTTTATTGCGGTATCCGGTCTGCCTTGGGCTTTCCTTGATTCCCAGAAACTGGTAATCCCGGTTTTCCTGATCGATCACATCATCCATTAATTTTTTTACCTGTTCTGCTTTCATCTCAAGCTGCCTGTCGTATGGAAGTGTCTGATAAGTACATCCTCCACATTCCCCGGCATGGACACATCCTGTTTTGTCCCCTTCCAGCGGTGACTTTTCCAATACCTCTAAAAGTCTGCCCTCTGCTTTTCCTTTGCGGATTTTATTGATGGAAGCAGACACTTTCTGTCCCGGTATCGTATTTTTTACAATAACCTGTCTGCCATCCTCTGTTCTGATAATTCCCTTATTTGGAAAGTCTACGCACTCGATCACGCCTTCTATGATTTGTCCTTTTTTCATAAATTCCTCGCATTTTTATTTCATCAACTATAAAATAGTCCATGATTCCATTGACATTTTATTAACTTCACAGTTTTCTATTTCTTTTATCTGTTACACAAGAAAAAAGGGCTGCATCCGCAGCCCTCCAGATTATTTTTATTCTTCTTCTTTTTTCTCTGCTGGTTTTGCCGGCTCTTCTTCGTCCTCTTCATCTTCGAAGAAATCGTCATCATAATCATCTTCAAAATCGTCTTCAAAATCTTCCAGATAATCTGGTGTAAAGAAACGATATACGCCATATACTGCTGCTGCAACTGCTGCAATAATACCGATGATTGCAAAAATCCATACAACCTTTGATGTTTTCTTTTCTTCTGCTTCTTTTTTGTTTAATAATTCATTCAACTTTGTCATATTGATCAGATCCTCTTTCTTATTGAGTAAGTCGTTTAACTTTGTCGCATTGATGAAATCTTCCACCTTGTTCATAGTGTTCCGCTCCTTCTCTAATTTATACTTTTTAGGATATGCAAAACCTAAACGCAATACACACCAGAAAAATCTACGTGCACCGCTCATTGCTTACGCTCATTATATCATATCCTTTACTTTTCGAATATAAAAAATTTACATTTTTCAAAAATTTTATATATTTTTTAGAGTTTCGGATACACAAACGTCCCTGCTTACAAATAGAATCAGATACGCTTTAATTTTGCAAAAGAGGCAAACATTTTTTTCACACCATATCCTTCGAAATCCACGGTCACCTCGTAATCTCTTCCGCCATCCATGATGTTTTTCACAACTCCTTTGCCAAACTTGATATGCGATACGGCGTCCCCGATGCCATAGTCAAGCTCTGACTTTACAACACCCTTTGTGACAAGTGCCTTTGCCTGCATGCTCTGTCCGGAAGGCTGCTGGCGCAGTGTTGTTCTTTTCGGTCTTGCTGTTGTCTGGTTCTGTAAAAAAGATGGGAAACTGCTCTCTTTTCCAAAAGAAGATTCTCTTGCAGATGCCGGCTTTCTCAGTTCACTGTCCAACAGTTCAGACGGAATCTCCCGAACAAACCGCGATACTTTATTATATTGCGTTTCGCCACGAATCATACGTTGTCTTGCACAGGTAATTGTAAGTTCTTCTTTGGCTCTCGTGATCCCCACATAAGCCAGGCGTCGCTCCTCTTCTAGATCCTCAGAAGAACTGTCCGAAGTGATGGACATATAACTTGGGAACAATCCATCCTCCATTCCGGCAAGGTAAACTTTCGGGAACTCCAGACCTTTTGCACTATGTAATGTCATTAAAACAACATAATCACTGCCCTCATCGAGACTGTCGATGTCTGCAACCAGTGCCACTTCCTCTAAAAAGCCGCTGAGTGTCGGATGTTCCTCGCCTTCCTCGTAAGCAACCACTTTACTGATCAGCTCATCGATATTTTCAATACGCGCCTTTGCCTCCTCGGTATCTTCCGCTTCCAATTCTTTCACATACCCGGTTTCGTCTATAATCTCCTGCAAAAGTTCAGAAACGCTGATAATCTCTACTTTACTGCGCATCACCTGAATAAAATTCACAAATGGCTTGATCTTTGCAGCACTCTTGCCGAGTGTCGGAATATCGTCTGCCATTTTCAATGCATTATAAAAACTGATATCTGCCGTCGCCGCATAATCTGCCACACGGTTTAAGGTTGTTGCACCGATTCCACGTTTTGGCACATTGATAATTCTGCGGACAGCAAGATCATCTCTTGCATTATCGATCGTTTTTAAATAGGCAAGCAGGTCTTTGATCTCTTTTCTTGCATAGAAGTTCACGCCGCCGACAATCTTATACGGAATATTGGATACGATAAATTTTTCCTCAAAAAGACGGGACTGTGCGTTTGTGCGGTAGAGAACAGCGCAGTCACCGTAATGATATCTGCCGTCCTTCACACAGGCATTGATATCCTTTGCGACATACTCTGCCTCTTCATAGCCTGTCTCAAACTGCTTGAAACCGATCTTTTTCCCCGCTTCATTGTCTGTCCAGAGTGTCTTTCTTTTTCGCCCCATATTGTTGGAGATCACCCCATTTGCAGCATTTAAAATATTCTGTGTAGAACGGTAATTCTGTTCCAGTTTTATCGTCACTGCCTCCGGAAAATGTTTTTCAAAGTTCAGGATATTATAAATATTCGCACCGCGGAACTTATAGATAGACTGGTCATCATCACCAACGACACATAGATTCTTATACTTTCTGGCAAGAATACTGATCAGTTCAAACTGTGCCGTATTCGTATCCTGATACTCGTCCACCATAATATAGCGAAAGCGTTCCTGATAGTAGTCTAACACCTGGGCATCCGTTTTAAACAATTCAACCGTCTTTACGATCAGATCGTCAAAATCAAGTGCATTATTCCGCCGCAGTGCATCCTGATACTCCCTGTAAATCTCTGCCTGTTTCCGTTTTGCGAAATCCCCGGAAGCAGCCGCCCGGAGAGAAAATTCCTGTGGATCTACCAGTTCATCTTTTGCTTTGGAAATCGCAGCAAGCAGACTCCGCTCTTTGTAAATCTTGGTATCCACATTCAGACGCTTACAGATATCCTTCATCAGTGTTTTCTGGTCATCGGAATCATAGATTGTGAAATTAGTGTCAAACCCGATACGGTCAATATGACGTCTTAAAATACGCACACAGGTAGAATGGAACGTTGATACCCAGATGCTCTCAGAGCCATATCCCACAAGCTGGTCGATCCTCTCACGCATCTCACCTGCCGCTTTGTTCGTAAAAGTGATCGCCATAATATTGTATGGATTCACGCCCTTTTCTTCAATTAAATAAGCGGTGCGATGTGTCAGGACACGTGTTTTTCCGGAACCCGCACCCGCTAAGATCAGAACCGGTCCCTCCGTGTGAAATACCGCTTCTCTCTGCTGTTCGTTCAATGTATCATAAATGCTCATAGACATCTCCATTTCCGTTGTTGTTTGTAATATTCAATCCCTTTTTTATTACAATATCATATTCCCATCTATTGTAACACATTATCCCTGCTTATGAACAGTAAAATCGAACATATTTTCTTTTTAATAATAATATTATTGCTATTTTGGTGTTAATTTATTATTATTGATTTATTAACCGCATTTCATCAATAGAATACACTTAATAGGGAAGCCGGGGAACGGTTGCATCTACTCCGAGCCTGTGAAGGGGGATGATGCCGATGGTTACATATTCTGATCTATTCACATTTGTGATAATGATATGTGCTGTTGTTACGCTTGTTAATGATTTCAGACATAAAAAATAACCGTCCTGCTCCTGGTAAGAACTGACGGTTATTTCATAACTTGATTTTTCGCCGGAGTAGATAGCTCACACCTATCTATCGGCTTTCCTGTTAAGTGCATTATATGACAAACATATATTTTTGTCAAATACACCCGTCTCTTTTTTTACCTTTGCGTCAGAAAAAATCTACGACCGTCCACATTCAAATTCATACAATTAATTTCAATTGTCTATTGTCATCTAGTTTTCAATACTATATAATCTCATATAGAGAATACGATTGAACCAGTAAGAGTAAAAGCAGGTAAAAAAATGAATACAAAACAATTTTTAAGTGATATATTAGATGAATTTAACAAAATCGACTATGTAAAACCGGAAGATATCCCGAATATCGATCTTTACATGGATCAGGTGACAACATTTATGGATTCCCAGCTTGCCACATCCAAGCGGCATGAGGATGATAAGATTCTGACAAAGACCATGATCAACAATTATGCAAAAAACGATCTTCTTCCTCCTCCAGAAAAGAAAAAATATTCCAAAGAACATGTGCTGACTTTGATTTTTATCTACTATTTTAAGAGTATCTTAAGTATCAGTGACATCCAGAGTATTTTAAATCCGATCACGGACAAGTATTTTGGAAAAGGCAGTTCTGAGATGAGTCTTGAGAATATCTATAAAGAAGTATTCGGTTTAGAGCATCAGGAAACCTTAAATATCATGAAAGACCTTGCAAAAAAGTTTAACACCTCCATGAAAACTTTTGAGGGAATGGAAGGTGAAGACGCAGAGCTTTTACGGACATTCAGTTTTATCTGCATGTTAAGCTATGATGTCTACCTGAAAAAAACAATTATCGAGCGCATTGTCGATCAGATGCTGCACGAAGAAAAAGATCCTTCCAAAAAAGAAAAATAAAACCCGGTGCTGAATGGAACACTGTCTATACCAGACATGATCCGTGCAGCTCCGGGTTTTTCTTTTTTTCCGGGTTTTTCTATTCTGTTTTACGCTTCGTTTGTCTCTGATGCAGCCATTCTGGCAAATACCATGTCATATCCGTCATTCCCATAATTCAAAGAACGGTTTACACGGCTGATGGTCGCTGTGGAAGCACCTGTTTTCTCTGCAATATCAAGATATGTTTTCTGGTCACGTAACATCTTGGCAACCTCAAATCTCTGTGATAAGGAAAGCAGCTCATTCACAGTGCAGACATCTTCAAAAAAAGTATAACATTCTTCTCTGTTTTCCAGGCTTAAAATCGCATCAAAAAGATGGTCTACTGCCTCAGTCCTTAGTTTCTTGCTCATTTTACTTTCTCCTTTTCATAAATCAAAATGATATCATTCTCTTTTTTATTGTCAGAAATTTCAAATCTATACATATTTTAACATAGTAAAGTTTTAAAGTAAATACCTGTTTTACACACTAAAGCGTTACAGACGCGAATTCTATAATAGTCGAATCGTGACGAAAAAGCAATACTTTTTTTCATATTGGTTATAACTATAATTTATACCTGACAGTATTCTGTTATTCCTTCAAATAATCTGTCAGAAAAGCAATCAGGTGCTCCATCTCCTGCTGTGTACCAATGCTGATGCGCAGATAATTATCAATTCTCGGCTTTGAAAAATAACGCACGAAAATGTTATGCTCCCGGAGTGCTTCAAATATTTCTTTTGCAGGAACTCTTTCATGTGTTGCAAAAATAAAGTTGCTCATGGAGTCCCCAAAGGAAAATCCAAGCTTTTTCAGTTCGCACTTCGTCCATTCCCTTGTAGTGATGACTTTCGCACAGGTTTCCTCAAAATACTCCCTGTCCCTGATTGCCTGCACACCAAGTACAAGCACTGTCTGATTGAGCGTGTAGGAATTGAAAGAATATTTCACATCATTGATATACCGGATCAGCTTTTCATTTCCCATCGCAAACCCAAGCCGCATACCTGCCAGGGAACGCGATTTTGAAAAGGTCTGTACCACGAGAAGATTGTCATATTTTTCGATCAGAGGCAGCGCAGACTCCCCGCCAAAATCAATGTATGCCTCATCCACAACTACGATCACATTGCGGTTGTGTGCAATGATATCCTCGATCTCTGAAAGCGGCATGAGGATTCCGGTCGGTGCATTCGGATTTGGGAACACCACGCCGCCGTTTTCCCCATAATAGTCCTCTTTTCTGATCTGGAAATCATCATCTAACGCTTTTGTCTCAAACGGAATCCGAAGCATATTTGCCCACACATCATAAAAAGAATAGGTGATATCCGGAAACAGGATCGGCTTTTTGCTGTTAAAAAATGTCATAAATATCATGGCAAGCACATCATCCGAACCGACACCGGTAAATACCTGACTGCTCCTGATCCCGTAATAATCTGCGATCGCATCAACTAACACTTTGCAGGTCGGTTCCGGATAAAGCCGCAGCTTGTCTGTTTCAAAGTTCTTCAGTGCCTCTACCACTCCCGGTGCGGGCGGATATGGATTTTCGTTGGTATTCAATTTGATCATGTCCGGCTGGTTTGGCTGTTCTCCCGGAACGTACGGTTCCACCGTTCTTACATACTCTTCCCAGTTACTCATAAATTTTACGCTCTCCACTCTCTCAATTTTCCTGTTATATTTCACAAATTCATTACAATCTGCTCATTTCCGAGTCATTTCATTCAGTATACAATCCGTAATCTTCTGCCAGTTTTTCAAACGCAGTCAGGGCATTTTTCACCGTCTCATGGGAAACACAGTAAGCAAGACGGACATAGCCTGCACATCCGAATGCGCTGCCCTTTACCATGATGATATTGTATTTTTTACCTGCTGCAACAAATTTTTCTTCGTCTGCATCCGGAGATTTTACCCACATATAAAAAGCGCCTTCCGGTTTGATGCAGTGAAAACCTAGCTTTTGCAGTCCTTCGTATAACATCTTTCTGTTTTCATCATAAAATGCCAGATTGGTTTTCTCATCCAGACATTTTGCAACTGCTTTCTGAAGCAGGGATGGCGCATTCACAAAGCCGAGGGTACGATTGGATACAACAATGCCGTCAATGACCTGATCTGCATTTTCCACCTCATCCGGAACAACCACATATCCAATACGCTCACCCGGAAGGGAAAGGGATTTGCTGAAGGAATAACCTACAATTGTATTCCTATAGTATTTCGTCAGGAAATCCTCTTGATTTCCATCGTAGACAAGTTCACGGTAAGGCTCATCGGAAATCAGATAAATTTCGTGTCCAATCTCTTTTTCCTTCTTTTCCAGAATCTCAGCCATCTTTTTCATGGTTTCTTCATGATAGATCACACCTGTCGGATTGTTTGGTGTGTTCACGATCACTGCCTTGGTCTTTTCATTGATCGCTTTTTCAAATGCCATCAGATCTGGCTGGAATGTTTCAAAATCCGGTGCCACTTCCACGACTTCCGCATCAAAATTGGCTGCATAACTCTTGTACTCTCCGAAATATGGGGCAAACACGATCACCTCGTCACCCGGATCTAAGATTGTTTTAAAAATAATGTTCAATCCTCCCGCTGCTCCCACTGTCATCACAATATTATGGGAAGTAAATGCAGTTCCAAAACGCTTGTTTAAGTTCTCTGCAACCGCCTGACGAACATCCGGGTAACCGGCGTTGTCCATATATCCATGTAAAACCAGCGGATCGGTCTCATCCACCAGTTGCTTAATTGCCTCGTTCAATGCTGCCGGAGCCGGTGTTGCAGGATTCCCCAATGAAAAATCATACACGTTCTCTCTTCCCACCCTGGCGGCAAGTTCATTTCCCTCTACAAACATTGCACGGATCGCAGAACTTCCCTGCAATGCCTTCTGTATTTTCTGTGAAATCATATTCTCTTCCTCACTGTTTTCTTACTCTCGAATGTTTTTCCTGCGGTCTGCACCGTAAATGTACAGATCTACGGAACAATTATTACTTTACAACAATACTGTACGAAAGTAAATAGACAAAAAAAGAAAACTGCCACTGGACATTTTCCTTACGGATACTGCCCGGACAGTTTCTCTTCTATTTAAAAATACTCCCCTGTATTTTTATGCATTAACGGTATCTACAAACTTACGGAATGCCTTTCTGCCTTCCTCTGTGCACTTGTAAACACCTGCGTCCAATAAAACTTCCTTGAACACAAGACCGATTTCTGTCTGAATGATCTCATGTAATTTTTCCGGTGTGATCTCACCTTCCAGACCACTTCCTGCTGTAAATCCATACTTAGGCAGAAATTCCTCCACCCAGTCTGCATGTTTTGCAAGTACTTCATCCTCACGGATTTCTGCGCCGTCTAAGATTGCCTGTTCTAATGCTGCCATCTCATCTTTTAATCTGGCTGGAAGCACTGCAAGTCCCATAACCTCGATCAGACCAATGTTTTCTTTTTTGATATGATGAAGTTTTGCATGTGGATGGTAAACACCCAGCGGATGCTCCTCTGTCGTGATATTATTGCGGAGTACAAGATCTAACTCATAATCATTGCCGCGTTTTCTTGCGATAGGAGTGATCGTGTTGTGTGGTTCGCCCTCTGTCTCTGCAAAAATAAATGCATCTTCATCCGTATAACCTCTCCATGCAAGTAAAATCTTATCTGCGAGCTCGATCAGGCGCTCTTTTTGTGGTGCGCTGATACGGATCACGGACATTGGCCATTTTACGATTCCGGCTTTCACATCCTCAAATCCCTTGAAGACCAGCTCTTTTTCCACCGGTGCTTTTGCCATAGCGAACTCATAATGTCCACCCTGAAAATGATCGTGGCTCAAAATAGATCCACCAACAATCGGAAGGTCAGCATTCGATCCGACAAAGTAATGTGGGAACTGCTCTACAAAATCCAACAGTTTTCCAAAGGTTGCTTTCTCGATTTTCATCGGTGTATGCTCTGCGTTAAAAACGATACAGTGCTCATTGTAGTAAACATATGGTGAATACTGGAAAAACCAGTCACTGTGGTTGATCGTTACCGGAATGATCCTGTGGTTCTGTCTTGCCGGATGGTTCACACGTCCTGCATATCCCTCGTTTT
>OGLM01003907.1_pt1 | contig 11566 bp, 9 predicted proteins | sample 1572531 | NCBI WGS metagenome assembly OGLM01 (sample SAMEA2581909, study PRJEB24529) | metagenome | biome: Human gut stool | place: China | collected 2011 | reverse complement strand
ACAGATGGAAGATGACATTACTGCCATGGAGGGCGTACTGGGGGCAAAGGTGCAACCCCCCGATTTTCACAATTACGCGTATGATGGTTATCATTATTATACGGTCTGCAACAGCAAATGTCAACCATTTAGAGATAAGCACACCGCTCCTTTTCAGTTTCCTTTAGAAACATATCTAAAAATAACCTACAATTTTATACAAATTTTCCTAAGCATCCATCGTAAAAAATAGTTAGTTTTCAAACTGCATGTACAAAAAATACCGTTTTCCGCCTTAAACAACAGTGCCTTGTGCATCTAGCTTCATCCCCCTATGTCGTTTTATCGAATGTTCGTTCGAAATACCGAAATAATGAATTTAAAATAACTTTTTAACCCATATTCATTTAAATTTTCGGCTTTTTCTTTCTCTTTTCTTTCATGTTTATTTTGCGTTTATTTTACAAACGCATAGCTATTTGCTGTGATTTATAAAAACATTCGCTTATTTGAATTTTTTTAGGACATATTCCGTCTTCTTTCGCCTGCCTGTTTTTGGCTTTTGAAACGCTTTCGTTATTTTATTTGCGGTTTTATTCCACATTTTGCAATAAATTCAAAAAGACTGCCTTCTGAATAGAAAGCAGTCTTGATGTTTATTTTGAGGAACTTATTCCCACTCTACCGTTCCTGGCGGCTTAGAGGTAATATCATACACAACGCGGTTGATGTGCTCTACCTCGTTGGTGATACGGTTGGATACCTTTGCGAGAATATCATACGGAATCTTTGCCCAATCCGCAGTCATAAAGTCGTCCGTGGTAACGGCGCGAATGGCAACCAGATTGTCATAGGTTCTGTGGTCGCCCATTACGCCTACTGTCTGGACGTTCGGGAGAACTGCAAAGAACTGGCTCAGGCTGCTTTCAATTCCGCTTTTCTTGATCTCGTCACGGAAAACGGCGTCTGCTTCCTGCAACACCTTTATCTTATCCTCTGTTATCTCACCGATTATTCTTACACCAAGTCCTGGGCCTGGGAACGGCTGACGCCATACAAGCTCCTTTGGTATGCCGAGCTTTTCACCGACTTTTCTTACCTCGTCTTTGAAGAGGTCGCCCAATGGCTCTATAACACCGTCAAAGTTGATGTCCTCAGGCATTTTCACCTGATTGTGGTGAGTTTTTATTGTGGCAGCGTCGCCCTTTCCGCTTTCGATACGGTCAGGGTAGATAGTACCCTGTGCGAAAAATCCGTCCTCAGCCTGCTTTCTGACCTCGTCCCAGAATACCTTATAGAATTCCGTACCGATGATTTTTCTTTTCTGCTCGGGGTCAACAACGCCCTTGAGCATCGCAAGGAAGTGGTCGCCGCAGTTTACACGGACAAAATTCATATCAAAGAGGGAAGTGAAGGTCTGCTCGACAAAATCTCCCTCGTCCTTTCTCATAAGACCCTGATCGACAAAAACGCAGGTGAGCTGGGGGCCGACGGCCTCGGCCAGCAGCGCCGCCACGACGGACGAGTCCACGCCGCCGGAGAGCGCCAGCAGCACGCGGCCGGAGCCGACCTTTTCGCGCACGGCGGCGATGGCAGTATTTTTATAGTCGCCCATCGTCCAGTCGCCTGTCGCGCCGCAGACCTCGTAGAGGAAGTTGCGGATCATCGCGGTGCCGAACTCCGTGTGGTTGACCTCGGGATGGTACTGCACGCCGTAGAACCCGCGCGTTTCGTCGCAGATGGCGACGTTCGGGCAGGCGTCGGAGTGCGCGACGAGAGAGAAGCCCTCGGGGACCTTTTCCATGTAGTCGCCGTGACTCATCCACGTCACGCTCTTTTCGGGAAGACCCTTGAAGAGCTTGCAGTTCGTGTCAAAAAACGTCTCGGTCTTGCCGTATTCGCGCGCGGTGGCGTCGTTTGCGGCGACGACCTTGCCGCCGAGGTGGTGCGCGATGAGCTGGCAGCCGTAGCAGATGCCGAGCACGGGCACGCCCGCGTCAAAGAGCGCGGGATCGACGTGCGGCGCGTCCTCGAGATACACGCTGTTCGGGCCGCCGGTGAAGATGAAGCCGATGGGCTTCATTGCAAGAAGATCTGCGAGGGGCGTCGTGTAGGGCTTCACCTCACAGTAAACGCCGCATTCACGCACGCGGCGGGCGATCAGCTGGTTGTACTGACCGCCGAAGTCCAGGACAATGATGGTTTGATGGTTCATGTTGTTTTCTCCTGCCGTATCGTAAACTCAGCGCAATAGCGCAGTTTGGTAAAAACATCATATCATAGCTCTTTTCATTTTTCCACCAATTTGCAAAATAAAAATCGCACAGCCGGACGACTGTGCGATCGGACGGCGCCTTGAGGCGGCAACGGGCCGGAGCTGCACGCGCTCAAAGCAAAAAGGACGCTCTTGATAGAGCGCCCTTTTTGAAACTTACACGGAGAAGAGCAGTTCGCAGAACGTCGGATACGGCCAATACTTGGAGGCGGTCAGCACTTCCAGCTTGTCGATGATCCTGCGCACATCGTCCATGCGCTTTTCAACTTCGTCGTGGTAGTAGTGCAGCAGCTGCTCGGGGGAAAAGCTCTCCGACACGGTCTCAAGCGCGGTCTTGAGGCCGATGGTCTCTTCCAGAAGCTGCTCATTGAGCGAACCGATGGCGTTGGCAAGCGAGGATTCCACATGGCACGTCAGCTCCGGCGCGGCGGTGTGCTTGGCGACGATCGTGTTGCAGAGCGTGGCCTCATATTCAGAGGCGGCATTCAGAATGCCGTGCTGCACCATGTCGACGAGCGTACCGGCCTCGATGCGGATGACCTTGCAGTACTTCTCGATATGAACTTCGTGGCGGGAGAAAATTTCTTCCTTGCTGTAAACGCCCTGGCGCGTCAGCAGCTCAATGTTCTTGGGCAGGATGTAGGTCGGCAGCGCCTCGGCGGTGTTGTGCAGGTTGGCAAGGCCGCGCTTTTCAGCCTCCTTGATCCAGGCCTCTTCATAGCCGTTGCCGTTGAAGATGATGCGGCGGTGGGCGGAGAACGTGTCGCGGATCAGCTTGTGGAGCGCGGCGGTGAAGTCCGGCGCGTCCTTGAGCTGCGCGTAGAATTCGTCGAGCTCTTCGGCCATGATGGTGTTGAGGATCGTGACCGGGCCCGCGATGGACTGCGAGGAGCCGGGCATGCGGAACTCAAACTTATTGCCGGTGAAGGCGACGGGCGAGGTTCGGTTGCGGTCGGTCGTATCCTGCGGGATGGCGGGGAGCACGTCCACGCCGATGCGCAGGGACTTGTGCTCGGGCGCGGTGTAGTCGTTTTCGTCGACGATGGCGTCGATGATGCCCTCAAGCTCGGTGCCGAGGAAGACGGAGATGACAGCCGGGGGCGCTTCCTGCGCGCCGAGACGGTGATCGTTGCCCGCGAAGGCAACGGAGCAGCGCAGAAGCTCCTGATACTCATCCACGCCCTTGATGAACGCGGCGAGCAGCAGTAGGAACACGGCGTTCTGGCTCGGCGTCTTGCCGGGGGAGAAGAGGTTTTTGCCAGTGTCGGTCGAGAGCGACCAGTTAACGTGCTTGCCCGAGCCGTTGACGCCCGCGAAGGGCTTTTCGTGCAGCAGGCACACAAGGTTGTGGCGCTCGGCGACCTTTTTCATCGTCTCCATGACGAGCTGGTTCTGGTCGCTCGCGGTGTTGGCGTCGGTGTAGATGGGGGCCATCTCGTGCTGGCCGGGGGCGACCTCGTTGTGCTTGGTCTTGGAGAGCACGCCGAGCTTCCACAGCTCTTCATCGAGCTCTTTCATGTAGGCGGCCACGCGGGGACGGAACGCGCCGAAGTAGTGGTCGTCCAACTCCTGACCTTTCGGGGGCTTTGCGCCGAACAGGGCGCGGCCGCACAGGCGCAGGTCCATGCGCTTTAAGTACAGCTCGCGGTCGATGAGGAAATACTCCTGCTCCGCGCCGATCTGCGGCGTGACCTTTTCCGCGTCGTCGCCAAATAACTTGAGCACGCGCACCGCCGCGCGGTCGACCGCGGCGATGGAGCGCAGCAGCGGCGTCTTCTTGTCGAGCGCCTGACCGCTGTAAGAGCAGAACACCGTCGGGATGCAAAGGCTGCCATCTTTGATGAAGGCAAACGCCGTGGGGTCCCAAGCGCTGTAGCCGCGGGCTTCAAACGTGGCGCGCAGGCCGCCATTGGGGAAGGAGGACGCGTCGGGCTCGCCGCGCACCAGCTCCTTGCCGGAAAAGTCCATCATCACGCGGCCGCCGCCGGCGTTGTTGATAAAGCTGTCGTGCTTTTCCGCCGTCACGCCGCTCAAGGGCTGGAACCAGTGCGTGAAATGCGTTGCGCCATGCTCCAGCGCCCAGGTCTTCATCGCGTCGGCGATCTCATTTGCCGCGGAAAGGGGAAGAGGCTGCCCGCTCTTTAAGCAGCCGCGCCAAACGTCCATGGCGTTTTGCGGGACATACTGCTCCATTGTGCGTTCATTGAACACCAGAGAGCCAAAAAGCTCGGGAATGCGAGTCGCTTCACTCATGATCCAGACCTCCTGTTTCGAAATAAAAAATTTGATAAGTAATGATACTTCATCGGGGCAAGCAGCGTCAATACTTTGTTTTTCCAACTTTCCCCTCACTTTAGTGGGACGGGATGTGCGGTGTGAACGAAATTATGAAAGTGCGGCAACTTTTTCTTGCATGAAGAAAACGGCTGTGCTATATTTAACCTGAACCCGCCCTTGCCGGAAACGGCAGGGGCGGGCGTTTTGCTTTTTCTGATCTGCTGTGAAAAAATTTTGCGGACAAAAAAGAAAACGGGACGTGAACGCCGGTCACGGCGCTTGCGTCCCGTTTTGCATCACTTGATCGTGGCGCTGTCGTTCAGCACGCTCGTGCTGTAAAGAAACAGCACGTCCTGCGCGGTAAAGTCGATGAATTTTCCGAGCATTGAGGGGGAGAGGTAGCGGATGTCGGCAAGCGTGATCTCGCTGTATCCCTCCGCAAGCAGCGGAAGCAAACTCGCGGCGAACGAATCGCGGAAGACAAGGAGTTTTCGCTCCGCCTGCGCGTTCGGGTTCTCAATGCGCAGCAGCGACTTGGGTCCCGAGAGGAAAATTTCATACGGGTCGCTGCCGTCTGCCTTTTCGAGCGTGTAGACAGGGAGATAGGCGCCGCTTTCATAGTCGTACACGCGGCAGCTACCAATGATATCGTTTGTGAGGTAGGCGAGCCTGTCGGGCTCCATTGGCAGTGCCGACTGCCCGCGGTACACACCGTAAAACGGCGTATCGAGCGTGACCTCGGTAAAGTCCACGGTGAGTGAGACGCCCATCGCATCTGCCAGCGCCTTGGCCGTGGGGGCAAGCATTTCCTGCCGCCAGTGGAGGTCGGTGCGGTAATAGGATGAGAGCGACAGCGTGCCCGTCAGGTCGATATAGTCCGCAAAATCGACCTTTTGGCGCATGAGCGCAAAGAACTTCTCGTAATCCATCGCGGGATAGCCGTTTTCGGCGGCCAAAAAGTAATTCTTGTCGGGGATGACGGAGAGGTAGACGTTTACGCCCGTATCTTTGAGATACGTTTCGTACACGTAGCGGAAGCGGTCGGCCGCGTGGTCGAGCGAATCCTCGTGGATCGTGTCGTCGAGCTTCGCGGCGTAGCCGTCCGCGACGTAGATGCCGTTGTTGTCCTTCTCGCCAAATAAATCGCGGACGGACAGGGCCTTGAGCGTGCGGAGCTCGTCGCGCAGCGGGAACTGGTCGAGCGTGTAGCTCTCAAAATTCGACTGGAAGCGTCCGGAGAGCACTTCTTCCACGTTCAGCGTTGGGAACTGCTTGAGCGGGCGGCGCTCGCTTTCCGACACGGCGTCGTCGCTCTTGCAAATGCTCCACAGCGCGAACATAAGCACGAACGCTGCCGCGATGCCGAGGGTGAGGGCGTCTTTTATTTTTCGATTCATGCGATGCCCTCCTTAAAAGCGAAAGTAGAGGAACGGGTTGAACGACCCGTCCACTAAAAATGCCGTGCCGAGCAGCAGGGGAATGAGCACGCAGAGCGGCTCGAGCACATCGAGCGCCGTCGCTGCGCCTTTGGATTTGCGCAGCTTTGCGACGATCATCTTCGGCAGCGGTGTTGCGCAGAGGATACCGAGCACGAGCAGCGGGCCATAGCTTTTAAGGTAGTAGACCGCCTGCGTGCTTGACAGCGGCAGTCCGCCTGCGCCGAGCATCGCGCTGATGCGCGAGACCGCCTGCGCGGCGCTGTCTGCGTCGAAAAGCACGAAGCCGAGCATGACGAAAAAGAGCGTGTACACATGGCCGAGCACGCGGTGCTTTTCGAGCACCGGCAGCAGCGCCAGCTTTTCAAGAAGCAGCAGGACCGCGAACCACAGTCCCCACAGCACGAACGTCCACGCCGCCCCGTGCCACAGGCCCGTCGCGAGCCAGACGATCAGAATGTTCAACAGCTGACGCGCCTTGCCCTTCCGGCTGCCGCCGAGAGGGATATAGAGGTAGTCGCGGAACCACGAGCCAAGCGACATGTGCCACCTGCGCCAGAACTCCGTGATGCTCGCTGAAATATAGGGGTAGTTGAAGTTTTCAGGGAAGTGGAAGCCCAGCATCCGCCCGAGGCCGATGGCCATATCGCTGTAGCCCGAAAAGTCGAAATAGACTTGGAGCAGAAACGCGAGCGCGTAGAGCCAGACGAAGAGGACGCTCGCGTCCTGCGTCGACTTGTAGGCGCTCGCGAGCGCGCCGAACTGGTTGGCGAGCAGAATTTTCTTGGCAAAGCCGACCGTAAAGCGGCGCACGCCCTCCGCCGCGGCGGAGACGCTGTGCGTGCGGCTTTTGAGCTCTGCGGCGACGTCGGAATACCGTACGATCGGCCCCGCGATGAGTTGGGGGAAGAGCGAAACATAGGCGGCGAGGTCGATGAAATTCCTCTGCGCCGCCGTTTCGCCGCGGTAGACGTCGATGACGTAGCTCAATACCTGAAAGGTGTAGAAGCTGATGCCGATGGGCAGGCTCAGCTTCAAAAGCGGCAGGGAGAGCCCTGTGACGGCGTTGACGCTGGAGAGAAAAAAGTCCGCGTACTTAAAATAGCCGAGAAGCCCAAGGCTCACAAGGATCGAGAGCGTCAGAAAGACCTTCGACGCCTTTTGCCCGCGGTGCTTTTCAATCAGCAGGCCGAAACCATAGCCCTGCACGATGGAGACGAGCATGAGCAGCATATATTTCGGCTCGCCCCAGGCATAGAAAAAGAGGCTTGCGAGCAGCAGCACCGCGTTTTTCAGCTGCCGCGGCGCTGCAAAGTAGATCAGCAGCGCCGCAGGCAGAAAGTAAAAGAGAAAGGGAACGCTGGAAAAGAGCATAAACTTCTCCGCCTTTCAGAAGATCAAATCAGGCGATGGCCTCGTCGCAGACGACGGCAGCATCGGCAAAGGCCTCGGTGACTTTTTCGCTGAACTGGTCGACAAGGTCCTCCGCGCCGTAGCAGGAGATGACATAGTCGCCGAGCGTCAGGATGACAAGCTTGTCGGGGAAGCCGCACATCCACTGGCGGTTCATGATGTTGTCCTTGAGGTCGGAGACGACACTGTCAACGTCGGAAGAGCTCGCAACATGGAACGCGCCCGCGGTGAAGGTGTTGGCGTTCATCATGTGGGTGAGGGACGCGGCGTCGGAGAGCTTGCCTGCGTCCGCGGCGGGGAAGGAGAGAGAGTAGTCAAGTGCGTCTCCGTCTTCGACGGAGAAGTTACCGGGCGCGTCCTCGGTCATATTCGCCTCATCATAGTCGCCGCCGGCAGCAGGGAACTTGTCGTCGTCGCTGTAGTTGGCCCATACGGCGTTCAGCAGCTCGAGAGCGCTCGCGGGCTGGCTGTTATTGCCGCTATTGTCATCCGTCTTGCTGCCGCAGGCGGCGAGGGAGAGAGTCATCGCTGCGGCCAGCAGCAGGGTGAGAAACTTTTTCATGGGAATTTACCTCCAAAATGTTGTGTGTTGTCAATAGTAATGTGGAATGGGATGCTTACGCCCGCGCGGCGGCCCAATAGCCGTTGGCCTCGTCGTAGCGCAGCGTGACGGCGGGCGCGCCGTCGAGAGAGAGCGTGTAAACCGTACCCGTGTCCGGCTCTTCGATGGTCCAGCAAAGCTGCACCTTGCCGGAGACGGTGTAGGAGGTGAACTCCTCCTGCAGCGAGTAAAGAGGCTGGGTCAGCACGCCATCCGACACCGTAACGGTCACGGCCTCGCCCGATTTGCTCTCGATGGTGAGCATCGGACTGAGCGGGCCGCTCAGACTGCCGCGCGCGTCGAGCGCCATCGCTGCGGGCTGACTGATGGGAATGGGGATTGAGGAGAGCGCTGCGCCTTCGACCTTGATCTCAGCCGGTAAGGTGTCGCGCGTCATCGCCAGGGCGGCGGCCAGCACGAGCACAAGGCACGCCGCAGCGGCAAGAAAACGCGGGAGGGCGTACCGTTTGCGCGGCTTGTAGGCGTAGGCGTCCGCGATGAGCTCATCGTCGAGCTCGCCTATGGCGCGGGTCAGAACTTCATGCTTCACAGTATCCCTCCTTGATGAGATGCTCCTTGAGCTTTCTGCGCGTGCGCAGGAGCGTGGTTTTGATGCGGCTCTCGCCGCAGTGAAAGCGCGCGGCCAGCGCTTCGACCGGTTCGCAGTAGAAATAGCGCAGGATGAACATGCTGCGCACCTCTTCGCTCTGCGTGCGCAGAAACGCGCTGATGCTGCGGCCGAGCTCTGCTGCCATGGCCTCGTCGTCGGGCGAGGACAGGGCGGGTGCGCAGTCGTCCAGCTCGTCGAGCGAGAGCGCGAAGGCGTCGCCCTGACGCTTCTGCGCCGACCTCGCCTTATAGCGGTTCAGCGCCAGATTGCGCGCGATCTTGCCGAGAAAGGCAGACAGGATCGCGGGCCTTTGCGGCGGCATGGCCTGCCAGGCGTGTAAGTACGTGTCGTTGACGTTTTCCTCGCTGTCGGCGCGGTCAGATAAAATGTTTTGCGAAATTTTCATGCAATAGCTTTCGTATTTGGCGGCGGTGGCTTCGATGGCGTGCTCGTCCCGCTGCCAGTAGAGGTCGACGATCTCATGGTCGTCCATAGGTTCGCTCCTTTCTGTTGTCTGCCATCATAGGGAAAAGACAACTTTTTTGCCGTTTGCGTTACACAAAAGAGAAAATATTTTTGAAAGTATACCACATTCGCCCGTTTCGTAAAAGGGCGGCATGCTATTTTTGACAAAACGGGAACTTTTTTCCATCTGCGCCGTCTAATATAACAAATCCCGAAACGGAGGTACATCCGACATGAAACGATTCTTAACGCTGCTGCTCGCCGCGGCGATGGTCCTGTCCTTCGCCGCCTGCGGAGACAACGGAACGACGATCCGAAATGAAAATGAGAAGGACAATGTGAAAAAAGACCCCATTGCCGCGCAGTATTTGCAGGACCTCGCCGTGAAGACGGCGGACTATCCCGTGCTGCCCGCCATGCCGAACGAGAGTGAGCTTGACGAGGCATTCAGCACCATCGACTATGACAAGATGGGCGCGGACGCCTATGAAAAGGCGCAGGAGAAGATCTGGGAGGACTGGGACGCGCGCAGCAATGCCTATTACGATGCGCTCAAGGCGCTGCGCAGCAAGGGCACGAGCTACCCCGCGGCATTCCTGCACTTCACGCAGGAGACGGGCACGCTGCTTTCGGCGGAGGAGAACACCGTTCTCTCGCCCGCAAACCTGTATCTCGCCTTTGCGATGCTCAGCGAGACGACGGACGGCGACAGCCGCGCGCAGCTCTTGTCGCTTTTAGGCCTTGAAAATACCGATGCGTCGCGCGCTGCGGGCAACTATGTCTGGCGCAATCTCTACGGCGAGACCTCGACGGGAAAGACGCTGCTCGGCAGTTCCGTGTGGCTGAACGAGAATCTCCCTTACAACGAAGAAACGCTGCAGGTGCTCGCCGAGCAGTACCTTGCTTCGACGTTCTCCGCCCCGATGGGAGATGAGAAGACGGACAAGGCCATCGGCGAATGGATCAATGAGAACACGGGCAATCTTTTGCAGGACGCCGCGGGCGGCATCGAGACCAAGCCCGAGACGGTGATGCTGCTTTTGACGACGCTCTACTTTAAGGACCAGTGGCGCGACGAATTCTGGGAGAATGCGACAAAGGAGGATACCTTCACCGCAGCAAACGGCGCGCAGCAGACGGTCGACTTCATGCACCTCACGCAGGATCGTGCCGCTTACTGCCGGGGCGAAAACTACACCGTGGCGGAGCTGCGCTTTCAGGGTGGGCAGGCGATGCGCTTCCTGCTGCCCGACGAGGGCACGAGCCTTAAAAGCTTTCTTGCGGACGGCAGCGCCGTGGGCGGACTGCTCGGTTACGACATGGGCGTGAGCCTGCCGAGCGGCAAACTCATCTGGAGCGTGCCAAAGTTCGACGTCAGCTCCGACCTTGAACTGACCGACGCGCTCCGCGCGCTGGGCGTTTCTGATGTGTTTGACTTTGATCGCGCGGACTTTTCGCCCCTTGTCGACTTTGACCGCTTTGATAAGGCGGTCGCCGTGACGCAGGTGCAGCACGCCGCGCGCGTCAAGATCGATGAAAAGGGCTGCGAGGCCGCCGCCTTTACCGCCGTCAGGGCGGACGCCCAGTCCGCCGCGCCGGAAGACCTTCCCGTGGTGGAGATGGATCTGAACCGGCCGTTTGCCTTTATGATCACCGGCGTGGACGGTCTGCCGCTCTTCCTCGGCACGGTGAATAGCCTATAAGAGCAAAGCTGGCGCGCCGGCAGTAAAAAACAAATGATGCGAAAATGAAAAGGAGAGAAACGATGAAGAAATTATTTGCCTTTTTGCTCGCCTGCGTGTGCGCACTGGCACTGTTTGGCTGCGCGGGAGCGAATGATGACAAATCGGACGGTGGACCTGAGGATGATGCGACGCCGCTGACGGAGGCGCAGATCGAAGAATTCAAGGAGATGTTTGCCTCTGAGACCGATGTGATGGATGAAACGACGGGCGAATACCGCTACACGACCTCAACGCCGGTGAGTTGCTTTTTCACCTCGCATTACGATGATCCACGCGATATCGACCTTGCGGATTTTTTGCGGTACTGTCCGCTCAGCACCACGCTGGGAGACGCGGACGTGGAGGAATTCCACGCTGTGCTCGACACGCTGGGAATAGAGGATGCGGAGAGGTTCAAGGTGCCGGATGACTGGGCGGTCCCCGTGCGGCGCATTCCCAAGAGTGACGTTTCCGCGCTTTTGACGCAGTGGGCGGATATCACGGTGGACGATCTGTGCAATCAGGATGGTGTGACGTACCTCGCACAGTATGATGCATTCTATGAGTTTACGAGCGATTTCGGCCCCGGATCCTTTATTCCGATGGGCGGCGAGCAGTACGGCGACAACATCCGGTTGTGGAATGGGGACGGCGAAGGAACGCACGATGAGTTGACGCTGGAAGTGCGCCCAGACGGGAGCTATCGCATTGAAGCGTTCCGTGAAGTCTGAAGCAAAAGGGGGCCTTCTCTCACGTGAGAGAAGGCCCCCTTTTGATCCCCCAAGA
>OGLM01003903.1_pt1 | contig 11576 bp, 10 predicted proteins | sample 1572531 | NCBI WGS metagenome assembly OGLM01 (sample SAMEA2581909, study PRJEB24529) | metagenome | biome: Human gut stool | place: China | collected 2011 | reverse complement strand
ATGGTATTCTGAAAAATGAATCATATCCTCTAAAATAATCTATTCTTACTTTATCGAATAATTTTAAATGATATTTAAATCTTTTTACTAAATATTGATAATTATCTTTTTTTATATTTTCTACATTATATACAGGGCTATTCCATTTTTGACCGTTTTCATTGAAATAGTCTGGAGGAGTTCCAGCTTCAAATGTAAACTTTCCATTTTCCATTTCAAAATATTCTGAATGGTATTTAGTTTCAACTGATTCAAATACTGGATATACTGGCATATCTCCAATAATTTGAACATTTTTAGAATTAGCATAATATTTCAATTCCATCCATTGCTTATATAATATATATTGCAAAAATAAATAATAGTCTTTTTCATTTCCTGTTTTTTGGCTCATAAATTCTGCATATTCATTTATTTCTTGCAATATTATAAATTCATAATATTCATTATTAGGTCTAAAATTTCTATATGCTTCTTTATAATATTTTTCTTTAAAATTATCATATATTACTCTATCTTTATTTTCTCTTGTCTCTGCATTTTGTATTAGTTTTTCTTCTTTTAATTTGTCTACTGAAATATAATCTTCTTCCAATGCATAATAACTTACTGGAGAATATGGGTGTTTATCACATTCGTTTATTGGTAATATCTCCCAGTATTTTATATTATTTTCACTTAATATATCTATAAACTGATATGCTTCATATCCAAAGTCTCCTATTCCATATTTACTTGGAAGTGAAAAAATTGGAAGTAAAATTCCTTTTTCTTTCATATTCTTTTGTTCCTTTCTTTTTTTGCTTTTGCTTAAAATAATTATATATTAATAAGTTTATTTTTTCAATAGATAAATATTAATAATTTTTCTAACTTTATCATAAAAAACCAAGCAAAATTCTATTAAAGAATCTTACTTGGTCTTTTTTATTTACAACTCAACAGTCATAATTAAGTTGCCATCTTGATCATAAACATCTTCGAAAGTCTCCTGATATCCATACAAATCTTTACTTGTATATTTTGCATAGGAATAATAACCATTTCCAGAGATTTTGTCATATTGGATTGGAATGATTTCTTTAAAGCCATAGAATTCAGCATTTTCAAAATCAACTCCTACATATTTAAACACTCCCCATTGACCATTTTTTCTAATCATAACAATCAATTCATCAGAATCATCTATAACTCTGATTTCCTGGCATTTAAGATGATGAATTTCTTTTGCTTTCAAATTATATTCAACATATTCATTATCCCTATCTATTTTGTGAAATATAATGCTAGTATAATCTTCCCATACAATATCATTTTCTTCATCAAAAGAAAAATCTGTCACCTTTATTCCATTTAAATCATAAATTTGAAAACATCCTGAACTACTATAAATTTTTATATAATTCTCATCTTCAAATTCAAATCTATATCCTTCAATTTTAGTTTTAAACTCTCCATTAAAATTAAATATCCATAAAGTCTCATTATTAGGATATAGCAGACTAGAACCAATGGCATAACGCATTTGTCGTACTTGAAATATACGGAAAACACTTTCACATATTACTTTACCATTATAATCAAAGATTTGCCATTCAGGATCATAATAATAACTACCTTTTATCATAACAGCAATCCATTTTTCAGTTGTCTTAAAACAATCTGTTAACCTTTTTTCAATTAAAGTTGTTACTATATGATTTCCGTTTGATGAATAAAACCTGAATTTACCTGTATTAAATTCTTCAACTATCAATACCTTAGAGAACTTATAAAGTCTTTCTCTTTCTTTAATCTCTAAGCCATTGTATTTAAAAACTTTTTCTTCACCTTCTTCTGCTTTATTTCCTATAAGCATTTTTAATAACTCATCACTAATACCTCTTGCCATAACATTTCCATCTTGAGTTACAACTGTCCAACCATCTCTTTCTTTTATCATCATATTCCAATGAATTCCAAACCAATAACAGTTTGTTCTAAGAATCATCTGTAAACTTTGGTTATCTTTATAATTGGATTTAGGAATAGTTCCTAACAACTTATTATTTGATATATTATAAATCTTAATTTCACCACACTTGTTTTTTTCAATCAAATAATGTTCAGAAATCCAAATTCTTGTTCCAACTTCAAAATTGTTTTTGTAAGAATCAGATTGACTAGAAACAACTACTCTTTCTCTAAATCCTTTATAAAACTTACTTGTACTACTAGATTGTAAAATGCGTTTAATTGCACCTACGATATATTTTCCTTCAGCTTTATATTTCTGAATAACTTTTCCTTCATAATTCTTAATATAGTAGCTGTCTTTTGATAATACAATAAAAGCCTCTTTACCAAATAAAGTATTTTTTAATAAGCTATCCACATCTTTAAATCCAAATACTTCACTTATTTTTTCTCCTTCCGTGTTATATATATCAGCTTTTGTATCATTATTTCTAAGGAGAATTGTATAATTTCCAGAAACAATAACACTTTCTCCAATTGCCAAAACAGGTATGTTGATTTTTGCCATGATGTTTGTTCCTTTCTGTCTTGATATTTATGTTTTTCTATAAGGCTTCTTGAGCCTCATCTTGGCTATTATATCATGTATTTTATGTAAAATCAATTAATTTATTAAATTTGGTAATGAACTCAAAGTAAAAAGCGAATCTAAGATTTTCTATCAAATAAAAATTTTAAGAAAATTTAAGACTCGCCATATTTATCTAGTACAGAAAATCCTCCTACAAGGAGAACTTTCCTACTATATAAAAAAGCAAGAAACTTTTTAGTCTCCTGCCTTTATTTTTGACATAAAGTCAAATTATTTTATTATTGCTTTTCTTCCTAAATATTGAGCAACATCACCTAATTGATGTTCGATATTTAATAATCTATTATATTTAGCAACTCTATCTGTTCTACATGGTGCACCTGTTTTGATTTGTCCAGCATTCATTGCAACAGCAACATCTGCTAATGTTGTATCTTCTGTTTCACCACTTCTGTGTGATACAACAGCTGTCATTCCATGTTTATTAGCTAATTCGATAGCATCTAATGTTTCTGTTAATGTTCCGATTTGGTTTAATTTGATTAATATACTGTTTGTTACACCTAAATCAATACCTTTTTGTAATCTCTTCATATTTGTTACAAATAAGTCATCACCAACTAATTGGATTTTTGATCCTAATCTGTCTGTTAGTTTTTTCCATCCAGCCCAGTCTTCTTCTGCTAAACCATCTTCGATTGAGATAATTGGATATCTGTTTACTAAATCTTCTAAGAAGTCTATCATTTCATCTTCTGTTTTTGTAACACCTATTTTCCAGAAATGATATTGTCCTTCTTTTCCTATTTTCTTTGCTTCATCATATAATTCTGTTGCAGCAACATCTAATGCTAAAGCAACTTCTTCACCTGGTTTATACCCAGCTTTTTCAATAGCTTCCATTATTAATTGAAGTGCTTCATCTTCATCTTTAACGTTTGGGGCAAATCCACCTTCATCACCAACACCTGTTCCTAATCCTTTTGATTTTAAAACAGCTTTTAAGTTGTGATAAATTTCGGCACACATACGTAAACATTCAGAGAATGATTTTGCTCCAACTGGCATAATCATAAATTCTTGTACACTTAATGTTGAATCAGCATGTTTACCACCATTCATGATGTTCATCATTGGAACTGGCATAACTTTTGCATTTGGTCCACCAATATAGTTATATAATTCCATTCCTAATGATGCAGCAGCAGCTTTAGCACAAGCTAATGATACACCTAATGTAGCATTTGCTCCTAATACACCTTTATTTTCTGTTCCTAATATTTCGCCTATATCTTTTCCTATTACTTTTGGATTTATATCAATTGCTCCTACTATTTCTCCACCTTTTTCATACACATATCTCATTGTGTATAAACTCATTTTGCCTACACCATATTGAACAACTTTAACTTTTCTTTCCATAGAAAGACCTCCTTTAAAATTATTTTTCTATTATAATTGTAACTGGTCCATCATTGATTAGTTCTACTTTCATATCTGCTCCAAATATTCCTTTTTGTACTTCTATATTGTTTAATTCACATTGATTACAAAAATATTCATATAGTGGATTTGCTTCTTCTGGTCTCGCAGCCTCAATAAATGATGGCCTATTTCCTTGAGAACAATCTCCATATAAAGTAAATTGAGATACTATTAGCAATTTGCCTTTTACATCTTTTATGCTTAAATTCATTTTATCATTTTCATCTGAAAATACTCTTAAATTGCATAATTTTTTAACTAAATAATCTGCTTGTTCTTTTGTATCTCCTACTTTTATTCCTATTAGTACTAAAAAGCCTTTATCTATTTTTCCAATTATATTTCCATCTACTTTTACTTCTGCTTTTTTGACTCTTTGAACTACTAGTTTCATTTTGCTATTCCTTTCATTTGCTATATTTATTGTTGATCTGAATTACTTTCTTCACTTGCTTTTTCTCTTTCTGTATTATCTTCTCCAGATACTTTTTCTTCTACAATTTCTGCTTCTGTCGCATTTTCTGGCTTTACATCTGAATTTTCTAAATCTTCTGTAACAACTTCTGCTTCTTTAACTTCAATTTCAGGTTGTTTTTCACCACATTTTGGACAAAATACTGCATTTTCATCGATTTCTGCATGACATTTTATACATTGTTTTTTATCTTTTAATTCTAATATTGATGTTAAACATGATTCTATTTCACTTGATAATATATCTATTTTTGCACATTCTTCTTCTAAATCTGCTTTTATATCTATATTTTCTTGTCTTACATGTTTTTCATAAACTTTTTTTCCAATCTCTTTATACAAATCATTTATATTTGATTTGTTTTCATTAATTTTCATTCTTAATTTTGCTTCTTTTGCAAGTTCACCTGTCTTTTTTGTTGTTACATTATAAGCTTCAGTTGCTTTTTTTCCTAATGTATCAAAAAATCCCATAACACATCATCCTTTCTTTGGCTTTATGCCATATTTCAATATATATTAAATATTATTGACAATTTTTTTATATTTAGTCTTCGTTTTTTCTTGCTCTATTCATTAACATATTTACTGCTTCTTCTGGCTTTAATCCATTATACAAAATTCCATAAACTGCTTCTACTATTGGCATTTCTATATTATGAATTTTTCCTAATTCATGTGCAACTAAAATATTGTCTATACTTTCTATTGTCATTCCAACTTCTTTTTTTGTTTCTTCTAATGTTTTTCCTTGTCCTATTAATTTTCCTGCTTTTCTATTTCTACTATGTTCACTTAAACATGTTACAATTAGATCTCCAAGTCCACTTAGTCCATATAAAGTTTCTTTTTGTCCTCCTAATTCAACTCCAAGTCTTGATAATTCTGCTAATCCTCTTGTTATTAATGCTGCAAATGTATTATCACCTAAACCTATTCCTGCTGCAACACCTGCACAAAATGCTATAATGTTTTTTAATGCTCCACCAAGTTCAACTCCTTTTACATCTCTTGATGTATAAATTCTCATTTTATCAGACATAAATGTGTCTTGAACTAGTTTTAATACCGCATCATATTTTGAAGCTAATACTAATACTGTTGGAATTGCTATTGATACTTCTTCTGCATGACTTGGTCCTGATAAAACTGCTATTTTTGCATTTGGTATTTCTTCTTGTATTACTTCATCTAATGTCATTAATGTTGCTTCTTCAAATCCTTTTGAACATATTACTATTGGTTGATTTGTTACATATTGTTTAGATTGTTTTACTGTGTTTCTTGTAAATTTTGATGGTGTTACATGTATTATAAAGTCTGAACCATTTATTACTTCTTCATATGATGTACTACATTCTATTCCTTCTGGTAATACTACATTTGGTAAAAATTTGCATCTTTTTTCATTATTTATTATGTCTCTTTCTTCTTCAGAAAATGACCAAATTTTAACTTTGTTACCTAATTTTGCTAAGTGTATTGCTAAAGCAACTCCCCAGCTTCCACTTCCTATTATTGCTATATTTTTCATTTTTATTAATAAATGCTAGAATAAAAATTCTAGCATTTTCTCCTTTCTTTTGCATTATTTCTTGAAACTTAATTTATTTTCAGTTCCATTTAATATTCTTTTGATGTTGCTTCTATGGTTAAATGCTACTATAACTGCAAGTATTATACTATATATTAAATAACTACTTCCTTCACTTACTGTAAAGTTTGTATGTATGAATAATACTAATACAGGGAAAAGTATTGCTGCACCTACAGATCCTAATGATACCATTTTACTTAGTGCCATTAATACTAGTGCAAATACTAAACATATTAATCCTATTTGCCAATTTGTCATTAAAAGTACTCCTAAAGATGTTGCTACACCTTTTCCACCTTTAAATCCAAAGAATATTGGAAATGTATGTCCTAAAACAACTGCTATTCCTGCAAGTTGTACCAATAAAGCTTTATCTGTATTTTTTGCTATTTTTCCTACTATTATTGCAAATAATATTGCAACAGCGAATTTTTTGATTCGTTCTACACTTGTGAATGAACAGTATTCACATCAGATTGTAAAATTTAAAATACTGTAGATGTCAGAGTAAAAGATATGCAGTGATATGTTATTTCACAACAAAAAAAGGTCGGTTTACAACATGTCGGCTAGCTATTAAAAGACTTTTTCCGATATAATAAATATAATAGTATGTAAGTAAGGAAGTGACAAGATGCAAATAGCAATCTGCGATGATGAAAAATCTATAGGATTGATATTAGAAGAAAAAATAAAGAAATTATTACCGGATGCAGTAATAGAAAAATATTTATCTGGTGATGAATTGATTGCAAGTGGTTGTGAGCCGGATATTCTATTTTTGGATATTCAGATGCCAGGAATGGATGGAATGGAAACGGCAAGGATTCTGCGTCAGAAAAATGAAAGAATGGTATTGATATTTGTAACTGCTGTGGAGGAGTATGTTTTTCAGGCATTTGATGTTGCAGCATTTCATTATCTGGTGAAACCGTTTTCAGATGAAAAATTTGAGGAAGTTGTGAAACGTGCAGTCAGAAGCATTGAAAAATATTCTGAAAATCAATCGGATGAAAAATACATGATGGTGCAGTCCGGAGGAAGCCATATGAAAGTGTTTTTGAAGGATATTGTGTATGCTGAGGTATATAATCGAAAAGTCATTATCCATACACGGGATACGAATATTGAATATTATGGAAAATTGCAGGAACTGAGTGAAATTGCGGGAGCAGATTTTTTTCGTACACACAGAGCCTACCTCGTACATTTCAAATATGTTCAGAAATATGATGCAAATTGTGTGACGATGGAAAATGGAACTGCATTGATTGCAAAACAGAATTATTCTGAGTTTGTAAAACAATATTTGAAATATAATCAGAGGAAAGGAAAAGAAATCGGATGAGTTTGGTAGAAAAATGCTGGATGGTTACATCGAAAATTTCTGTTATTGCACTCCTTATGATTACAGGAATCTATTTTGGAAAATTTGTTTGTCCCTATATAAAAAAGAAAAAAGGGGCTGTGGCAGTCAGTATTGTTTATATTACGATTATGCTTGTTTTATATATGATTCCGCCACAGATTGATAATTTTTCCGCATATCTGATTGGAGTTATAGCAGCGTTTCTTGCAATGTATGTAGAGGACAGAAGAAATATATATCAGAAAATATTTCTTGCAATTACGTTCTTTTCTATCCGATGGTTAACGGTTGCAATGGCAGCCAGACTTGATGATCTTGTTACAAAAGCACTTGTATTTCGGAATATGAGTGCAGAAAAAGTGTGGTTGCAATACGGACTATATGTTGGAACCAGAGTTTTGGATATTGTACTTTGTATTGCTTTTATTGCGGTTGCAATAGGACTGATCAATAAAGCGTATATATACAAAAAAGATGAAATGAGCGTCAAAGAGATGGTAATGCTTATTATACCTTCACTTGTAGGCGTCACTGGGTATGGCATTTTACAATATTATCTCATGATATACGAAAGAGATACTGGAAAGAACTTGATTGATACATATGGATTTTATGGAGCTTTAAGCTTTTTACACTATCTGATTTCCATAGTTGCTATTCTTGTTGTGATTGTAATGTTTCAAAACTGGAAAGAGATGCAGGAAGAACAGCGGGGACAAGAGCTGGTATTAAATCAGATCAGTGACATGAAAAAGCATATCGAGGAAGTCGAAAAGTTGTATCGGGATATCCGCTCCATGCGCCATGATATGGGAAATCATATACAGACACTGGAACATCTGGTGGCACATAATAATATGGATGATGCTACAGAATACTTGGAACATCTGAAAAATGAATGGGACGAGGTATCTCCGGAAATAAAGACAGGAAGTCCGGTAATTGATGTCATTTTGATGGAAAAGCTGAGAGAAGCAAAAGAAAGGCAGATTCGGTTTCTGTCGGATTTTCATTATCCGCAGAATACGAAGTTAAATGCATTTGATCTGAGTGTGATCATGAATAATGCCTTGAATAACTGCATGGAAAATGTAAGTGGAGATGATCCGTATATCAGCATTTCTTCTTTTCGGAAAAACAGTATCTTTATGATAACCATAAAAAACAGTTTTGGGGGTCAGCTTAATTTTGGTGATAGCGATTTGCCAGAAACAACCAAATCTGGGAGGGAACATGGAATGGGTTTGAATAACATTCGCCGGGTTGCCAGAATGTATATGGGAGATATATCTTTGGAGCAGGGAAATGAGGAAGTAATCCTTAGCATTATGATGCAGGTAGAATAAAGAAATAAATTGGCACTATGTATTTTGTAAATTACAGAAATTACAGAAATATGTAGTGCTTTTTTTGCGCAGGTAGCGATGAAAATATGTTGCTTGCAACAATATTTGAGGAGCACTGCGACAGTCTGAAAAGCATTTTCAGACTGCTTCACAACGAAAAAAGGGCGGTTCACAACATCACAGTTTATTGTGAAGAAAGATATGCCGAAAGAAAAAATAAAGAGAAATCATGTTATACAGATTTTCAGGAAACGGATTTCAGAGTATTAGCTCAAGGAGGACAACGAAATGATGAAAATTAATGGATTTAACGGAACGAATACGCAGACAGGAGCAATGGGAATGGCACAGGCGAATGATTCTGTGAGTAAAAATATTCAGAATCAGATTGCAAATGCACAGCAGAAATTGCAGGACTTATCATCAAATGAAGAACTGTCATTAGAGGATAAGATGAAGAAACGTCAGGAGATACAGCAGGAAATTACAAATCTCAATCAACAGTTAAGACAGCACCAGATTGAACAGAGAAAGGAACAGCAGAGCAAAAAATCATCTATGGATGATATGGTGGCTGGTACAAAAAATACATCTGCAAAGAAAGGAACAGGCTTGTCACAGGCAGGTATGCGGGCAATGATTTCCGCAGATTCATCTATGAAGCAAGCAAAAGTGCAGGGTAGTATGGCAACACAGATGGAAGGAAGAGCCGGTGTGCTTGAGTCTGAAATCAAGCAGGATGCTGGAAAAGGCAATACCGAAAAGAAAGAAGAAGAACTGGCAGATTTGCAGGCAAAAGCGCAGTCTGCAACAGCATCACAGATGTCTTCACTTTCAGATGCAAATAAATCTATGGAAGAAGCAGCAAAGGCAGACAACCGTACAGATGCAGCAGAAACAAAGAAGGATCAAACGCAGAAAGCAGAGAATACACAGGAAAATGCAGATACGGCAACAGATGCATCAGAGAATGCAGATGTTAAAACAGAAACAGCAGAAACAATAAAAAATCCAGCATCAGAAAGTGGACAGTCGGTAGTATATACACCGATCGATATACGTTTATAGTTCGGAAAGGAGGCTGGTGTTATGTCAGAAATCAAAAGTTTTAGTGATTATACAAGTAAATATAACAGCAATGTAGATTTTTCAGCGTTGTTTAGTGGAACGTCAGATAGTTCATCAGTAGGCAATACAAATATGCTTTCTGATTATGCTGCAATCAAAAATGGAAGCTATGGAAAACTTATGAAAGCATATTATGCAAAACAGGATGCTGAAAAATTATCGGGAAAAGGTGATACTTCACAAAAACTTACCTTGATGAAAACAAGTGCGGATTCTCTGAAAAAATCAGCAGATGCTTTGAATGACTCTTCTCTTTGGGAAAAAAAGAAAATAAAAAAGAAAGATGAAAAAACGGGGGAAGAGATTGAGGTAGAGGATTATGACTGGGATAAAATCACCAAGGCAGTAAAATCTTTTGTTGAAGATTATAATGATGTAGTTAAGGAAGCCGGAGAATCTAATACAAAGGATGTATTGCGAAATGCTTCATGGATGACTGGAATGACAGACAAAAACAGTAATATGCTTGCCAAAATAGGTATTACCATAGGAAAAGGAAACAAGTTGGAATTAGATGAGGATGCTTTAAAGCAGGCAGATATCAGTTCGCTGAAAACGGTCTTTACAGGATATAATTCTTTTGTAAGCAAAATATCGCAGAAAGCAACTGGTATATCGAATGCTGCAAACCGGGCGAGTGCAACCTATACAAATAATGGTACATACTCTAAGACGGATTCTTCTTTGACATCGAGCAAGATAGATAAAGAAGTATAGAAAGTGTGGACTAACTTAAGGAGGTTGCTATGAAAGTTCAAGGAAATAGGTATATTAATAATCCAGAGATGATAAAAAATAAGGTTGAGAAGAAAACAACTGTTCCTCAGAATATTATTTCGGAGGATGATGTGAAAATCAGTGATTCAGCAAGAAAGTTAGTTGAGACTGCTCGTGATAAAGTCTCAGATTTTCAGGCAATGCATTTTTCATCAATCAATGGAGAGATAAAAGAAATACCGGCAGAATACAAATGTGAGAATTTGTTTAAATTGGAACTAAAGACATCTTCTATTTCAGGAGATAAAAGTGTATTTGAAGGACATTCTGAGAATGAGGTTTCGGTTTTTGAGAAGTGGGTAGATGAAAATGCAGCAGAATATTTATCAGAAGATGAAAGAAATACACTAAAAGAACAGATTGACAAAATGGTGGCAGCGGTAGATGACTTGAATGCGAGGGAAGGGTATCGTGGTACTTCATTTGAATCGGTATTTTTATTAAGTGCAAGTGAAGCTGGATTAAACAAAATAAATAAAATGTATATCCCAGAACAATTACAGACTGGTTTTCAAAATATGATTGACGAATATGTTCATTTTAATGAGTCAGCACGCAATTCTATCATGGAGAGAATGACACCGGATTATATGGTTATCGGAATAAGGAGCAAAACAGAAACTTATAAGTACAAGTCAGAAATCATCTCCGATGAGAAGAATTTCTATACGAATGAGAAAACGGAAATGACTGGTTTGTGCGACAAATTTTTAAGTGATGAAATAGATAAGGATTCGTTTTATGATGGGCTGAAAGGTTACTTGAATCATTACTATGAAAACAGATATGAATTAAGAAATCAGCCAGAAGCTGTTGAAGGCAGAGTAAATAATATGCTGGACAAATTGCAGC
>OGLM01003899.1_pt1 | contig 11586 bp, 9 predicted proteins | sample 1572531 | NCBI WGS metagenome assembly OGLM01 (sample SAMEA2581909, study PRJEB24529) | metagenome | biome: Human gut stool | place: China | collected 2011 | reverse complement strand
GAGAAAGAGGTGTGGGCCAGGGATGTCCACTTGCGCCTCTTCTCTTTGCCCTTGCCATTGAGCCACTGTCGCGGATGCTCAAACAAACAATGACTGGCATGCAAATCGACCACATTCATGTGAAGCAAGACACAACACACACGGTTGTGGCAATGTGTGCTGATGACACCACCATCTTTGCTGGTGGACTTGATGGCATCACTCATGCAAAGAAAGCCATTCAGTTTCACATGGATGCATCATCAGCATCCATCAACTGGGACAAGACCACATCATTCCTGTGTGGCAGCATGGCACAACACCCGCCCACCACCAGATGTGATTCCTGGCACGATTCTGGGACCACAAGACAAGACGCGTTACCTGGGTGCCATCATCTCGCACGACCCAAATGTGGCACCATGGGAGAATGCACTTGCCAAAGCACTGGCAAGACTCAAAGCATGGAGCAAGAGGAACCTGTCCATCCACAACCGCGCACTCATTGTGCGCACCATGATTCTGCCCACTGTGGACCATGTGCTCTCAGCAGCACCAGCACCAACACGTGCACTGTGCCTGCTGGAGAAGAACATCACACAGTTCTTGTGGGATGGTCCTGACGGCAACAGACGGCGCCCCATGGTTGACCGCGCCACACTGGCACGACCACACATCCATGGCGGTCTCAACTGCCCATTGGTCAAGGACATTGCTGATTCCAGAAGAGTGGCTTTGTGGACTCGTGCACTCTATTCAACAGAAGACTGGGCTTGTGCACTCAAGAAGCGAGTGTTGGATGAGACTGGTGTCAATGGCACTGCCTTCCTCCACAAACGCATCCCATGCACAAACCATGCCCAGCAAATCATTGCGGCTTTCAAGCGACTCAGATGGGCATACCCTGATGATGCCATCCCTCATGGACTCAAGAAGCATGAACGACTCCTCACAAGAACAGGCCACATCATCCATTGTGGTGATGAAAGGCTTGAGACACAACCAACACTGCCTCCACGATACACAGAGGGACTGCTGAACGACACACACCTGATGTTCAAACACCCACCATTCCTGGTGGATGCACACAAGTGGTGTGACAACAAGGTGGAAACACGTGATGTGCATGCGGCACTCAAACCACTCCATGGCTCGCAACGAAGAACGCAGATTGTGGCGAGTGTGAGCAAAGTGGCATGGATGAGAGTCAGACGAATGCCCTCTCACCAAACTCGCAACCATGCGTGGCGTGTTGCACACCAAATCTCTCTCCATTCACAGCAAACAGACAGGTGCAAGTGGCGGAAGGATCACAGTGGATCACGTGCACTTTGAGTGCAGATTTGTGAAACCACTGTGGGCGATTTTCACGCAAGCAAACGGACTTTCTGTGAATTCATTCGTTCCACAAACACAATGAGCATTTCTGGAAGGAACACTGTTTCAGCCAAGGTTCAGAAGAAAGAAAGACGCATGGTGTGACATGACACACAGTGTTGTGGATGACCAAGCATGGGTGAGATGGCTGCTCTGCAATGACATCATCCCCAAAGCCATTCCACTTTCTGAATGCCTTGCACAGTGTCCACACCTGGCAGCACACATCAACACCAAGAAATTGGTTGAGCTGGCAAGAACACATTGGCTTTGATACACACGAGACTGTTCCTCACACGAAGGACGGGTGCATGGGCTGACATTGACAAGTGTTGATGACCACCCCATGACACTCACTTCCACACCATCCATCAATCAAACCCACCCTCTTTCACTCTCTTTCAACCCTCACTCAACACGCCCTGGCATGAGGCCATAGCGCGATAGTCCCCACCTCTCTCTTTTGAGACTGTGTGGCTGGCACGCTGCCAGTTGGTACTCTGGCAGAAGCCCACAAAATTTGATTGTGAATAAAAATCAGAGGGACAAAAAACAAACAACAAAAAGAAGAGATTTATATTATAGAAATAACTATTAAATCCTCCTGTAATTGAACCTTTTATACTAAAAGAAACGAAAAGAGCCAATAAAAAAGGTGTTTTTTTCGACTTTAAAAAAAATAAATACAGCGATTGTATTAAAAAACCTACATACAATGGTGCCACTATAACACCGCATATTCCAAAATTTGCCCATGCTTCCGCTATAAACAAGGAATTTACAACCCCAGCAAGTCCCATTTTCACACCATTCGGATTTATCTGTTCCATAATCACCCGCGAGGATTTTTCAGAATACTCTAAATCAAAAACATTAGATATAAATTCAGAAACAGAGGAAAAACCGATATATGGATGTATATCTGGAAATATATCAAAAGACAAAAATGTACCAGCTCCTTGACTCAGCAACAAACGCCCCAATATACCGCTATTGTAATTGAATAAAACAGTGAAATCTATATTGTTTCCAAGCATTAATATTGTATACATAGCGACAATCAGCACCAATAATCCCAAAAAACTTATAACTATCATCTTTTTGCTAATGCTCCCTTTCCAATAAACTTGATAAAACACAAAACCCAATAAATAAAATAAAATCGGCGCTTTCTCAAAATTATAAGTCAATATCAAAACCGTAAACAACAGCATAACATAAAACCATATCCGAGAAAACAGTGTCTTATCCCGCAATTTATAACCATACGCCACATAGGATAAAATCGGCGTAAGCGAAAGGGCAAACAAATTTCTTATATATTCATTGCCTTGAAAATTCTTGGAAGCCTCGATTCTGAACTCCGCAAAATTAAAAAACTCCGATGGTCTGAAAAATCTCAGCAGAGGGATATCTCCCAACATATAAAGGACATATATAACCGAAAAGACAGAAATTCCACTCAAAAGCAACAATAATAACCGTATATTATAATCGTTATATTTCTTTTCATATTGAATAGGAGAAGTTGTGTATCTCTCAAACAACAAATCGACTCTTTTTTCGTGAAATAAAAAATTAGCCAATTTCATTCCCAACGGAAAAAAAACAAGGGTATAAAGAATTGCATAAAAACCTATAACCCTGCTATTCTCATCCGTCAATTTATTTATCATATAATGATGATCAACCTGATATACAACCAACACTGCACCGATTAATGTCAAAAGGATAAATTCATAATAATAAATCCACGACATCATGTTCGGTTTATAAATAGATATCGTTCCAGCCGCTTGTCTAAACCAATAACCGGACAATAACAAAATTATTATGGCTAAAAACAGATACACGATTTTGTCCCGTTACCCCCTATACACCAATATGATTATTTTTCAATAAATCAAGATAATAATAAGCGACGGCGGCATTTATATTTCCTCTCTTCACACGTTTAATGCCATCATACGTTTCGGAAGATATCATACTATACAAAATTTGTGCGACATCATCGAAAGCATTTACATTTTTCTGCTTTCTCATACTCCGAATGAATTGCAAACATTCCCTTGCCACCTGATTTAAAAATGAAGGAAGTATTTTTTTTATTTGATTTACAAAGCCTGTATTAGTTATCCCCTTATTTTTAATAAATGCTACCCTACTTTTTTTGAAATAGTTCTCAAACATAAATTCATTATACAGATTGGAATAAAACTTTTCTTTCCAATCCACTTCATACCATACTTTTACATACTCATCATCCCACAAAGGCAAACGCCAATCCAATCCCACATACTCATAACCTCTCATAGAATTAACAAGGAAATTTGCCACCTTGGATTTTACAAACCAATAGCATTCATAATTATCCAAAAATGAAGCCAAAGAGCCACTTTTATATTCTTGTAATTCACTGTTTATCTTAGCGATAATAATTTGCTTGTACTTCCTGTTTAAAACATTCAAATCAAAGAAATTATCAAATATCAACCGACTTAAATTTTCCAGACGAAAAGATTTCAAATGCCCCTCCAAAATTTGCACAGGAATTTTACTCCCACCCAATAAATCCCCGCTATGTCCAGGTATAACAACCATATCTGGCGTAATTACTCCTTGCTCTTTCAGCTTTAGCAAAGCCGGCAAATCCTGGAAATGGGGATTTGCCGTCAAATTACCGGCAAAATGGCAATATTGTAAGAAATCTTTACTCGACAAGAAACGATTCCATACTTCTTCCGAATATTCGACAAAATACCACTTATACCCCAACGCTGAAGCAACTTTCTTGGATATGGCAACCTCAAAACTATCCTCTCTCCCATAGGTAAAACAAGTGACATTTTCCAAACCGAACTTTTTACACAAACAAGCAATCAACCTCGAATCATATCCCCCGCTTAAAGGAATTAAAAGAGGCTGATTTTTCTTCAAAGAGCCCAGCATACGTTGAAAGCCGGCTTCCAATCTCTCTTGGGACAACTTAAAAATCTCTTCTTTAGTTCTGCCAACTTTTTTATAAATATGACTAAAATAATCATACGAAGAAAAACTGCCATCTTCAGTATTTATAACGACATAGCTCCCCGCCACAACACTTTTTATTCCATTGACCAAGGTTGATGCTCCGCTCAAATAACCCAATGATAGTAATTCGTAGGCATTCACTTCATCGATTTCAGAAGGAATGGTTTTCAATAAGTGTTCTCCGACATCGGAAACATGCGTACCGGAATAAAACAACGGATATGAACGCAACTTATCAACAATTAAATAACATTGATTTTTAATCGTTATTACCGCTGCAAAATTTCCATTCAAGCGTACCAATAAATCAGCTAATGAATCCCTGTTTATTGCTTCCGTTAATGCACCATAAAGGCTTTCTTTTTCCAATAACCTTTCACCCTCAAAAGCAAATCCCTTTACACTTCCATCAGCAAAAGACAGCCAAGCCTTACCTTCATTATTAATCAACTCAACCATACAAAGACTCTCCATACATAAGACAATAAAAGCACAACCGTCACTCCTAACAAATAAAACAATACCCGATTAGAAAAAACGACCTCTGTCAATTTCTTTATAATAATCCCTTGAACAGCAAAAAGTAAAAAACTGACTATACCAAAAAAAAATATAGTCCAGTCGCTGGAACGGAAATAGAATCCTCCCAACAGCAACACAAGGATTCTAAGCACCAAAGCTGTCACATTAAAATAAACATTTATTTTCTGCTTATCCTTTACATAAAAAATACTGCTCAACGGAGAAATAGAAGTCACCAACAACAGCCACAAACTCATATAAGTTGCATACTTCCCGACTGTAGCCCATTTACTTCCCAGTAAAAAACCGAAAATAGTTTCCCCTCCCAAAATCAACACCAACATAAAAATACCGCACCCGATATAAGTTGGGACAAATATTTTCATGGTCAAACCGCTTAAAGAACCACCTTTGGCATGCAATTCACAGGCATCCCTGTAATACAATTGTCCTAAAGAAGTACCGATAATCGACATCGGAATAAACAACAAAGTCAGTGCCATCGAGAAATATCCCGCCACATCGTCCAGGAAGAAATAAGCAAGAAGAATTACCGGTATATGAGAAGATATCGAATTAAAAACATTACTTAATAAGTCATATTTAGGAAAATCCTTATACTCCCGAACTAAATGCCAGACTCTTTTAATAGAAAAGGCTCGTACGAAAAAATAACGTACCCGAAGCTTTACAGACAAAAAAATGACATTGAACAAAGCTCCCAGTCCGGCACCGGCAATTAAACCGATATTTGTAAATGAACAATACCCCAAGGTAATCCGTGAAGTCGCCTGCGTCAAACTGCGCCCAACAGATGAAAAAGCCAAAGAACGATATCGCTTCGTTTTATTGGCCAAATTACCTAACACCTGAATCAGCGAAAGGCATAAAACATATAAAGGCAAAACATACAATGCCTTTCTGCTCAACGAACAAAAATCGTCATATTGAAAAACATCAACGAAGAAAACAATCCCATACAAAACCAAGGTAAATGACGATGCCATAAATATGGACAAAAACGACAAATTATAAGCATCCAATACCCGCAATGGTTTTACAATTGCATTTTCATACCTCAGACATGCAATGACAGCCAAAATACTCGCATAACTGGAAAACACGCCCCATTCTCCCATTTCAGAAGGCGAATACAAACGTGACAACACTAAAGTTGCCAACATGGGTATTGCTTGCGCAATAAGCGTACCGGAACTTAATGTTACCAGATTGCGGATAAACTCGTTCTGGAATATAGCAGAAATTCGAATCACAAACCTCGATATCTCAAAACAATCAACGTGAAAAAATCCTCACACTTCCTCCGAAGAAATAAACCGAAGACACTTCAACGCTTCGCGGGAAGGGAAAGACGACTGAGCGAACAAGACGTGGGTCTTCAGTTGCACAATAGCGGCTTCCACCGATAAATCACCCTTTTCATACAGGGTAATCGTTGCGTACAGTCGATCATTGGCAACAGGTCCCATCACTAAATCATAATGATGTTCCAAAACTCCTTTACGATTCTGGACAACAAAGTCCAGCCATTTCTCCGTAGCACCCTGATACCGCAACACTTGAAACTCGTCCGCCTCCAAGAATCGCTCGTCAAAATCATAAACAGAAACGACAGCTTTGCCGTGCCCCAATCGTTCACGCTTAATCCTGGCCCATCGGGCAGCCTGTTCGAAATCAGTTGTGGTATAGAAGCCTTTCCCGAAATCCGTAGTCTTACGTCCCCGCGCAATCAGCGGCTTACGCACAACGACCGATGAACCGTGATACAATTTCATTTCTGCTTTCGATTCTTCAAAAACGATTCTATTTCCTCCAGAATATAAGCATCCCCCTGAGTATGCAACACTTCAAAATGATTCCGCAAAAACGCAAGAACTCCCTTCTCCTTGAACAGGACAAATACCTCCAGACCAGACAGACGGTGTTTCCTTGCATAGCACTCAATACAGAAAATAACAAACTGCACCTTCTGCGCCGAGAAATCCACGCTGTTGTTGCGTCGCTCCTGCTCCATCAACTCATACAGCGTTTCATTGTCCAGATACCACCACTTCGATTTTTCATCATACAACTTCGCGACAAACTCACTATTGTACAAATAACAAATAGCATCCGATACGGCCATATTCTTCTTGGCTGCAATAAATGAAGCCAAATCCGCCATTTTTATAGGCACCATCGAATATTCTATCTTCTCACTCACATCTTCTGTTTTGAAACATCTACGACAAAGGTAGAATATTTTCCTACAGACTCCAATACTTCAACTCATGAATCTTATCCCTGTACATTCCCTTTACATCCACCAGCACGGCTTTATCGCAAGTCAGCGACTTAAAATACTTTTCATCCAATCCCTGATAAGCATCATGAGCAACAGCAACAACGACGGCGTCATAATTCCCCAATGGTTTTTCTATCAAACGGAAACCATACATCTTTTTGACCTCTTCCGGATCGGCATACGGATCGACCACGTCCACCTCTACTCCGAAATCTTTCAATTCATTGATAATATCCACCACTTTCGAATTACGGATATCCGCCACATTCTCCTTAAATGTCATTCCCATCACCAAAATACGCGCCCCCAATATCGCTTTTCCCATACCGATCAATTTCTTCACCAGCTTTTTAGCAATATATCCACCCATCGTGTCGTTGATAAAACGTCCGGCACTGATAATCTGACTGTGATATTTCAATTCATTGGCTTTGTATACCAGATAGTACGGGTCTACTCCGATGCAGTGGCCCCCTACTAACCCCGGATAGAATTTCAGGAAGTTCCATTTGGTCCCGGCAGCTTCCAGCACATCGTAGGTATTAATCCCGATGCGGCTGAAAATAATTGACAGTTCGTTCATCAAAGCGATGTTGACATCCCGCTGAGTATTTTCGATGATTTTTGCAGCCTCGGCCACTTTTACATTCGGTGCGCGATGTACGCCCGGTTTGACAACCAGTTCATATACTTTGGCGATCGTGTCCAGGGCTTCGGGATCACAACCCGATACAATTTTAACCGTATTGGGCAAGGTATGGACTTTCTCTCCCGGATTGATCCGTTCGGGGGAATAACCGAACTTAAAATCCACCCCGGCTTTCAGTCCCGAAATTTCTTCCAGCACAGGAATACAATCTTCCTCCGTACAGCCCGGATAAACCGTGGATTCATACACCACATAATCCCCTTTTTTCAAGGCTTTCGCCACCGAACGCGTTGCTCCCAGCAATGGAGTCAGGTCCGGTTGATTATGATCGTCTATCGGTGTAGGGACGGCAACAATAAAAAAGGAAGCCTTACGCAATTCATCAATAGAAGAGGTAAATTCGATATCAGCATTTTCAAACGCTTCAGAATCCAGTTCTTTACAGGGATCTATCCCCTGGCGCATCATCGTCAGACGCTCCTCGTTAATATCAAAACCTATCACTGAAATCTTTTTGGCAAATTCAAGAGCTATAGGCAAACCGACATAACCTAACCCAACCAAAGCTAACCTGGCCTCTTTATGAACTAATTTATTGTACATGGTTTAATAATAATTCGAACACTACAATTTAAATACTTTCCCGTCCTTCAACTGGTACTTTTCGTGGCTTTCCGGGCATTCGGCAATCCCTTCAGCATCAAAATAAAGCCGGTGTCCATACTCGCTCATCCAGCCCAGCTGACGGGCAGGATTACCTACCAACAGGGCATAATCGGGTACATGTTTCGTCACGACAGCTCCGGCACCGATAAAAGCATAGGCACCGATATCGTGTCCGCAAACAACGGTAGCATTTGCACCGATTGTCGCCCCTTTCCCTACATGAGTCCTGGCATACCGGGATTTCCGGTTGACGGCGCTCCGGGGATTGGTAACGTTAGTAAATACACAGGAAGGCCCCAGGAAAACATCGTCTTCACAAGTTACTCCGGTATAAACCGATACATTATTCTGCACTTTTACATTGTTTCCCAAGACGACCTCCGGAGAGATCACTACATTCTGACCGATATTGCAGTTCGTCCCGATCACACACCCTGTCATAATATGACTGAAATGCCAGATTTTCGTTCCTTCCCCAATCTGACAATTTTCGTCTATAACAGCCGTTTCATGAGCAAAATATTTCTGTTTCATAATCAGGATTTATAAAATTCTTTGATCCGTTCAATGACAAGATCCTGCTGTTCAGGGGTCATTTCAGTATGAATCGGCAGTGACAGTACGGAATAAGCCAACTGCTCAGCCATGTCCAATGATTCGGCAGCCCGTGTAATAGGCTTAAATGCTTCCTGCTGTTGCAAAGACAATGGATAATAAATCATCGCAGGAATACCTCCCTCCTCCAGAAACTTCTTCAAAACATCCCGACGGCCATTCAGCACTTTTAAGGTGTATTGATGGTAAACATGAGTGGAATAAGGCATCTCAGCCGGAGTAATTATCCCTTCGACACCACTCAGCCTCCGGGTATAATACTGAGCAGCTTTATAACGTGCAGCACCGTATTCATCCAAATGTTTCAGCTTCACATCCAGAATAGCTGCCTGTAAGGTGTCCAGCCGGGAATTACATCCCAGTACCGAATGATGATATTTTACTTTCTGACCATGATTGGCAATCATCCGGATTTTTTCGGCCAGTTCATCGTCATCTGTCATCAGTGCCCCGCCATCTCCATAGCATCCTAAATTTTTGGACGGAAAAAAAGAAGTGCAACCGATGGTCCCCATAGTTCCGGTTTTCTTTTGGGTACCGTCTGAAAAAGTATATTCAGCCCCGATCGCCTGAGCATTATCTTCTACGACATATAAATGATGCTCGGAAGCAAATTTAAGAATAGGCTCCATATCACAGCTCTGGCCGAACAGATGCACCGGAACGATAGCTTTCGTCTTGGCAGTTAAAGCCCGCTCTATATTCTTAACGGTAACGTTGAAAGAAGTATAATCCACATCGACCATAACCGGAGTATACCCGAGCAAACCGATCACCTCCGCAGTAGCCACGTATGTAAAAGCGGGGACAACCACCTCATTCCCCGGTTTCAGACCGAGAGCCATCAAAGCAATCTGCAAAGCATCGGTACCATTACCACAGGGAATGACATGCTTCACCCGGTTATATTCCGCCAGATGAGCAGCAAACTCCTTTACTTTAGGACCATTTATAAATGCGGTTGTGTCCAGTACCTTTTGGATTTCAGCATTTACCTCCTCCCGGATTTTATCGTACTGACCTTTCAGGTCGACCATATTCAATTTCATTACCATGCTTTTCCGAATCTTATCTGTCCCAGCCAAAAGGATGTTTTACCAAAGGAAATTTTGCCAGCGGATGATAATCGCCTTTCAAACCGATCGGTTCTGCATTGCGAATCGTATGTACAATGTTGATACAGTTACGTACTTCGTCCAAACCAAAGCCTTCTCCGGATAAAATGTGTCTGTAACTCTCCGTATGCAACTCGGTAAATCCCTGACTGAACTCAAATTCTTCTCCTTCGATCTGAATGGAACGATAAGTACGTTTTTCCCCCTGCACGGCATTTTCCGGCAGATTATCGCCGTTGATACTCAGGAAATACCGAACCCGTGCCTTCTCTAAACCTAAGAAACCAGCTACCCGATCATGACTTTTCACATGTACGATATTTTCCTTCACCGGACCGAAAATCCAAGTCAGCATGTCATAAAAATGAACTCCGATATTGGTTGCTACTCCACCGCTTTTCCGGATATCTCCTTTCCAACTGGTATAATACCAGTTTCCGCGTGAAGTGATATAAGTGAGGTCTACGTCGTATACCTTGTCTTTTGGCCCCTCATCGATGCGTTTCTTCAGGGCTTTGATGGATTCGTGGAGCCGGAGCTGAAGAATATTATTGACTTTATGCCCAGTCTCCTTTTCAACTTCCGACAGGGCATCGATATTCCAAGGATTCAATACCAAAGGTTTTTCACAGATTATGTCGGAACCCAGCCGTAAGCCGTAACGAATATGTGCATCATGCAAATAATTGGGAGTACAGATGGATACCATATCCACTTGTTTATCCGTCCTTTTCAATTTTGAACAATGCCTGTCGAAGAGTTCCATCTCAGTAAAAAACGAAGCTTCAGGGAAGAAACTATCCATAATTCCGACACTATCGAATTTATCGTATGCCGCAACTAAACGGTTACCGGTATCTTTAATAGCACGTAAATGGCGTGGGGCGATATAGCCTGCCGCACCGATCAATGCAAAATTTTTCATTTGGAAATATTATTAATAATTTATATAAGTCAAAATTTGGAATAGACATAAAAACACTAAATATCAATTCAATAAAACATTCTATTTAAAGTGATTTTATGAAATTTTCATGGTTAAATAATCCCTGAAAAAACGCTCGTTTTTATTGGCATTTTTCTGGTCTTCTTCAGGTGTATTTCAGGTGTTCTCCTACATTATTACCGATTCACTTCCGATACACCTTCGTTATATCTCCTATTGGGGTGGGAGATAAAAATAGAGTGAAAGGGGGAAGTTATAGTAGTATTGACTGACAGGAGCGGAAGAACAGTGATGAGGCAGAAAGAAATGAAGAGGATGATCAGTTGTAATCCGGACTGATCAAATCAAATATGCACTGTATAGCATATTGCAGGCCAATATA
>OGLM01003898.1_pt1 | contig 11588 bp, 12 predicted proteins | sample 1572531 | NCBI WGS metagenome assembly OGLM01 (sample SAMEA2581909, study PRJEB24529) | metagenome | biome: Human gut stool | place: China | collected 2011 | reverse complement strand
TGTGTTTGTCAAGGGTTTTTTATATAAAAAATGCATAATTGCACAAATTATAAAAAGCAAATTATAAAATCTGCTTTCTATTGATTATCTTCAAGTATTATCTGACCATCTTCAATTGGTATATTTAAAAAACTTGCATCCATTAATGTAAAGTTTCTAACTGGTGCTTCTGGATTCTTTATTTCTACTGTTTCTTTTTCTTGAGTCATAATAATTGATTTAACTGTATCATCAAACGTATGTCCTCCATCACTTGATATTTGTTTGTAATATATTGCATTACTTCCAGATTCTGCAAATGGAACATTATTAAATACTGCATCTCCATCTTCATTAGTTATTATTTCATTTCCAACTATTGTCCCCGTGCTATTAGTTCTAATAAACTTAGCACCTACTATTTGTACCCCAGTATTGGGATCTCCTGTATCTGTTACATGAAGTGTTAAAGTTCCTTTGGCACTTATTGTAAAAGCATATGTATCTGTTCCATCCACAATAGTTACATTCTTAGGGTTTAATGTTGTTGCATCATATCCGCCTATAACAGCAGAAGCATTATATGTTCCTGTAACAAGTTCAATGCTACCCTTACCATTTGTTATTTGGACTGTATGTCTTGGCATAATATTATTGTACCTCCCTCTATTTTTATATTTGGATTATATTTATCCATAATCATAAATGTAACAAGATGTTTTTTTCTTTTGTTTTTATCAACATTTATACAATAAACTTTATTCCTTTTTGCTATTAAGGGCGTTACAATCAATAAATTAGAATATATAACTAATTTATACACTTCGTTATTACATACTGGTATTTTTATTTTTCCTAAACATCCTGTTTTTCCAGTAAAAACAATCTTATTACATTTATTTATTAGTTTAACTTTTATATTACTTAAACTTATACTATTATTACTACAAAGTTTTATATAGATATAATCATTTGTCATATTTCACCTCATTACAACATATTTTATGAATTAATTTACTTTCTTGTAAAGGCATTATTCCTCAACACTCCAAATAATTAATGTAGAATAATCTTCATCTTCTAATAAATCTTTACTTGGTTTTAGAAATAATCCCTTGTCAGTTGAGAATGTAACATTACTTACATTCACATTTCCACCACTATCAAGCGATTCATATACTAATTTTTTATTTGTTTTCAAAAGAATTTCTTCATTATCAAACTTTTTAAAAAATAATGAATCTACTAATATTTTTCCTTCTTTTTCTATCATTGGATTTGTATAGTTCAAATATAGTTTCCAATTAGTACTATTAACTCTACTATCAACTACTGTTACTATTGTTTTATCTTTTTTGGGTAAAATGATTGGTTTGATAGATGATGGTGTCATACTAAAAGTAATATTTTCAGTTATTTTTAACAATGTTAATTCTCCCATAAAAGGCGTTATTACCTTTCTTTCAGTAAAACAACTATTTAAAGAAGATATTATTTTAATTCTTGTATTATCTAATATAACAGAATCAATATTCGCCTCAAATAACCCATTTTCATCTGCTGATGCTGTTAAACTTTTATTATCGTATTCTATTTTTATATCTGAATATGGTATGGTATGTCCTGAAATAACATTTGTTGAATCTATAATTGGGTGAATATTTATTTTTAAAAGCCCTATTGTTAATATTTTTATATTTTGAAAAGAAAAACTATTTATATCTGATAATAAATTTAATTCATCATTAGTAAAATTATGTGACGTAACAGTAGTACTATCTTTATTAAATACCCCTTTTATTTCAGATAAATTATTTTCTTTATACCAATAAAATGCCGGTGTATCATCGAGTGTACATGCAGAAATATAATCTAAAGCATAAATCCACATATTAATTCTCGTAAATTTAAAAGAAAAATCAACAGGATTATTTGCATATACTACATTTGAATTTTTAGTATATATTTTTAAATATTTTGGATTATCTAATATAAACTTTTGATTTATTCCTTTAAAGTATATATTATAATTATCAGATGGCGTAGTCATATATGTATTTAATATAGAAACGCTTGCTCCTTCTTTAACAATAAAATCCCCAAAGACATTCCACATAGGAATTCTTTGATGACTCTTTTCAATAAATGTAAAACTAGACATTTCTTCAATCAAAACATTTCTAGCACCATGTGTTGTTGTTATAGCAAATCCATTACCAGTTGTTAAAAGAAATTCCGATCCATGGCCTACTATTAAATCGAGTTTATTTGTTCCATTCATAAATTCTTTATCAGTTGAAATATTTACTCTGCTATTTGGCATAATTTTAACTAAAGATGGTATAACATCATTAAAGAAAAAAACTGTATTAGTACTCGAATTACTTGTTATTGTTGAAACACCATCTATTATAATTCTATTTGAATTGCATGCTCTTTGTGCTGAAACATTATTAGTATCCTTTATTTCTATAACAGAATCAATAATCTTAGTTGTTCCATAGTAATTTTGTGAAAGTTCTATTCCATTAAAATTTATATTATTATACTCTACTACTACATTAGAATAATTTGGATGAGAAGGAACATATATAACTCCATAACCATGTGAAGATACTATATTCATATTTTTTAATATAATTTTTTTATTAGTAGTACTTACCTTTATAACTTCTGATTCTAAACTCAAATTATTTGTATATGTATATTTTATATTGTTATATGTTCCATCAATTGTTACTTTACTCTTATTACTATTTATAACAAAACCACTTATCATAGTAATATCGCTTCCTAAATATATGTAGTCATAACCATTATCTTCACTTACTGCCTCTTTAAGTTCATCACTAGTTGTAACAACAACTGTATTATTATTTAATATTTGAATATTATCACATCCTTTATGCTAATTTATGTTATAAATTAAAAGTGAAGTAATTAAAAAGAATAGAAAACTCCATTCTTAATGTATTTTAGTAACACTTAACATTGCATTAGTACTTCCATTAAACTTCATAGTGACTGCTTTAGAAGGTTTAACATTTAAAGTTATAAGATCATTTGGCTGTAATGCTACAATAGTTGTTCCACTTATACTATTAATCAATTGAGCATTAAACTCACTTGTTGCACTTGTAGCAGGTTCTAGTATATCATTTGCTCTAACAGACATAGTTATAGAACATTCCTCATTTGTTGCTCCACACAATAAATATGATACTAAATATACCCCATTTTCTTTTATCTTAATTGAATTATTATCTGGATATTCAGTAAGAAAACCAGTTCCTTTTTCAGGTAGTGGAATTATTGTATCCACTCCTTGTGGTAAATTTATCTGAGTATCAGTCATTGAATATCTAATCCCATAAGAAGATACAAACTCTGTTCCTGGAGGACCAGCAGGACCTTGTGGACCTCTTTCACCAACATCTCCCTTATCCCCTTTGGGAATTGAAAATGATAAATGATGTACCCAATTTTCAAAAGTATCCATAACAGTAGCCGGCTCACCTGGTTCTAAAGTTTCTGTTTCATCTATAGCAATATGTTCTGTTCTACCTATTTCACCAGGCATACCTCTTGGCCCAATATCACCAGTATCCCCTTTTTCACCCTTTTCACCTTTTGGTATTTTAAAATCTAAAACCACATCAACAGGTGTTCCAACATTTATAACTTCTGCTTCCTCATTTGATTCTATCGTATGAACATTACCAATTTGAATAGTTGATGGTCCTTTTTCACCTCTTATTCCTTGTAATCCAGTATCCCCTTTTTCTCCTTTTTCACCCATTATTCCTTGAGGCCCTCTTGGACCAGTTCCTCGATAAAATAAATCATCTAATAGAATTAATTATAATTTCAAGCATATTCTCTTATTAATACAAATAAAAACAAGCCAGTTGACTTGTTTTATTTTTTTAATGTTAAGTTCTTTGACTTTTCATCATTTATTTGAAAAGAGCCAATGTTTTCAAAATCTTTAAATGCTGATATTGATAACATAGAGAAATGTATATCTTTAACACTTAAAATTCTTTCAAAGATATTTAAGTAATCAGTGAGCTTTGGCAAGTTTTCTAATTTATTTAATTCATTTAATAATTCTTTTACTATGTTTGTATTCAAATCTCCTTGTATTTGATAACCAATGTCATCTCTTAAAAACAAACTATAAAAATTATTACTATCAGTTATTAATCTTCCAAATTTAAAGCCATAAATTTGATTAGATCTAGTAAAATTTATATTATTAGAATTAAGAGTAAACTTTTTTGCTAAAGTTAAATCATATTCTAACGTTTCTTCGTTTGTCTCTTTTGTGATTTTTAGCAAATCAGTTCTATCTGAAGAATATCCATAAAATACAAATAGATTATCATCAGAATCAGTACACCAAAGTCTTATTTTCTTCTCTTTATCATCATCTATTTTATCGTAGAAATCAATCTCTGTTTTTCCTTCAAAATTACCTAGTAATTGTAATCCTGTTATCAATTTCAAATATACTTTAGAGTTTGATTTCATATTGTTTAAAACACTATTGACTTCCTCATTACTTGAAACCAAGTCAAATGTTTTCTTCTTTTTTTCTTTCATTATTTCCCCCTGACTAAAATTTTACTTTTATTATGATTATTTGAATAATATTTATCAATTACACTTGCAATGTATTCCATTTCATTATCTGAATAACGTTGATCTATTGGTAATAAAACCATATTATCTGCTTTTGTTATTTCATCTGTATTAGCACCATTCCAATTTATATTAGCCCATAACCTTAATGAGTAGATATTATTAGATTTTAAGTAAGCTCTTAAAGATTCACCATCAGATACAAATAGTGGATACATATATGTTAACTGTTTCGAAGATAAATCTAATTGATTATATTTTTTTAGTGATTCATAAAGCATCTCATAATTTCTTAATCTATTTTTTAGTACTGTTTCATAATCTATTGCACGTAAATAGTTTTCAGTGAAATTAGACATATAGCATAAATCTTCATTTCTAAAATGTTTATCTGCTTCTAAAAAAGTTGGATAATGGAAGTATTGTCCTGTTTCATCTCTTGATAACATCTCAATCACTTTATCTAAACTTTTACCTTTAGAGTATTTAGAATTAGGAATTAAATCATTACTAACTATACAAGCTCCATCAGGAACTCCAAAATATTTTCTATAATTGTATATGACATCTACACTGTAATTGTCTTTATTAAAAAAGTCGTGAGTATTATCAACTATTACATATTTATATTTATCAATAATTTTTTGAATATTATCTTTAAATAATCCATAATAATTTACAAAGTAAATATAGGTTGTGTTATTTAGTTTGTTTTCATCTATATCTAGTGGCATAAAATTATTATCAATATGGTAAAATTCTATTTTTACATTTTCAGATATAGCAACTTCACTTAATGATTCACATAAGAAATATGGAAGAAATAATGTTGTTATATTTCTTTCATTTTATTAATCTTCCTTGTTTCTCAAGTAATCAGCTAATTCTGTATAAGCATCGGTATTCCAAACGTGGCATCTTTCTTCATCTGGATAATTTCCCATTGTTTTATCATAACCGTCTGGTATGAAAATGAAATCCCAACTCCAACCATACGTACCAGATTTTTCTTTTGCTATTTTCCCTTTGGTAATAGACTTAAATACAATAGGATCTTTTCCATATTCACAATATGCAAATGCTTCCATAAAACAAGCATTTCTATTATCAACTCCTTCAAGAAGTTTTAATAGTCCGTCTTCGCCAAGTCTTTCATCTACATAATGTGTATATGGTCCTGGGAAGCCCCCTAATGCTTCTACATATAATCCTGTATCGTTTTTTAATACCGCACATTTTAATTTGTCGCTAGCTTCTTTAGCAGAGTGCATTGCAACTTCTTCCACAGTATCAGCTTGAATTTCTGTTGTTTCCATTTTTACATTGTCAACTTCAATTCCTAGTGGCTCTAATATGTTTTTAGCACTCATTATTTTAGACCAATTTCCAGTCACATAAGTTATTTTTTTCATAAATATATATCATCTCTTTCTTTGATTATATCATATAATTTTAAAAATTTGAAAAATATTGTTAAAACTCATATGTGTTGCAAAAAAGGTTTTTTTAATACTTCGGTTATGTAAAAGTTATCAAATTTAATTTTATCTCATAAGTTAAATTAGGAACTATTAATTATAGTTTTTATTTATATTAAGGGGGTTAATTTGAAAGAAAAAAAGAATAAAAAAGGGAAAAAAATTAATTATATAAGATTTAATTATAGTGAAGAATTTATCACTAATATAGAAAACCCCACTAAAGAAGATTTAAAAAATATATTTAATAAAAAATATTTTAATTATATAAGAAGATTGGAAAATCGTTCTTTAGGGGGCTGTATAAATGAATAAAGCGCGTTATAATTTAGTTAGCTTGGAATTACGATTAAAAATAATCAAAAAGGAAGTGTTATTTTTATGAGTATATTACAAACTATTAAAACTATTATAAGGGTGGTGTTATATTTAAGATTATCAGATGAAGATAAAAACAAACTATCAAAAGAAGAATTATCACAAAGTATCAAGAATCAAGAAATAATGTTAAGGGATTATGCTATAGAACAGGGCTTTAAAGTTGTTGGTGTTTATAATGATGATGATTGGTCTGGATCAGACGCTACAAGGCCTGATTTTAACAGAATGATTGAAGAATGTAAAAACGGTAATGTTGATATTGTTTTATGCAAAACGCAAGCTAGATTTGCTCGTGATATGGAACTTGTAGAAAAGTACGTTCATAACTTATTTCACGAATGGAATGTAAGATTTATAACAGTAGTTGATAGAATTGATAATGCTAGAAAAGAAACTAAAAAGACAAGTCAAATTCTAGGATTAACGGACGAGTGGTATTTAGAAGATACATCTTTAAATATTCGTGAAACATTAAAGTCAAAAAGAAAAGACGGTCAACTTACTTCAAGTTTTGCGACTTATGGTTATATGAAAGATCCAGAAAATAAAAATCATTTAATAATTGATCCTATATCTGCTGAAGTTATTAAAAGAATTTATGATGAGTATTTGTCAGGAACTGGACTTGATAAAATTGCAAGAAGATTAAATGAAGATAAAATATTAAGTCCTTATGAATACAAATTACTTAATGGTAGTAAATTGAAAATACCAGTAATTAAGGATTATGTAAATTATGGATATATTGAGAAAACTGGTACTTATATGTTAGATGTAAGTTTTACTAATAAAGAAGAATATATCTTAAAAGAATTAGTAAGTTTTAATTACATAACTAGTGATAGATTAACTTTTAATAATAAATGTGATATTGTATTAAAGAAATACACTAATAATAGAACAAAAATATATTATAGTGAAAATGGTCTCGAAATTGCGGAATTGCAATAATTCGGTATAAAATGAGAATATTGATATTAATAACTTTAATATAGATGATTGTATTTTATTAAATGAAAATGATTGTTTACCAAAGACAGCTAAAGTAGTTATTTCGCATACCAAAGAACTTGATCGTACTCACACTATTAATTATCAGTTTGAAATTACTCTAAAAGAAAACAGAGATCGCGTTGATTATTATATAAATATTTATGGTAAGGGGGCAAATGAAATAAAAAAATCAGACTTTATTCATAATATAAGAAAAAAGTTTAAATGGTCTAGTTCTACTATTAGAACATTACTTACTGATGAAGTTTATATAGGTAATATGGTACAGTTCAAATCAACAACAGTTAGCTATAAAAATCACACAGTAGTTCGAAATGATGATGAAATAAGAATTAGAAAAGATAATACACACGAGCCAATCATTGCTAAAGATATATGGTACACAGTTCAAGAAAGATTAGAAAATACTGCTAGAAGTTGTAAAAGTGGTGCAGTACACCCACTATGTAATAAAGTCTATTGTTCTAATTGTAGTCAAAGATTTACTAAAACAAGTTCTCGTAGGTCCGACGGTACTGGATATTTATGTTGTAAAGATAAAAAGACAAACTGGTCTAATTGTGATAATAAAGCTTCTATTAGAGAGGATCAACTACATCAATTCATATTAGAAAAAATGAATGAAATGTTAAACAAATTTTATGATGAAGATGATCTTAAAGAAATGCAAAACGAAGTAATAGAGCAAGATTTATACAAAGATAAATTAAATTCATTAGAAAAAGAATTACAAAGTATTAATAAGGAATTACAAGGTAAAAGTACATATTTTCAAAAGCTATATGAAGATCGTACAAATGGGATACTAAGAGAAAAAGAGTTTTTAATATTAATGAATAAGTATAAAGATGATAACGAAAAGTTAGAAGAACGACAAAAAATAGTGAAGAAAGAAATATCATCTACACTAGCAAAAAAAGAAACAGTAAAAACTAAAAAGAATATCTTTAAAAAGTACAGACATATAGAAGAATTATCTATTGAAATTGTTGAAGATTTTATTGATAAAATTCTCATAGGAAGCTATGATGAAACAGCAAATTCAAGGGATATTAAAATAATATGGAACTTTACCATTTAAAAATATATATAGATGATTTATTACATCGGGCAGTAGGTCCAATACAATACATATATCTGCACTGATCATAATTTTCTTTTTTTGGAAGATTTTTTTTACAATTATTCATATATTCCTCCTTCAATATAAAATATGAGAAATATATAATATCGTAAATTACTTATATCCATGTAGTATTTAAAAAAAAGATGTAGATTTAAATCACATCAATTTTTTATATTTATTTATTTTTTCTCTTTTTTACTATAACTATATAATCCACATCCTACAAATAATACTGATACAAACATAATCATATAAAATACTATATTATCTATTGTATTTGGATTATTTATATTTTTATCTTCTACTATTATTCCATATTCACTTAAATGTGATGTTTCAAACACTATATAACCATTTTCTACAGTAGCAGGTATAGTCTCTTTTATTTCATCATTTGAAATATATACTACTTCATATTTTTTGTATCCTTTTAATTCTTCTGGTAAAGCAATTCTTATTTTCATTTTGGTATTATCAATTTTAACTACTTGACCATTTTCTAATACATTAATATCTACTAATTCTTTAACATTTTGATCAGCAAGTTCTTTTTTAACTTCCACTTTTTTAGTATCTAATACATAATCATTACTAATTTCTTTATCAAATAGGATACTCGCTTTTACTTCTCTATCATTCGTAATTTCTTTTGTTGAAGGAATCATCCTTATTTTTGTGTCAACACTAAATGATTGTTCACCATAAGTGCTTCCACATGTATATCCAACTTCTTGTCCATTAATTTTTAATTTTGTATTTTGTCCAAAAAACCACTTCTCACCACCTTCAGCTGTAGTTACTAAAGCTAATTCATAAGTATATGTTTTATTTTTATCAAACATAGTTATTAATTTTCCACCCCAGTATTCAAGATGATCATCATTATTAAACCAATCTACAGAACTTATTCCTGCATCATTAGTTCTCCATGCTTCAAAAACAAATTTATATCTATCGTCTGATATTGTTCCAGTAAATACTGGTTTCTCACCATTACTGAATTTTAAAGTTACATTATTAATCTCAACAACATCAATTTCTTGCTTTTGTATTGGCTTAGTTGGTTTTATTGTCTTTATCGCTGGAACAAATATTGACTTTTTATCTTGTCCAACACTCATTGTATTTACTTTTTCACCATTTACATAAACTTCTGTATTATCAGCAAATGTATATCCGTCTCTTGCCTTCAAAGATATAGTGTACATATAACTCTTTCCTTCTTCAAAAGTAGTTATTTTTTTGTCTTGTGCTAAAGCGTTATTTTTATCATCATCAGAATACCAAAACTTAATTGGAACAAGTTCTCCATTTTCAGCAGTTTCCATCTCCTCCCAATATTCGTATTCTATATCATAGTAATATGCGGTGTCACCACTTCTTATAGCATAAGATTCTGGTTTATCTCCTGCATTATAATTAAATTTTACAGCATTAATTTCTACTTTACCAATTGTGGTTGCTGCAAATGTAGTTATTGGTGCAATGCACATAGTAAATAAGAACATTAATACAGCAGCAATTAGTATTTTACTTTTCTTCATATCTTTTCCTCCTCGTATAATCAATCTTAGGAGAAATCCTATAGATTAATTTTCTTCTTTCTATTATATTTTTGAGTTATAATAACTCTTGCCTGTAGATTTGTTAATCGCATCCTTTCATCATTCCTCATACCTAACTTCACTCATATAATTAAATCCACTTAAGAAATGATCATATGAGTAATCTCTTACTCTGTTTTCCATAACATCATTTATAGGTATAAGTGTATGATCTTTTAATATTACATATTTATATGTAAACGTTAATACTTCATCATAATATTTAGTTAGCATATTAATTTTAACTGTAGTAGTAACCGTTTTATTTAAATTAGTATCAAAGTAACTCATTATCTCATAAAAAGCTTTATCAGTTTTAAGAATTCTTTCATTATATATTCTAATTACTTTCTCACCCTCATAATTACCATTAACTTTTTCAATAGTTGGATATTTTTTGTTACTATAGTTTTTACTATACAATACATTATCCTTTACATAAATATAATTGGACATGAAATCATAATCTATTTTTTTACCAAGAAATTCTGTTGAATATTCCCATTTTAGATAATCACTTAAACTATAATTAGCTTTTAAATACATATCATAACTATCATTTATTTTATTATCTGTATTATTATCATGTAATGTATATATAGTATCATTATAATCATAAAATTTTATATCTGGTCCAGCATCAGGAGTAATATTCATAACTTTAATATTTTTATCTACATCATATACTTTTTTATAAGTAAATTCTCCTATATCTAATTTTTCCGGATTGAAAATATAAATGGAATTATTATTTATGAAGGAGTATTTGTTAAAGCATGTATTTTCATTTAATATTTCTCCACCAGTTAATTTTAAATACTTTTTATCTGGGTATTTCTTTTTTAATTCTTCTAAAATAGATGTTGACTCTTTAGGTGTATGATCTATTGGCATTGGTTTATTACTTATTATAGCAATAATAACCACCATAGATATTAATATAGCAATTCCTATAATAGCATAAATTATTTTTTTATTCTTCATATCACACCTACTTTTCTATATATCCACTTGTCTTTTGTAAGTACATATCGTCAGTTACTGGTTTATATCTTTCTCCATCATATTCATCAGTAAATCCATTATATGCTTTATATATTTCATTTGTTTCAGTATCATAAACTCTTTCATAACCAAGTGTGGCATCACTTTGTTTTTGACTCATAATATCAAAAGATGTATTTCTTTTATTCCATGAATCCATTATTCCATCACTTATCTCATTACCTATTGCTCTAATTTGCTGAAAGTTATTCATAACTGCATCTTGCTCTTTATAAAATCCATTTATAAATGTATCTGTAAATTCTAGTGAAGAACAAATAGTATTTAATGTATCTTGCCAGTCTATAAATTCATCTT
>OGLM01003895.1_pt1 | contig 11589 bp, 9 predicted proteins | sample 1572531 | NCBI WGS metagenome assembly OGLM01 (sample SAMEA2581909, study PRJEB24529) | metagenome | biome: Human gut stool | place: China | collected 2011 | reverse complement strand
ATTTCCAAAATCACCTCTGATTGTTTTCTTTACTAATGTTAATAACTCATCATTTGAACTATTTGAAGCAGGTGTATTACTTGCCATCTTATTATTAACTATTTCTTGAATTGCATTATAATCATATCCAGCATCTGTTAATCTTTGTTTTCTTTCAGGATTGTTTCCCCATTTGCCTTGAATAACTTCATTTGCAATTTCTTCATTAGACTTACTTGGTGTTGGTGTTGGAACTGGTTCTACATAATGAACATCACCAATAGCAGGATTGACAATGCATCCTCTAAAAGTATAACCACTACCTAAGCCCCATCTACCATTTGAATTAGTTCTTACACTATTCCAAAATGCAGTTCTTGAACCATAACCACTTTCTGATGTAAGTATTTTATTTGCACCATCTATTCTTTCAACTACTGCAACATGACCTGCACCATCATTTCCACTTAATGTAGCACCTTTTTGCCATACCATAATACCACCTAATGTTGGATATGATACAACGGTTAAACCACATTTTTTTGCCCTTTCAATAAAATTTTCAGCATTACAGTTTAAATAAGGATACTTCATGCTACCTATAATTTCATTAAAACGACCACAGGCATAGCCTACACAGTTAGCAAGTACATTACAACCTGCATCTGTTGGACTACCTTGTATACATTGACTATAACCACCTCTTGAAGTAGTATTATAAAATTTATTACCTGCTAATGGTTTACTTGTTCTCATTTCCATCTTCACTCACCTCCTCTTGATTTTCGATTGTACAATCTTCACCATTTACTAACACATCCAATGCATCAGTATTAAAAGTGTCTTGTACTTCCATTTCTTCTTGAACTTCTTCTGTTAATACTTCTTTTTCTTCCATAATCTTGACCTCCTTTTGAAGAAAATTTTATAAAAAACGAGAATTTTATTTTTTCTCGTTTTTTGCATTAAAATTACTTAATCCATTAGAACCTAAACTAATGGAAATTGATGTTAAAAGATATAAAAATATATCAATAAAACAAAAACTATTCATAACAATATTTGTTATAACTAAAAGAACAAATGATATAAAAAAACTCCAATATTTTGTTGGAATTTTCTTAACAAACTTTAATTCTTTCGTAAACTCTACTACCATAAATACAATTGATACAAAACTAGCATAAGTTTTTAAAACATCCCATGTAAGAAATTGTTCCATATTTCATTCCTCCTATTTTAATCCTAATTTAAATAATGCATAAGCAAGGATGGCATAAAATAAATAATCTACCAATTTATCCCATTTCATTCCTTTGCTTTTATCACTACTTTGCAATTTAGTATCTATTCTTTCAACTGCACTTTCAACTTTTCCCATTCGATAATTCATCTTTTCCATTATTGAATATGTTTTTTCCAATTCATCTAACTTTTTATCGTGTTCATCCAGTCGCTTAGTATTAGATTTAGACCTATCAGCAATTTCTTGTATTTTTTCTATGTATTTATCTTCCATTCTGCTCCTCCCCTCTTTCATACATACGAAAAAAGACAACTATTTTTTGTTGCCTTATTCTCTATATACATTATATCATCAATTTAATGTGAATTTTGTGAATTATTATTTAAAAACAAATCATTGAATACTTTGTCTAAATTTTTTAGACTTTTATAACAATCATATTTTTGAATATTACCTTTCCAAGATTTATATTGTTCCTCAATATCATGAAAATCAATCAACCCTTTATCTAATAGATTTTTAAAACTTTTTAGTTTTCTTCTTTCTCTGATAAAATTCTTTTTCACAGGTATTCTTACTAAATGCCCAGTATCTGTTAATCTATATTTTATTTTTAAAAAGGTAAAACCCTTATCTAACCTAAATAATTGTGTTTTCTTATGATTTATAAAAATTCCTTGTTTTGTGCAGATTTTATCAATATCATCCAATAAAGATTTTAATTCTTCTTTACTATTTCCAATTATATAGGTATCATCCATATATCTTCCATAGAATTTAATACCCTTAACAATTTTACAATAATTATCCATCTTACTTGGATAATAAATTCCTGATATTTGAGATATTTGACTTCCTATACCTAATGATTTATGCATCATTTTTTCACCTGTTTTTTCAGTTTCTGCCTTAGCATAAGCAAGTGAGTCAAATAATTCATTTTCCGTAATATTATAATTGGATATATCAACAGAGAAACTATCAACTAAATGATTTATTAAATTAATAATATCTTTATCATCAATAATCTCTCTGTACATATCCATTAAAGGTTTATGAAGTATATTATCATAAAACTTACTAAAATCAATAACGAGTGCATATCCTTTATTCCCATATTTCCTATAATATTTATGCAAATGATTTTCTATTCTTCTTCTAGCAAAATCAATTCCTTTTTTCTTCACACTTGCACCATTATCATGTATTAAATATGGTTCAACTATGGGATTAACTAAATCGCACAAAGCCCTTTGTACAACTCTATCATAGAAACTTATGGAGCGAACATATCTATCTTTTCCTCTTTCTTTAAGATAAAAGCAATAAAAATCTTGTTGTCTATATGTTTTTTCTCTTAATTCTAACTGCGTGTGTCTAATATTTTTCAAAAAATTGGCTTCATATTGTTGAACACTATTTTTCCAACTACAACCTTTTTTGGCTTCGTAAAAACTATTCATTAAAACATTGGCATTACTTATCTTATTTATCATATTTTGTTCCTAACTCTAATTGACTTATCAAAGAGTATCAAAATATCCATTTGCCTTTCGGACAGGATAAAGTTTCCTTTTAATTATCGCAACGGTACTTAACCTAATCATTGTGCGAGTTAAAATCAGGGGCGAACACCACCAGTAGCAGAAGCATTGTTGTTGTTGCTATTACCATTGTTGTTGACATTAGCGAAACAGGAAGCCCAGTAAATACAAACTTTACCCTTTTTCTTTATCTAATTCTTTAAATATTTTATTATTTGATTTTCGCCAACCTTTTAATAACACAGTTTCTTTTTCAATGATATCAACATACACCATGTATTTTTCCACATTCGGATGGCATACACAAATTATATATTGCATCTCTTGAAGAAGATTTTCACAATTACAAATTGCTTGTGTTTGATAGTTTCTTCGCATATAGTATTCTTCTTTATTGGTTATATGAATTGTATTTGCTGAACAAATATTTTTCATTAATTCCCTCAATAAATCCATGAAGTAATCTCTTTCTTTATCTATTAGCCAACTTGGAAAATTGTCAATGAAACTATTTTTTATATCGTATGCTGACAATATTTCTTCAATTTCAGAAACATCAGCATCAGTCATATCATATACATCTTTTGCAAAATCTAAATTTCTTCTTCTCGATTTTATTCCAAAATCTTTTAAAAGAAATTCGGTTATCATAAGCCTTAATTTTATAGCATTATGATAAAATTCCATTTTTGATATGTTTCTTTTTCTTTTCAATACACTCATTATCAATTCCTCCCTCGACATCTTTAACCCACCCCACAAGGGGGTGTGATTAAAGATTAGTCGATATAAAAGCAGGGGCGAACACCACCAGTAGCAGAAGCAATGCCGTTGGTGCTATTACCACTGTCGCGGACACTAGCGAAACAGGAAGCATTTGTAATATTTCTTAACCAATACCAATAAGACCTATTTGTAATAAATTCAGGTGCTAATCTAAATAATGGTAATTGACAATTATCACTACCAGTTTCATATCCACTAGATGACCAAACAATAGAACCAAAGACTTGAACTTCATTCATTAAATCAACTTTTCTACTATACCATGCCCAGTCATTAGAACAACCACTATTTATTCCATATCTATTATATCCTGTTGCATTGATACCTTTTGTAAGCAAATTTCTAATTTCTATTACATGACTACCAAATACAGGAGTTATATAAGTATCTAATATGCTAGGTAATGTATTTGTATACATCGAACTAGCAACATAACCACCAACAGTTGTATTACTAGAATTCATCTGTGCAGTTGTCAAGTGCTTATCAGGAACAATTATTGCATGATGCTTCGTTAATTCGGTGTCCCCCTTATGTAAGTATACATCAAAACCTGCAATTCGCCAAGTGATATTGTTTTTTACGATATAATCACCTACAAATAAATCTTCAAAACTACCACTTGAAATTCTAGTAAATAATGAACCATCAGTTAAATAACTCGTTACATTTTTACCTCTAAAAATAGAATTATGATAACCAGCAACAGATTTATTGGTTAAATCTTCAAATTTACCACCCGTAGCGATTGTTTTAATATTATCTAATATATTCTTATATGCAGTAGTAAATGAAGCAGTAATGCCATCTAAAATGGATTTATTGCTATGTGTGTGTCTATTAGCAGTATTGGTATCTAAATTACTTTTGTCAGTAGTGGTAAAACTGGCTGTTGTACCATCTAAAACAGACTTATTTGTATGTGTATGCCTGTTAGAAGTGTTACTATCAACCTTATTTTTATAATCATCAGTAAAATCATTGGTACTTAATCCCTTACCACTTGTTTTTTCCTGATAAACACCGTTTTTTACATTGAAAGTAAGTTTTCCATTAACGGTTTTTAACTCTAATGTTTTACCATCAGCATAATATTCATTAACCAGTTCTGCGACAGGTATTTTTATTGTGTCATTATTTGCTAATACCAATACTAAATTTTCAGTACTACTATCATAATGTCCACTTTTTATTAACATTTCTAGTGGTAAATCGATTTTTACAGTAGAATTGTCTTTTTTTGTAAAGGTCAATACACCATTTGTAGCATTATACGACACATCTTTAAATACACCATTCATTGTTGCAAGTGTAGTTTCAATTTCTTCTTTTAAAGATATAACCTCTGTTATTAAACTATCTAATATTTGATAATTTTCTTCTTGAACAACTTCATCATCCATATCTAATTGACCATCTACAACCGATATATTTCCTTTTGCAGTATTTGTCAATCTACTATCACTACCATATAATGCAACACTAAATAAATACTTACCTACTTCATTAAAAGCCATATTTTTTTCAAATGTTACTTTATTATTTTTTATCTCACTTACAAAATGTAAGCCACTAGGCTTCACCATATAAAACATTGCTTTTGAAAAATCTGTTTTACTTAATTGAAAATTAAATTCAATTGAATTATAATCACCTTTTACAATTTTTATTTCATCAGATGTTATACTATCACTTTTTTCAAAATTAACTAAAATATCAAATTTTTTATTTTTCATATCTCATTCCTCCTTTATGCAGTTCTTTTCCAATAATAAATTGTTACATTATTTAATGATTGAGTTGATAACAACTCCCAAGTACCTGTTACAGAACTTGATGGATTATTATTATTAGTAGTAATTATAATAGAATTTATAGGATGCAGATTATTAAAATCATACCCATTTACTTCAAACGAATTTTCTTTTGTAGGAAAACAGTTAATACCTACTGAAATCAAATCAACATCTATCATCATGATTGGCATACCTTTTGCAACTTGAAAATTGTAAGTCTTAGTTCCAAATTTATCTTTAATTTCTACTTGAAAATCCCATACAAATAATTTATCAATAATGACTTCCTTTGTTTCATTATTAGAAATAGATTTATAATTTGAATAATTGCTTTCTGTTGTTTTTTTATATCTATATCTTAAAGATTGAATACTATTTTTTGAATTAACTGATGATATTGAAACTTGAACAGTCAATTTTGTTTCATCCTCATAATTATTTATTCTTTTTGCTGATATTGATGCAGTTGGAAGTTGCCAATCTAATATCGTTATTGATAAAGATGCAGTTGTACTATTTCCTCGACTATCAATTGCTTTTACACTTACTGATGAACTTGAACCTAAGTTTACTGTGCCAAAATCAACAGTACCTGCTGATGTTAATGTTTTTGTAACACCATTAAATGTCAGTTCATACTTTGATATTGATGCAGATTTTTTTGCAGTTGCATTGCTAATACTTACTTTTAAATTAGATAAATTTCTAACAATATGTTTATTATTACCTGTTATAGCAGTAATACTACTGTTAGTATCTTGATATGATATGTTTGATGAACTAAATGTTGGATTAGCATTAACAATTTTCATAGTTTTATCTTGCCAACTCCAAAAACTTTCGGTTGTTCCTGATATACAAGTACCAATTACTTGTCTAACAGTCATTGAATTACCTGTACATTTGCTTCTTAATAAATTTCTTTCAGCATCTGTTAGTGAAAATGTATAACTTCCTGTATTTGGAATATTATCTCTTGATATGCTAGTACCACCAAATTCTAACCTCGCATTTATTCTAAAACCACCAGCATTATTAAATGTTATGGTTGGATTTTGTTCATCTGTAAAATCTGATGCACCTGTAACATTTGCCTGTCTTGGAATTGTTGGTAAATCCCAACTACCACTTCCAGTTTGCCATGTTCCATAATTATAAATAGTAGCACCACCATCAGCACTAAAAGATTTAGTACCATCGTTATTATGATAAATTCTTGTAGTTCCACTTGCTACAACAGTACCACTAGACAATTGAATTTTACTCGAACCTTGTGTCCATACTCTACCACCATTTATATTTAAATAACCATTTAAAGTATAATACCAAGTTGAACCACTTCCTGAACCGACAAAATTCCAACCAATATCGGTATAATTTCCACTAATACTTTGACTATTAACCCACCAAGAAAAATATAGTCCTCTTACACCACCATATTTTCCTGTTTCAAATGAACCACTTGTTGCCATTTAATTCACCTCCTATACAACAGGTATAAACCCTATACCATTGTTGGTATCCGTTTTTATTGGTAAAATTCGCATTTTAGATGCAATCGTAATTTCTTCTTCTACAACTGATTTTTTTTGATGGAATTCATCTTTATCAGCCCAAAATGTTTTTGTATTATTTGAATTATAACCAGCAAAACCAACTTCTGGATTTATTCTTATATAGGATTTATCATCGTTAAAAAAGGTTAATCCTGTTTTATCAAACTTAGAGATTAACCTATTGGCTTCATCATATAATTCCATAACACCTGCTTCATTCAAATTTGAACCAAGTTTTAATGTTCCACCTTTAATCATATCAGCAATTAAGTTTATTACATTTATATTTTGCATATTTAATGTACCATCAATAGTCCATGCAGATTTAAATACACCATTAATACCATTCTGACTAAAACCTATTCCTGAACTATTTATCCTAATAACATTTTTTGCAGTTTCCTTTGGCAATCTATCTACAATCATCATTTGGTTTCCATCATCATTAACTACATAAGATGAATTCATGGCATCATTTATTTTATTTGTTGCATCTTCTAATTTTGATTGTAATTTATTATAATTACTTGTATTTTCTTTGCTTACTGTTTCAGTTATTTGTGATGAAACATCACTAATCAAATCATTTAATTTATTTTTAAAATTACCGAATTCTATTTTTGTATATTCTTTTGATATACAATCATATTCAATAGCGATAACATTTGTTATTAAATCAATTTTACATTTAGGATGCTTTACATGAATAGTATCGCCTATATCAGATACATTTTGAATATTAGCACTTAAAGTATAATTTACTTGCGGAACTTTATAAGTGTTTAAATATTCTTTTGCTTGGGCTTCTAAATCGTTTAATAAAGCAGTTTTATAAGCATCTTCATCCAATACACCAGCAGTTTTATAATCATCCTCTGAAATATCATCTTGACTAAAACTCACAACTTTTGTATAAGGTATATCATATAAACCAGTTTCTTCTATCCATGTAGTTGGTAATAATAAACCATCTTTACCAACAGGTAATAATTTAGTTACTACATTATCCCAATTTTCAGTTGCTTTTATGCTTTTAATATTTTTGGCATACGATAAGACAACACCTCTATCTTCACCAATATTTTCTCTTATTTCAACATTATAATTATCTCTTATTAGATGCCCTCCCCATCGTTCAATAACGACTGAAATTGCTTCTTCTAATGTATGTCTTACACATCTATATGAATTAATTGTTGATATATCAGAAATGAAAGTAAAAGGTGTTTCAATATCACAAGCATTATTCAAATGGTCTAATGCATCATTACAATTTTTATCAACAACATAACTATCTACAATCACATATCTTTTTGTATCAAAATATAAATGATAACCCTTACTAATTATTTTATCTTTATCAATTTCAGGGTTAGTTAATCTAAAACATTGTTTACCCCAAGGTGTGTCAGTCCTTACTATCATTCCCTCTGCATAATATTCTAAATTTTCAATTGTATCTTTAATATCAATATAAAATTCACCATTATCTTCTTTATAAACTTTTGCTTTTAACGGATGCATAACTTTCAATCCATTATTAGCAAAATGCTTTTCTGTTGATGGATATACACTAATCATTATAACCACCTACTTCTAGGATTAACTTCTATTTTTGTCAAATTACCAACCCAACTAATAATATTTATACCTGAATTTAATTTTGGAAAATCGCCTGTCATTTGTCTATTTTTTAAAATTAGTCCATGATAGGCTTCTTCCTGTTCAGAGTCAATAGTTATATAATCATCAACCATATCTACTGAAAAAATTTGGTTTCCATTTACTAATAATTGAATTGTACCTGTTCCATACAATGTGATTATTGGTTTAGATTGTTCATATCCTCTATTTGATACTTTTAATGAGGTTTCATTAGTAATATTTAAAACAAATGGTGCTTCGTTTAATAAATATTTAAATGGTTGAACATAAAACTTTACACTTGCTTTTTTAAAATTAATTAACCTATTATAATCGATACTATCAATTATTTGTGCATTATAATATTTATCAGGTTCATTTGATAATATCAACTTACCACTTCCATTAAAATAATTGATAATTTCATCTATATCATAATTTTTAGTTAATCCAATTGAAATTGTTTTTGTATAAATATTCAACAACATCACCATCTTTTCCATCTATTTCAGTTGTTATTGTTCTCATTTTAGGTTTAGAAATAGGTGATAACTCACTTATCAATAACCCTTTTACATCATCACTATGTTTATTTTTCCAAATTATATAACTCATGAATAAATCACCCTTTCTACCTTATCAACTACTAATTCACCGAATTTATCACCATCTACTTTGAATGACATACCATCCAATGCATCCTGTAATGCATTTACTAAGGAAGAATAGTTATCACTAATTCCATAATTACCAGTTGTATTATTATTTAAATTTAAATTTGGTGAAACATCTAAATCAGTAGGTAAAGATTTTTGAATGGTATCATTTACATTACCCATTTCATCTTCAAAACCTACACCTATACCTTTGGCTAAATTAACACCAATTTCATCTCTAAATACAGTAGATGGACTGTGAATTCCAAAAATACCTTTAATACCATTAACAATACTTTTTCCAAAGCCTTTAATCTTATCTAAAACCCAATCTTTGGCATTATTTATACCATTCCATAAACCTTTTACTAAATTTTTTCCAACATCTAACATTCCTGATATTCCATTGGTAATACCATCTTTTACTTTTCCAAGTAATTCCTTACCTATATTCCACATTTTTGAATAATAACTTGCTATACCTGATACTAATGAACTAATTATTTGTGGAATTTTAGAAACTAATTGTGGTATTGCTTTAACGATACCCCATGCTAATTTAACAGTAAGTTCAATACCTGCTTCAATTATTTTTGGCAAATTATTAGTAATTGCTTGAACTAATTTATCTATTATTTCAGGAATTCTATCAATTAATTTTGGCAATGCCTCAATTAATCCATCTGCTAATCCAATTAGTAATTGAATACCTGCATCTATGATTAAATCAATATTGTCTAATAATGTATCTACCATAGTAACAACTGCATCAACCATTTGTGGAATTAAGGTAGGCAATGATTGTGCTATTCCTTGTACTAAGGATACTATTATTTGAATTCCCATTTGTAAAATTTGTGGCAACATTGCAACAATTCCATTTATAATCATACCCATTGCACCATTTATACTTGGTATAATATCAGGTAATTGATTAGCCATACCAGTAATTAAATTTTGAATAAGTTGCATTCCCATTGGAACTACATTTTGAAGCAATAATGCTAATCCATCAGTAATTAAAAGACCTATTCCCTCGACTGCTATTTCTATTCTAGGTAATAAATTATCACCAGCAGTTACTACACTATCAACAAAGTTATTAACCAAAGTTCCCCAATCTGCATTGTCATCGGCAACCCCTGTTAATAAATTGCTCCACGCAGATTTCATTGAAGCAACTGACCCTTGTATTGTTGTACTTGCTTCTTTGGCAGTCGTACCTGTGATACCCAATTCACCTTGAATTACATGAATTGCATTATAAACATCACTTAAATTGGAAATATCGTACTTGACACCACTAATTTTTTGTGCATCTTTTAATAATCTTTCCATCTCAGACTTAGTACCACCATAACCTAATTTAAGATTATCTAACATGGTATAATTTTGCTTAGCAAATCCTTGATATGCATTTTGTATCATAGACATATCTGTACCCATTTTATTTGCATTGTCAGACATATCCGTAATTGCCATATCAGCGACCTCTGCACTTTTAGCAGTATCATTATTTAAACTCTGTAATAGACTTGCAGAAAATGATGTTACTGTTTCCATATAATCATTTGCAGATAAACCAGCAGTTTTATAAGCATTATTAGCATAGCCCTCAACAATACCAGCACTATCTTTAAATAATGTTTCAACACCACCTATTAACTGCTCATAATTAGCATAACTATCAATAGCAGATTTCCCAATATCTAATAAAGCAGAACCAACTGTTTTCATTGCTCCTGCTAAACCTTTAATACCTGCTATAATACCCTCACTTATTAAGTTACCTTTTATCAAATCCCCTAATGTTAGAGTATTATTACCTGCTTTTTCTTCTTCCGTTGCAAAATCCTTAACAGACTTTGCATTATCTTTAAAATTATCTTTTGTTTTTGATAATATATTATTATTATCTTGAATTTCTTTTGATAAATCACTACATTGAGTTTTTGCATCATTCAATTTAACTTTATAATCATTTATTTTCCTACTATTGCTATCATAAGCACTTTCAGATTTAGATAATTCTTTTGATAAATCTGCAACAATTTTTTCTTGTTTGGATATTTCTTCACTTGTTGCAGTTGTGCTATTTTTCATTTTATCTAATGTAGTTTTTTCTATATCTAATGAACTTCTTAATTTATCAATTTGATTTTTGTTTTTTGATTGTTGTTCAGTAAAATCTTTAATGGCATCAGAACAAGTTTTAACAACATTTTGTTCTTCTTGAAGTTTCTTATTAAGTGCATCATTTTTGCTTCGTAAATCGCCTATTTTATTACCATTATTAGTAAATTCTGTTGAAACAAGTTTTAATTCACTACTAACTGCTTTTAAATTGCTATTAATATTCTTTAATGCACTTGCATATTCACT
>OGLM01003894.1_pt1 | contig 11589 bp, 10 predicted proteins | sample 1572531 | NCBI WGS metagenome assembly OGLM01 (sample SAMEA2581909, study PRJEB24529) | metagenome | biome: Human gut stool | place: China | collected 2011 | reverse complement strand
TCTGACGTTGCTAACGCTATCTTTGATGGTGCAGACGCTATCATGCTTTCTGGTGAATCCGCTAATGGTGATTATCCATTAGAAGCTGTTTCTACAATGAACGTTATTGCTAAACGTGTAGAACAAGCTCTTGAATACAAAGAAATCTTCGTATCCAAAGGTTTCACTCATCACAATGTTACTACAACTGACGTTATCGCTCATGCTACAGTACAGATGGCTTATGAACTTAGCGCACAAGCTATCATCACTCCAACTGAAAGCGGTTACACTTCTAAAGTTGTATCCAAATATCGTCCAAAAGCTACAATCATCGCTTATACTCCAAATGATCGTGTAGCTCGTCACTTAAATCTTCGTTGGGGCGTTGTTCCACTAGAAGGTAAAGCTTGGGACGATGTTGATGAAATGATCGCAACAGCTACTGCTGCATCTGTTCGTCAGGGCATTGTAAAACAGGGTGATAAAACAATCATCACTTCTGGTATGAAATTCGGTGAAGGTAACACAAGCACAATCCGTGTTCATACTATCTAATCGGATTTAGTAGATTTTAAACACATGTGTTAATGATTAAAATAACCTTAGGGCAAAAATGCTCTAAGGTTATTTTTTTATTAATTATTAAGTTGATTTTTATTTATAATAAATATTGATAATCCATATCAATTATGATAATATATAAATGAATTAAGAATAAAAATCATTTGCTTAAAATATTATCAAAGGAGATATTTAAATGATATTTAATAAATTAAAAATCGAAAAAGTAATTGGTAGAGAAATTATTGACTCTAGAGGAAATCCAACTGTAGAAGCTGAAGTAATTTTAGCAGATGGAACAGTTGGCAGAGGTTGTGCTCCTAGTGGTGCATCTACAGGCGTATTTGAGGCTTTAGAACTTCGTGATGGAGATAAAACACGTTATAATGGAAAAGGTGTTTTAAATGCTGTAGAAAATATTAATACTATCATTAATAATGCTTTAGTAGGAAAAGATGCTTCTGATATTTATGCTGTGGATAATGCTATGATAGAAGCTGATGGAACAAAAGATAAATCAAATTTAGGTGCAAATGCTATTTTAGCGGTATCAATAGCTAGTGCACAAGCTGCTAGTAAATCTTTAGGTATTCCACTTTATCGTTATTTTGGTGGCATTAATGGTAATAGATTACCTGTGCCAATGATGAATATCTTAAATGGTGGCGCACATGCAACTAATACAGTAGATATTCAAGAGTTCATGGTTATGCCAGCAGGTGCTCCAAGCTTTAGAGAAGCACTTCGTTGGTGTAGTGAAGTTTTTCATGCTTTACAAAAATTATTGAAGGATAGAAACTTAGCAACATCTGTTGGTGATGAAGGTGGATTTGCTCCAAATCTTTCTAGTGATGAGGAGACTATTGAAGTAATTTTAGAAGCAGTAAAAATAGCAGGATATGAACCTGGTAAAGATTTTATGATTGCTATTGATGCAGCTGCTAGTGAATGGAAAGGTAGTAAAATAGGAGAATATATCTTGCCTAAATCTGGTAAAAAATTTACTACTGATGAATTAATTGCTCATTGGAAAATGTTAGTGGAAAAATATCCAATTGTTTCTTTAGAAGATGGTCTTGATGAAGAAGATTGGGAAGGTTGGAAAAAATTAACAGATGCTATTGGCGATAAAGTTCAGCTTGTAGGTGATGATTTATTTGTAACTAATACAGAAAGATTATCTCGTGGTATAAAAGAAGGAGCAGGAAATTCTATTTTGATTAAGTTAAATCAAATTGGCTCTATTTCTGAAACTTTAGAAGCTATTAAAATGGCTCATAAAGCTGGTTATACTGCTGTTACTTCTCATCGTTCTGGAGAAACAGAAGATACTACTATAGCTGATTTAGCAGTGGCTTTAAATACTTGTCAGATTAAAACTGGAGCACCTAGCAGAAGTGAACGCGTAGCAAAATACAATCAATTATTGAGAATTGAAGAGGATTTAAAACAATCTGCTGTATATCCTGGATTTGATGCATTTAATCAAAAACATTAATATTGATAAAATAAAAAAGAAGTGGTACATATAAATACCACTTCTTTTTGTATTTAAATAATCTATCAAATAAGGTCATAAACAATACGAGTATTTCCTATTTGAATAATATCTCCAGGGCATAAACAGAAATTAGTTATAGGTCTATCATTAACAAATGTACCATTTAAACTATTAGCATCACGAAGAATGTGTCTACCATGTTCAAAGGTAATATAGGCATGAAGTCTAGATACATTTACATCTGTTAAAAGAAATTCATTTTTATCACGTCTGCCAAGATGAATTTGATTACAACCAAAAGCTAAATAAGAGTCTTTATCTGGTCCTTCAATAATAGTTAAAGAAGCAAAATTTAGAGCTTGTTGTTTATGTGAAGGATTAGTTATTTCTTTTATATCAAGGTTTGGGACGATAATTGTACCTTGTTCTAAATCATTTACATTATCATTGTCTGTATCAGAAGTTTTATCGCTATTAAATTTAGCTGTTATTTCACAAACGCCTAATTTAAATTTAGGAGATTTTATAATATGGATAGTTGGTAATGTTTCCATAAAATAATCTTTTTGAATGACAGATTTATAGAGAAATAATTTTAAATGATTTTGTGTTTCTATATTATTTAATTGGTTAAAATCTTCATCACTCATAGTAATTGTAAATTTATCAGGAGCAAAAATAGAACGATTTACACGTTTTTTCTGACGGATTAAAATACGGTCAATAATTTTTTCTATTTCTGCCATCTGTAGATTACTTGAGAATTTACGATTAAAAAAACCTTCAATATTTTTTTCAAGAAAATTTTCCATACGTGAAAAAAACATAAAAATTCAACTCCTAGAGTTTTTATTTTGCTAAATGTTTATTACGCAATTGACCACATGCTGCTTGAATATCTGTTCCCATTTCTTGACGAATGGTAGCTGTGAGATGATGGTCATTTAAATACTTAGCGAAAGCTTTTATTCTAGCTAAAGAAGGACGATTGTAATTACGCTCTTTGACTGGATTGATTGGGATTAAGTTCACATTGGCTAATTGATTTTTTAAGAGTTTACATAATTCTACTGCTTCAGTCATGTTATCATTGTATTTATCAATTAAGATATATTCATAAGTTATGCGTCTTTTAGTAGTATTAGCATAATTTACAGCAGCTTTAATTACTTCTTCAATAGGATAGCGTTTGTTTATAGGCATTAGCTCTGTACGCAATTCATTATTCGGTGCATGTAAGGAAATTGATAAGGTAATAGGTAGATTTTCTTGAGCTAATTTATTTATTCCCGGCACGATACCAGATGTGGAAATTGTGATATTGCGATAACCTAAATTTAAGCAATAAGGCTCATGTACTAAACGAATGAAGTTTAATACATTATCATAATTGAGCATAGGCTCACCAGAACCCATGATTACTATATTATTGATTTGTTCGCCTGTTTGATTTAATAATTCTTGAATGAACATTGCTTGAGCTAAAATTTCACCTGTGGATAAGTTTCTAGCCATGCCGTGAAGCGTAGAAGCACAGAAGCTACAGCCCATATTACAACCTGCTTGAGAAGAAACACAGATACTATTGCCATAAGGTTGACGCATTAAAACTGTTTCTACACCGATACCATCGCCAAATTCTAATAAAAATTTAGTTGTTTTGCCATCACTAGAATCTAATCTATCACAAGATTTAGCACGTTCAATAGTAAATTCTTGTGCTAATTTTTCACGTAAATCTTTGGAAAGATTGGTCATTTCATCAAAAGATGTAGCATGTTTTTGATAGAGCCACTCAATAATTTGTTTTGCTCTAAATTTTGGTAGGTTTAAATCTGTGATTAGTGAAGTAAGTTCAGTTAAATTTAAGCCAAAAATATTGGTCATTATAAATTCCCTTCTAAAATAAATATAAATAATAATTTAAGATTTTTATACTTTTTTGTACATACGAGCTATAAAGAAGCCATCTGTATTATCTTTATATGGCATTAATTGTAATGTTTTTTCTTTGCTTTTTGTTTTAAATGGTAAATATTTGCGGATATCTTCTAAAACGAATTCTGGATGTTTAGCTAAAAATTGATTGATGATTTCTATATTTTCTTGTGGCATGATTGTACAAGTACTATAGACTAATACACCTTGAGGTTTTACAGCAAGAGCAGCTGACTCTAAGATAGCTAATTGAAGAGGTGGTAATTCTTCAAAGATTTCCGCTGTTTTGTTCCAGCGGGAGTCAGGTTTACGGCGAAGTACGCCCATTCCAGAACATGGTGCATCAACTAATACTTTATCTGCTTGATTTTTATATTGATTGCCGATTTCACGAGCATCTAATAATTTAGGCTCAATGATGTTGATACCTAATCTATTAGCATTATCTTGAATTAGTTTTAATTTATGTTCGTAGATATCACAAGCTATGATTTTTCCTTTATTTTGCATCAAAGTAGCCATATGTGTAGTTTTACCACCAGGGGCACTACATGTATCAATGATAAATTCATTAGGTTTAGGATCAACTACATGAGCTACAAGCATAGAACTTTCATCTTGCACTTGGGCAAAACCATTTTGTAATGGTGCTAGTTGATTTAATGAAGTATGCGTTTTACAAATAATTCCTTCTGGTGCTAATTTGGAAGGAATAACTTCACAACCTGCATTTATAAGCTCTGTGATTAATTCTTGTCGTGTTGTTTTCAAAGTATTGGTACGCAATACAAGTGGAGCATTAGTATTATTGAATTGACAAAGCTTGATAGCAGCTTCACTACCAAAAGTATGAATGAATTTTTTTACTAGCCAAAGAGGATGTTGTTCTCTAATAGCTAATTCACTAGCTTTATTGCCTGTAGGCATAGCGTATTTTTCTGGTTGGCGGATTAAGTTACGCAAAACGCCATTTACAAATTTTGCAGAACCTTGATTAGAATATTTTTTAGCAAGATTTACAGCTTCATTGCAAGCTGCTGATTCAGGAATTTTGTCCATGAATACAATTTGATAAATACCTAATCGCAATATATTAATAATTGTTGGTTCAATTTTATTTAAAGGTCTATTTACAAATTTTTTTAAAATCCAAAGTAGAGTATCGCCTGCTTTTACTGTACCATAAACTAATTCAGTGATGAAACGGCGGTCTTGGTCGGATAATTGATTTTTTTGCAAATGGCGTGATAGGGATATATTAGCATAAGCTTGTTGAGTATATACTTCATTTAAAATATTTAAAGCAACTTCACGAGCGTTCATAAAATCTCCTTTGCATTTAGTAAACTAAAAAAGACGCTAAGATAAGCGCCCCTTGAGAATACGTATTTATATTAATATATAATCTTGGTTACAAATTTATTATATAATATAGATAGAAGCTATGCAAGTTATGTAAGAAATAAAGTAAAAATAAGATGATATCAAATTTAATTTACAAGAAAAGATTAACTTTCCTATATGTTTCTGTTAATTTTCATCTATTTTGTTATACTTTATCATAGTAAGTCTAACAAAGGGAGATGATTATTATTTTTTGTCCTAATTGTGGTAACCAGATAAATGATAATGAAAAATTTTGTTCTAAATGTGGAAATCAAATTAAGCGAGATAGCCAAGATAATAATGAGCAAATGAAGCAAAGTGAAAAAACAACAAGCGATAATGTCAGTCAAAATGTAGATACTGAAAAGAATTATACAAAATATAAGTATATAGGTATTTTTATCGCTGTAATTTTATTACTAGGATTGGTTTCTTTTGGTGCATATAGTTATTTTGCTCATAAAGATACAAAACAAGTTGAGCAAAATGTAACAGTAGAGCAAAATAAGGAAAATACTGCAAGTGAAGATAAAAATAATGCAGTTAAAGAAGATGTTAAACAGCCAGTAGAGGATATCGTTAATTTAGAATATACTCAAAATGATAAATTTATATTAGGTGATAAGGAAGTAGCATATTTCCCTAATAGTAAGATATCTTTTAAAAATGTAGGTAATAATTGTTCAGTTATGTTAGATGATAAAAATCAAGTTTTAATGAACTTTTATACAAATAGAGATGTACCAGATTTAAGTATAAAAGAGATAAAATTGGCAAATTCCGATAAACTTTTTTATGAAGTAATATGTACAGCAGGGGCTCATGCAAAATTAGAAGGCTATTGGCTAGTAGGCAAAAAAGATGACAAGTGGACTGTATTTATTTCTATGGATAATCTAAAGAGTTTTGGTATAAATCCAGATAAATATTATAATATGAATAATAAAATTGTAAATGGAAAACTGATCATCAATTGTTTTCATTTAGAAGTTCCTGAAGGAAAATCTATGGCGGAAGGTAAAAAAGTTGATGATTGCTATGTAAAAGTAGATTGGGATAATAATAAACAGACTTTTAGAATGTATTGATAAAAGTAAATAGTAAAAGCAATATAAAAGACGTATACAAATAAATGTATACGTCTTATTTTTATATCTTAATCGTCATAAATGCCTTTTAATAAAGTTTCTTTACGTAAAGATAAACATTCGCAATTTCTATCTTGTTGGGCTAAAGAACGAATTGTATCTAAAAGAATTTTGCTGATCATAGGTGCATCATCATAGAAGATATCTTCTAATACTTGATGAGACCATGGTTTGATACCTTCACCATAATTTACTACATAGTAAAGACCAGCATAACAAGCTCCGATTTCACGAGCGAGATATACTTCAGGGCAGATGGATTGACCTACAATATCTGCATGACCATTTAACATAGCGATTTCTGCAGGGCTTTCAAAATGACGACCGTCTGTGTTAGCATAAGTGCCACGTGTAAAAATTCTACCGCTGAAATGTTTACGTGTATTTTTGATTAATTCTTCACGCATTTGAGGGCAAAGTGCATCACGCATAACAAGTAAATATTTGCCTTCAAGCCCAACATCTTTGCGAACGGACATATCAAGATAATCATCAGGAATAAGAAAATCTCTAGTGTCTAATAATTTATTGATAGTACCTACGCCACCTTCAGAGAAAATGCGTTTTACACCGGCTTCGCGGAAAGTCCAGAATAATTGGCGGGAAGCATCAGCACGATTGACTCCACTTCTCCAGCCATGCATTTTGCAAGTTAAAACGCGTGTACCTGCTACTTCAAATAAGCGAAGTTCAGTAGTTTTACCATAAGGTGTATCAAAAACCATGCGGTCTTGAATGATTTTTACATCATCACATTTAGCACCTAATGGAAAATTGCTGGATAATGTGCCAGAACCACCGATAATTGCAAAATCGGCTTGAGGAATGTTTTGTGTATTCATAAAAAATCTCCTTAATTAAATTTTATTAAAATCGACGAATGATATTATATTCTGTATCACGTTGAGCTGCTTTAAAATCAGCTTTTTCGATTGTATTTACCATTTTGTCAATGGACATTTGATAAGCAGTACCGGCTGCACGAACGACATTTTCTTCAAGCATGATACTACCTAAATCATCAGCACCAAAGGCTAATGTTATTTGTCCAATTTGTTGACCTTGTGTAACCCAAGAGCCTTGAATATGAGAGATATTATCAAAATAGAGTCTAGATACGGCTAGAGTTTTTAGATATTCCCATGAGGATAATTTATTGCCACCTAATTGAGTATTTCCAGGTTGGAAAGTCCACATGATGAAAGCTCTGAAGCCACCTGTTTTATCTTGAAGGTCGCGGACACGTCGCATATGTTCAATGCGTTCTTCAATAGTTTCGCCGAGTCCTAAAACCATAGTAGCTGTACTTTCCATGCCGATAGAGTGAGCAGTTTCCATTACTTTTAGCCAATCATCTGTCATGATTTTTTTAGGGCTTACAATTTTACGCACGCGGTCAACTAAGATTTCAGCTCCACCACCTGGAAGTGAAGCAAGACCAGCAGAACGTAAATCTTGTAGAGTTTCTTTGATAGATTTATTAGCTATCTTGGAAAAATGAAGTATTTCCGCAGGAGAAAAAGAATGGATTACAATATCAGGAAAGGCTGTTTTAATGGTATTAATCATATTTAGGTAATATTCAAAAGGTAAAGAAGGGTGTAGTCCTCCTTGTAACATGACTTGCGTACCACCAGCTTCTTGAGTTTCCTTTACTTTTTGTAAAATAGTTTCTATGGGCAATAAATAAGCGTCTTTGCGATTTTCGCGACGGAAAAAAGCACAGAAACGACATTCATTAAGGCAAACATTAGTGTAGTTGATATTGCGGTCTACAATGAAAGTAACAGTATTGCCAGGGTGTTTTTCTTGGCGAATTTTATTCGCTTGTTGACCTAATTCTAAAATATCACCATGTTTTAAAAGGTCAATAGCTTCTTTATCAGAAAGTCTGTTCATTAATCATACCTCTAATTTATTTTATTTTTCGATATAAAGAATCACGTTGAACAGGTGTATAGCCTGTTTCGGTGATGATTTTTTGCAATTGTGCAGTAGTCATTTTTTGACCTGTTTTAGCGCCAGCAGCATGAATGATTTGTTCTTCTTCAACTGTACCATCTAAATCATCAGCACCAAAGGCAAGGGCTAATTGAGCGATAGGCAAGGTGAGCATCATCCAAAAGGCTTTGATATGAGGAATGTTATCCAATACGAGTCGAGAAATAGCGATAAAACGCAAGCTTTCATAAGATGTAATAGGTTTTATATTGTCTAATTGAGTATTTTGCGGATGAAATGGGAATGAAATAAAAGCTTGGAAGCCATGTGTTTCATCTTGAATTTCTCTAAGTGTGAATAAATGCTGTAATCTTTGTTCTATAGTTTCAATATGACCATAGAGTTCAGAAGCATTAGTTTTCATACCGAGTTTATGAGCTGTTTTTATAGTTTCAATCCATTCTTGTGTATTGGCTTTATTTGGGCAGATTTTAGCACGGATTTCATCATTTAAAATTTCAGCTCCACCACCTGGGAGAGAATCAAGACCTGCTTGTTGTAAAATAGTTAAGACTTCATAAATGCTTTTTTGAGAAATCTTGGCAAAATGAACTATTTCCACAGGTGTGAAAGCTTGAATATGCACGTTAGGCAAAAGTTTTTTTATGGATTTAATGATTTCTATATAGTAATTAAAATCATTAGTAGGATGGAGAGAGCTTACAATGTGTATTTCTGTTAGTCCTTTGACATGAGCGATGGTGTCTTTGATTTTAGCTTCAACATCTTCTTTAGTTAAGACAAAACCTCGTTTATCGCCATCTTCACAAGAGAAAGCACATAGAGGGCAATTAGCAGTGCAGATATTGGATAAATTTATATGGCGGTTGATATTATAATAGACTTCTTTTTGGCTATGACGTTCTTTGGCTTTTCTTGCCCATGTAGCTAAATCTAAAATATCCGCGTGTTTGTATAGATATAGTGTTTCATCAAAAGATAAACGCTCTCCATTTTGAGCTTTTGTTATAGCTTGTTGATTGATATTCATAAATAAAAATCCTTTACAAAATAATTAGCTTAATATGTTCTGATTATATTGAAATTGCAATCACATTCAGCAGGTATTCTGCCTGTTTGTTTGATTAAGTTGATTAAATTATCACGAGTGAGTGCTTTTGGTGAATTTGCTCCAGCATCGTGCATAATTTTTTCTTCGCTGATAGTGCCGTCCACATCATTTGCACCAAAGCCTAAAGCTAATTGAGCGATAGGTAAAGTGAGCATTATCCAATATGCTTTAATATTATGAATGTTATCAAGCATTAATCTACAGATAGCCATAGTTTTTAAATCGTCCCAAACATTAGTGCGATGAACAGTTTTACCTAATTTTGTATTAGTAGGGTGGAATGGGAAGCAAATAAATGTTTGAATGCCACCTGTTTCATCTTGAAGATTGCGAAGTGTGATTAAATGGTCGACACGTTCTTCAATAGTTTCAATATGACCATAGAGCATGGAAGCGTTTGTCTTGATACCGAGCTGATGAGCAGTGCGAGAAACTTCTAACCATTCTTGAGCTGTAGCTTTATTAGGGCAGAGTTTTTGACGAATTCGGTCATTTAAAATTTCAGCTCCACCACCTGGCATAGCTTCAATGCCTGCATCTTTTAATTCTTGTAATACTTCACGAATGGATTTTCCAGAAATCTTAGCAAAATGAGTGATTTCCACGCCAGTAAAACCTTTTAAATGAAGTTGAGGAAATTCTTTTTTGAGCATTTTAATGATATCTACATAATAAGAAAAAGGCCAATCAGGATGTAATCCACTTACAATATGAAGATTTTTCATATTTGGATCTTTGCAAGCATTGGCTACTTTATTATAAATTTGTTCCATAGTCATAGCATATGCTTTTTTATCTGTAGCTTCACAACCGAAAGCACAAAAATCACAAAGAGCTGTGCAAATATTAGTTAAATTTAAATGACAATTTACATTGTAATAAACGTAATCTCCGCTGATACGTTTACGTACTAAATCTGCAAGATAACCTATGCGAGCAAGGTCATTGGAAGCAAAAAGAGCCAACCCATCTTCTTTTGTTAGACGCTCATTATTTAAAATCTTTTGTTCTATTTTATCTAATGTATTAATCACGAGAACACCTCTTAAGTTAAAAAATTCACTTATTAGATTTTACTCTTTTTTTATATATGTATCAACTATAATTATTGAATAGGAAAATAAGTTTTATAAATATTATTAGTGAATAAAATTTTGTGCTATAATAAAAAATACTTATTAATTTTGATGAGGAAGGATTTTTATGGATAATTTGATTTTTAGCTTGAATGCGACTATACCAGTCTTTTTGATGATGGTATTGGGTATGATTTTTCGTAAAATAGGATTATTTGATGAAGCTTTTATTACAAAAATGAATAAATTTGTATTTGTGGTGGCTTTGCCTGCATTATTATTTGAAGATATTGGCTCAGCTAATTTTTATGAAGCTTGGGATACTACATATGTTTTATACTGTTTTGGGGCAACTTTGCTTAGTATATTGATTTCTTTTTTTATTTCTATACCTTTTAGAAAAAATGTTTCTCAAGGTGAATTTGTGCAGGCTGCATATCGCAGTAGTGCTGCTATAATCGGTATGGCTTTTGTACAAAATATTTATGGTGATTATGGTATGGCGTCTTTGATGATAATAGGTACGGTGCCTTTGTATAATGTGATGTCGGTTGTCGTATTGGCCTTATTGAAACCTGGTCAAAGTAGTTTAACTTTTGCCTTAATGAAAAAAACTATTAAAGGTATTATTACTAATCCGATTATATTAGGTATAGTAGTGGGTGTTATTTGGTCACTTTTGAAAATTCCAACTCCAGTGATTGTACATAAGACTGTATCTTTGCTTGCTGTTTTGGCTACACCTATGGGGCTTATGGCTATGGGAGCAGCATTTAAATTTCAAGGATTTAGTCAAAATAAAAACCCCGTTGTTTATTCAAGAACCGTTTTGGGAATTGACAAACAGCTTGAAAGATGCATATTATATTTCCGTAAATTCAGAATATCAGTTTTTGCCGGAATTCATTGAAGATAAGGGGATTG
>OGLM01003888.1_pt1 | contig 11609 bp, 14 predicted proteins | sample 1572531 | NCBI WGS metagenome assembly OGLM01 (sample SAMEA2581909, study PRJEB24529) | metagenome | biome: Human gut stool | place: China | collected 2011 | reverse complement strand
TGGCCGAGCTGCTGGACGGCGTGCTCGCCTGCGAGGATGCGCCGTTCGATATGCTGACCGATCTGGCTGCGCACGGCCCGGAGGACGGAAGCCGTGTCGCCGATGAGCTGCCCGCCTTCCACGCCGCACTGCACGCCTCGCATTTTGTGACCATGCTGCGCATCGGCCGGGAGCTTCTGCCGTTTGACGCCGCTTCGCACACCATCGGCGTGCACAACATCGCCACGCTGACCGCCCAGTGCGTGAAGGAAGCCGGGCTTCCCGTCGACGTCCCGCTCGTCAGCGCGGCCGCCCTGTGCCACGATATCGGCAAGTTCGGCTGCCGCGGCGCGGATGCAAAGCGCATCCCCTATCTGCACTATTATTATACCTGGCAGTGGCTGTCCGGCCACGGCATGGAGCACATCGCGCATATCTCCGCGAACCACTCCACTTGGGACCTCGAATTTGAGAACCTGCCCGTGGAGTCCCTGCTGCTCATCTATGCGGACTTCCGCGTGCGCGGCACGCGCGAGGGCGGGCGCGAGACCGTGCGCATTTATTCACTGGCAGAGGCCTATGCGATGATCCTTTCAAAGCTGGCGGACGTCACGCCGGAAAAGGAGCGCCGTTACCGAACGGTCTATACGAAGCTGCGCGATTTTGAAGCCTATCTGCACAGCCGCGGCGTCGCTACGGAGTCCGGTCCTGCGCCGGAGTGCAACGGGCGCGACCCTGCCCTGCTCACGCAGCAGGAGGCGTTGGACGCTCTGCGCGCTTTGACGTTCGACCACGCCATCCGCCTGATGCACACCGTCAGCACGGACGCGTCGTTCGATCAGCTGCTCGAGCAGGCCCGCGGCGAGAAGAACACGCTGCGCATCCGCACCTACCTCGAGCTGTTTCAGGAATACCACACCTATATGTCCGGTGGAAACAAGCGCAAGCTGCTCGCCTTCCTCTATGAGCTGCTGCTGTATCCCGAGGGCGACGTCCGCCGTCTGGCCGGGCAGCTCATGGGCAGCGTGCTGGCCAACAGCGGTCCGAAATACCGCAAGGAGCTGCCCTCCGCCGCGACGCAGGACGCAGCCGCGCCCGCGATGCTCTCCGTGCTGGAGGAATCGCTCGGCCTGTGGGAGCAGACCGTGGCGCAGTGCCTGCACCCCGACCACAAAATCTCTCCGAAGCACGCCCAGCGCATCTCCAACTCGCTGAAGGCCGTTGCCGAAACGCTTCTGGCCGAGACGGCGGACGCGGCGCGGCTGGCGCAGCCGCTGCTCTCGCGCCTGCCGGATGCCACGGACGAGGACAGCTTCGTGCTGCTCGACGCCCTCTACCACACCCCGCCGCATGCCGTCTCCACGCTCGCCCCAGCGGCGGACCGGCTGCGCGCCCTGCTGTGCGGTCCGGACCAGAGCCGCCGCATTGCGGCCCTGCGCTGCCTGCGGCGCTTCCGTGCCGCCGCACCGGAGGACCTGCTGCGCGAGGCCTCTGTGCCGCTTGCGGATGGCCTTCGGCCTGATGACTACGGAATTTGCCGAGCCTACCATCGACGCCAGCAAGAAGGCGTCGCTTTCTATTTATAAGTACGGCATCACCAAGGCCAGCGAGGCCGAAATGCGCGCCCTGCGCGGCCGCCTGACCGGCAAAACGCCGGCCCCGCTCTCGGAATCCGAGGCTTCGCTGCTCTATCTCAGCAATCTGAAGACCGCCGTGCCCTGGGTCGTGAAAAATGCCCAGATCGACCTGCTGCAGGCCGATGCGCTGCAGCACACGGGCAACACATTCCACACGGCGACGCATCTTTCCAATCTGCTGTCCGTCAGCGAGCACCTTCCCGTGCGCGAGCACGCCGGGCGCGCGCTTCTGACCATCAGCACGCGCCTGAGCGTCGACCAGCGCAACGAGATCATCGTCGACCTCATGCGCGAGCTGGAAAACGGGCAGGAGCAGATCATTGAGGGTGTATTGAAAACCGCATCCTATGAGCTGGAGCTGTCGGCGGTGGATGCGCTGGGGTCCGTGCGGGCGGTGGAATACGCCATCCCCACGGCGGCGGCGGCGGTGGTCACCGTGGCTGACGGCAGTGCGGCCCGGAAGGCTGCGGAGACGCTGGCTGCGGAGATGAAGAAGGAATACCGGATCGCGGATCCCGGTCTGACGGTAGCTGTGGAAACGGTGGAGACCAAGAGCCTGCCGATGGACGAAGTGACCACCGGCAAGGCGCTTTGCATGCTGACCTGCCTGCCTAACGGGGTGCAGGCCATGAGTATGGATATTCCCGGTCTGGTGCAGACTTCCTTGAATATAGGCATTCTGAAATGACGGCGGTGTGCTCCGTCCGCAGCAGCGTAGCCAGCCAGAAGCAGATGGTCCGGGACCGCCTGCGGTGCCTGACGGAGCAGCTGGGGGGCCGTGTGGACGTGGTCGGCGACTATCCCGCTTGGGAATATCTGCCGGATTCTCCCCTCCGGGAGCGGATGATCGAGGTCTACCGGGAGCAGTACGGCAAGGAGCCGGTGGTGGAGACCGTTCACGCCGGTCTGGAGTGCGGATTGCTGGGCGAAAAGCTGCCGGGACTGGACTGCGTGTCCTTCGGCCCGGATCTGACGGACATCCACACCCCCAGAGAGCGGATGCACATCGCGTCCGTCCAGCGGACGTGGAAGCTGCTGTGTGAGGTTCTGAAGCGCAGCAAGTAAACAGGAAAACAGAGGCAACCCCGACGGATAGTCGGGGTTGCTTTTTTGGGGCGGATGTGGTATCTTATTTGAAAATGATTCTCAAATTGAGAGGAGACCACTGTGAAAAGACTGTTGATTTGCGTACTGGCGCTGGCGCTGCTGGCAGGATGCGCACCGGCATCCGTGCAGGAACCGGAGGATGGAAAGCTGCACATCGTAGCGACTGTATTTCCGGCGTATGACTTTGCCCGGGCCGCCGCCGGAGACTTAGCGGATGTGGAATTACTGCTGCCGCCGGGGACGGAGAGCCATTCCTATGAACCCACTCCGGCGGATATTTTGAAGGTGCAGAGCTGTGACCTCTTTTTGTATCTGGGAGGGGACTCCGACCAGTGGGTAGAGACGATTCTAGAGGCGGCGGAGCCTACGGGCCGGACACTGGCGCTGATCGACTGCGTGGAGACTCTGGAGGAGGAGCACGTAGAGGGGATGCAGGAGAAAGTGGGGCATCACCACGATGAGGACGAGGATGACCATGACCACGACCACTTAGGGACCGTGACGGAGATCGATGAGCATGTTTGGACCGCCCCGGCCAACGCCGCGGCCATCACCCGGCAGTTTGGGGAGGTGCTGGCGGAGTTGGACAGTGCGAATGGGGAGCGGTATCGGGCCAACGCAGAAAAATATGCGGAGGAGATCGACACTCTGGATGGCGAATTTCATGCGTTTTTCGACAGCTTGCCGGACCGGACCATAGTGTTTGGAGATCGGTTCCCACTGCGATACTTCGCGGAAGAATTTGATCTGCGGTACTACGCGGCATTTCCGGGATGCTCCACCCAGACGGAACCGTCCGCCGCGACCATTGCTTTTCTGACGGACAAGGTACGGGAGGAAGGGATCTCGACGGTCTGGTATATTGAGTTTTCCAATCATCTGGTGGCGGACGCCATCGCCGAGGCGGCGGGGGCGGGGACCGCTATGTTCCACACCTGCCACAACGTGTCCCCGAATGAGTTGGCAGGGGGAGAGACGTATGTGACGCTCATGCGGGGGAATCTGGAACGTCTGCGGGCGCATTTGAACGAAAGGTGAGAAAATCTGCATAAGGAAAACGAAAAAGCACGGCTTTGCCGTGCTTTTTTTGCGTGAATTTGCAAATGTCAGGGGCCAAACAGGAGCCGCACGGTGAGGGCAGCGGTGAGAAAGCCAGTGAGGTCTGCCGCCAGCGCCGCCGGGACGGTGTGGCGGGTACGGACGATGCCGGCGGAGCCAAAGTAGACGGCGATGGTGTAAAAGGTGGTTTCTGTGCTGCCCAGCATGACGGCGGCCACCCGGCCGATGTAGCTGTCGGGCCCGTGGGAGGCCATCAGATCGCTGGCAACGGCCAGTGCGCCGCTGCCGGATACGGGGCGGACCAGCATCAGCGGCACGGTCTCCGCCGGGATGCCCAGAAGGTTCAAAACCGGGGCGCACAGCCGGGCCAGCGCATCCATGGCACCGGAGGCCCGGAACATACTGACGGCGGTGAGTAAGCCCACCAGAGCGGGGATTACGTGGAGCAGGACGGTGAGACCGTCCTCCGCGCCGCGGGTTAGGGCGGCGTAGACGTTGACCCGGCGCCCGGTGCCGCAGGCGGCGGCTCCCGCCAGCAGCAGGGGGATGATGAGGTCAGAGGGGTTCATGCAGGGCCTCCTTTCCGGCGGGAGAGAAGGCGGGCGGTGAGCAGGCCCACCGTGACAGAGGCGAGAGAACTGATCCAGACGGCGGGCAGAATGTCGAAGGGGGCGGCACTGCCGAAGGCAGCCCGGACGGAGGCCACGGTGGTGGGCAGAAGCTGGATGGAGGCGGTGTTGAGCACCACCAGCAGGCACAGCTCGTCACTGGCAGTGCCACCGCAGTTTCGGGCCATCCGCCGGGCGGCTTGGATGCCCAGCGGCGTGGCGGCGTTGCCAAGGCCCAGAAGGTTCGCGGAGACATTGGCGGAGACTGCCGCCAGCGTTTCCTCGTCCCGGCTGGCGTTGGGCAGCAGGCGGCGCAGCAGCGGACGGAACAGCGCGGCGATGCGGCGGGACAGACCGCAGACATTCAGAATCTCCATGACGCCGCTCCAAAGGCAGAGGATGCCGGCCATAGAAAGGCTCAGCTCCAGAGCGGACTGGGCACCGTCCAGCGCGGCGGCGGCCACGGCGCTGAGGTTCCCGTGAAAAAAGCCCCAAAGGAAGGAGAGAATCACCAGACCGGACCAGATATAAGACATTGCCATCGTTCGACACTCCCAAGCATTGATTTTGAGAAATGGGTGCACTGCAACTGTATGCGGGAGCGGGGACGGTCATTCTGAAAAATACAAATTGGGGGGCGATCTCGCGGGGCATCTTCAAAATGCGGGGCACTCCGAGAGAAATGACTGACCAGAAGCGGAAAAGAACGGAAATAAAAGGGACAAATGGATCGCAAAACAGAACAGCTCCTCCGCTGCATGGCGGAGGAGCTGTTTATGTACGTCAGTTTTCGGATTCTGCCATGCGGTAGCCCACGCCCACTTCGGTGAAAAGGTATTCCGGTTCGGCAGGATTTTTTTCAATCTTCCGGCGGATGTTGGCCATGTTGACCCGAAGAATCTGGTTATCGCCGCTGGCCCGGGGCCCCCACAGCTCCTTGATGATGGAATCATAGGTCATCACACGGCCAGCGTGCTTGCCTAACAGAGCGACGATCCGGAATTCGCTGAGGGTCAGCTTGGCGTTTTCACCCCGGACGAGAACCTGATGCTTGTTGTAGTCGATGGTGAGGTCGCCTACGGTGTAGGTGCCCTGCTGGGCGATCTCACTGTTGCCGGTGGCGGTGCGGGTGTGGCGGATGGCCGTCCGCACACGGGCCAGCAGCTCGTCGGTGCCGAAGGGCTTGGTGAGGTAGTCATCGGCCCCCAAATCCAGAGCGGAGACCTTGTCCTGCTCGTGGGAGCGGGCGGAGACCACCACCACCGGCAGGGTGGACCAGCTGCGGAGCTGGCGCAGAATGTCCAACCCGTCCATATCCGGCAGTCCCAGGTCCAGAATCACCAGATCCGGGCAGTGGGAGGAGATCATGGACATGGCCTCGGCTCCGCTGGCGGCCCGCATAGCCTCGTAGCCATTGGCGGTGAGAATGGTGGAGATAAAGCGGGCGATGCTCTTTTCGTCCTCAATGACCAAAATCTTTTCACGGATGTTCATAGGGTTTCCTCCTCGGATAAATCAGTGGAAATAGCGGGATCGGCGGGGGGCATGGGCAGGCAGAAGATAAATTCCGCGCCATCCGGGTGGTTATGGGCGGTGAGACGCCCGCCGTGGGCCTTGACCACGGCGCTGCACACCGAAAGCCCCAGGCCCATGTTCCGCTTGCCATCTCCCGAGGGGGGAGAGGCATGGCGGGTAGAATAATCGAATAAGTGGGGCAGGAGGGCCGGGGAGATGCCCTGACCGTTGTCCCGAACGGAGAAGGCGGCGAAGCCGTCCTCCGTTTTTTCCGCCCGGAGATGGATGGCGGTGGTGGTTTGGCCGTGGATGACAGCGTTTTCAATCAGGTTGGAGAGGACCTGCTCGATGAGGATGGGGTCCATAGGGACCATGAGCAGCTCCGCCGGGACCTCCACAGAGAATTTGATGTCAGGAAGCCGCTTGCGGGCCTTTTGAACGGCTTCCGCCAAAACCTCCTCTACCGGCTCTAATTGCTTATTCAGCTCTGTCCGGTCATTGCCGCCGCAGTAATGTGCGTGGTTTATGATAATAAGGACAACCCCGAATTCCAAAACCTCACGAACGTATACAACTTCATCGCTAATATGTGCAAGACCGTAAATAAGGTCATGCCGATTGACGCATATATGAACAAGCTCCCGGACAGTCACCCGGCAAAAAGCCTTATGGCAATCGCCAAGATAGCTCCGGACAAAATGGGCGGATCGTTCTTTACATCGGCGCTGACCACGCTGCGACTGTACATAACTAACGATATGTATAATGTAACTAAGGAGTCTGAGTTTTCCCTTGAGGATATGGGGGCTAAACCAAAGCAGGCTCTTTTTTATTTGCTTCCTGACCAGAAAACTACATATTATCCTATTGTGTCGCTTCTTGTGGCACAGCAGTATGAACAGCTTGTAACCTATGCGAAAACACGAGGAAACCGACTTCCCAACCGTGTGAATTTCATACTTGATGAATTCGGAAATTTTACTGCTATTCCGGATATTCAGTCAAAAATGACCGTAGGCGGCGGCTATGGAATACGCTGGAACCTGTTTATTCAGGATTTCAATCAGCTTATAGATAAATATGGACAGGAGGTCGCAAAGATCATTCAGTCCAACTGTCATTTCTGGATCTATCTGCATTCGCAGGATAACTCAACGAACAAGGAAATATCCGAAAGGTTGGGCAAATACACCACATCGACCTATTCTCTGGGCGGAACGACTCAGAAATATGCTGCACCGTCAAGCTCTACCAACATACAGCTTTCTGAACGCAGCCTGCTTTTCCCTGACGAGGTTGCATTAATCCAGCGACCTTATCAGATAGTTACATCAATTTATAAGCCGGTAGTCATGAAGTCACCGGACATTTCACAATGGATGTTCAATATCATGCTGGGCATGGGCGATAAAGCGCACAACACCAAGCTCATCGATCTTGATGAAAAACTTCGTCCGGAACGTGGCACAGCGTTCACCGAACAAATACTTTGGAAACCCTGGGAGGAAATCTTGCAGACAGCTGCTCCCGTGCAGGCTGCCTCGCCAAGATTTTCCGAACCTGGTTTACATAACAAACCACCATACTTCAGAAAGGGGTGAAATAAATGAAAAAGCTCAAAAGGTTCATCTCAATGATCATGGCAATGGCGACATCTGCTATGCTGGCTATAACAGCCAATGCAGAAGGCGGCGACCTTGCTTCGTCTAAAGCGGTGACTGGTACAAAGGCGCTGCTTGATGATCTCTCCAATGTGCTACTAGTAGTCGCTCCGATTGCTGGTACGGCTTGCGTGATCTATTTTGCTGTGCGTCATGGTGCAGCAGATGAAATGGATCAGAAAAAATGGAAGCAGCGCATTGTTGTTGCTGTCGTTTCCATAGTAGTTGCTGTAGTGGCTTCGGCTCTCATCAAGGTACTCGTAAGCTATTACCAGTAAGGAGAGGTAACATGACCACAGATTACACATCGGGATTTCCACCCTAGCTTTGGTAATTCCTTTCAGCAAAACTTCTTACGGAGGAAACACCATGAATATTTCATGCGAACCCAGGAACATACGCATTTTATCGAGCAATGGTAATCGACTTGCGACTGCAAGCATTACCATTGACGGAGCCTTTGTCGTTCGCAATCTCAGCCTTATGAACGGCTCAAAGGGTATGTTTGTGAATATGCCCCAGCAGAAAGGTGTTGACGATAAGGGAAACACCAAGTATTACGATATTGCTTTTCCGCTTACCGCAGAGCTTAGAACAGCAATATCAGAGGCGGTCATTGGCGCTTACAAAGAACGTCTGAAAGAGCTTCAGACCAATGCGGCGCATGACGATACACATTCCGAAGCCAACACGTCAGCTGAGGATTATGAAGAAGACGACGTGAACGAAAGATTTTAATTTACAGGAGGATTTCTAACATGAAGACAATCAGAAACAAGCTCATTTTCAAGGCGTTCCAGGCAAAGGAAGCAGCAAGAGAAAAGGGACTTATGCTCAAGGCAAGAGTGCTGGACACAACCGGCGAGGGATATGTTGATACTGCTGTCAAGATCATCATCGCCGTTGTAATCGGCGGACTGCTCCTTGCAGGACTGGTCGCACTGTTCAACACAGTGATCATGCCCAGAGTAAACACCGAGGTCAACAGCCTGTTCGATGCTGCTTAATACATCGGCATTCATCGTTGATAGGGGCGCAGTAATGCGCCCCTATTTCAGATGAGAAAGGTACATAAATGACTTTTATACTCATCATTCTTATCGGAGCAATTCTATCAGGAATTGTGTCGCTTTTTTTCTCGTCGGAAATGCTTGTAGGTCTGTATGATGTCGTATTCAATAGTGGAATTACAATGCAGACGATAACAGGAGTGGAGTTTTTTGGACTTATAATGCCCATATCATATGGTGTGGGAATAAGCCTTATAATCCTCAAATTCTTGAAGAAAGCCTTTGACATCTATGTTCTCTGGACTGACGGTGATCCTGACGCGGATCCGTTTTTACTGCTGACTAATTTTGTCCGGGCGGTAGGAACTGCGCTGATATTCCAATGGCTCTACGGATTATTTGTCGATATATTCCGCGATATCACGAATACCATCATTGACCGAATCAATTCAAACTGCAATCCGACCGTTGAATGGGTCAATTCCATAACCAGTCTGGGAATAGTTCCTGCAATATGCGGACTGATATTCATTATATGCTACCTGATATTGCTTTTGTCATTCATGGCGCGTGGGGTTGAGATGATGGTCATGCGCATTGGCGTACCGCTTGCCTGCGTGGGACTGCTTGACAACGACAAAGGAGTTTTCCGGGCATATATCAATCAGTTCGTAAAGGCATTCGCTACAACCATAGTGCAGATCATGCTCTGTAAAATCGGGCTTTCCCTCATGTTTAACGCTACCATGATTACGGGACTGAACATATTCTGGGGCATCGCCTGCATGATTGCTGCCATATCTATGCCCAAGATACTCAGAGAATTCCTTGTCCCCACCGGCGGCGATGGACACATTGGCAATACAGTATTCCAGACCGTGCACGTTGCTTCGCTTGCAAAGAGTGTCTTTACCAAGTAGGCGGTGAGTTATGGACACATTAAACACATTGAGCCTGTGTATGCAGGGGATCATTTCAGCCGGATTGATTATGAGAATCATCTTTTGTGCTACAAAACTCATGCACGAGGAGGATGAAGCTGCTCGATACAAAAGGCGTATCAAAAATTCAGTGGTAATGCTGATAATTGCGCAGCTGATATTCCCGATAAAAGAAATTCTGATATCGTATCTCGGAAACGGTTACTAAGGAGGCACACATGGACGATGACAAGCTGTATATTCCGTATGGTCTTTCCATTGACCAGGAATACTTTCCAGGTTTCGGCGGCAGAGAGCTGCGACAGTTCTTTGTCGGAATACTCGGCTCAGGAATAATTGGAGCGCTGCTGCTTATTTTTACCGGGCAGCTCCTTGCACTGATAGTTGCGCTGATGATTGGCGCGGCTGGCACCATGATGGCTGTACGCAAGGATCCGTATACTCGGATATCTGTTGTTGGTCAGATATCTGATATAATACATTTCCACAAGTCCCAGAAGCAATACAAGTACATCTACACTGCGCCGTGGGATATCAAGTGACTGTTTTTTCGCTGGTGGCAATTTATCTTTTCGGAATATCCCGTCAGGATATACGCCGCCACGAAATATCGAACTTCGCCCCGGTAGTACTCATTCTTGCAAGCCCGTTCATAAGCACCACACCAACAGTGGAACGAATGGTAGGCTTGTTTGGACTTTTTCTGCCGCTAATGGCAGTCAACTTTCTCACCAATGGCTTTGGCATGGGAGATGTAAAGCTATGTGCGGCTTTCGGCTGGGTTCTCGGAGCGTTTACCGGATACTGTTCACTTGCCGTTGCACTCACCGCAGCCGTTGTAGCAGGAAAAATCACGAATAACAAATTGCTGCCGCTTGCTCCATTTATATCTGGAGCAGGAATGACAGCGATTATTTTTAAGGAGGTTTTAATTTCATGTTAAAAAACCGCACGCTTATCGGAATTATTCTGATCGTAGCAGCAATCGGACTTTGCTTTGGCATATCTCCGCTGTTCAACACGATTCTCGCAAGCAAAACAACTATCATCAGGTTGAAGCAGGATATTCCGCAGGGAGTTCAGATCACCGGCTCTATGCTCGAAGCTGTTGAAGTAGGCACTATGAACCTGCCGGCAGATATGCAGAATGACCCGAAAAAGATAATCGGCAAGTATTCCGTTACTGCTATGTTCGCCGGCGACAGCTTCAACGATAAGAAGCTCTCGGATACAATAGACACTTCGGACAGCCTGCTCCGTCAGCTGAAGCCAAACGAAACCGCTATGTCCGTTACAGTCAAATCTCTTGCAAACGGACTTTCTGGTAAGCTCCAGCAGGGCGACATTATCCAGATTGTTTCCGTTGACGAGGACGATAAGGCGCAGATTTTTGAGGAACTACAGTATGTAGAGGTCCTTGCGACCACTTCGGACAAAGGTTCCGATAACACTTACAATGACGGCGAAGTTAATGCGAATGCGGAAGACGGGGAGGATCAGTCCCTCTATGCGACTGTGACTATCATTCTGCAGGACAGAGCACAGGCGCTGAGATTAGCGGAATGCGAAAACACTTCTCTTCATGCAATATTCGTATGCCGCGGCGATGAAGAATACAAGCAGAAGTGCCTTAAAGCACAGCTTGACCTCCTTACTGGCGGCGCTGATGAAACAGCAGAAGCTACATCTGAAGCTGATACCGAGGAAGCTCAGCCGGCGATGAATATTCCCGAAAATAAAAATCAGAATAACGCTCCTGCACTCAGCTCATGGCGCATAAGATTATTGCCGTATACGGAAACTCCGGAAGCTACAAGACAACCACGGCGCTTTCCCTTGCCAGGTATATGGCTGCTAAGGGAACCAACATTATTCTTGTCGGCGCTGATACTACCAAACCGCTTCTTCCTATTGCGGCTCCTCTTGAGAGCAAGTTCGCCGGTTCTCTGGGCAAGGCTCTTTCCTCTGTCGATTTCGATCGTGATATGATTCTCAAGAATATCTACATGGCAACAGACCATGTTGGAATACTGTCCTACAACATCCGCGAGAATGCCAATACTTATGCAGTTGTATCACAGGAACGCATTGA
>OGLM01003887.1_pt1 | contig 11612 bp, 10 predicted proteins | sample 1572531 | NCBI WGS metagenome assembly OGLM01 (sample SAMEA2581909, study PRJEB24529) | metagenome | biome: Human gut stool | place: China | collected 2011 | reverse complement strand
ATTTTTAGAATTTTCTTGGGTGTCACATCCATAATTACCTTGCATTTTATCAAAGCTTTTTATAACTTCTTCTGCTATTTTATTTTGATTTAATTTGAAGTTTAAAAAGCCATTCACAGCATTCACTTCGCTAATTTCGTCTACATTATTCGCATTAATTTGCTCTCTAATACTTTCCTGCAAATCATTTGCAATCATCACAGGTGATTTTCTAAGCTCTTTTGCTAAAATAAAGCATGGAAAAGCAAAATCTCCATTGTTTGTATCTTTTGGCACTTCAATATTTGTTATTATCTTATCTTTTTCAATATTTGTTGCTTTAGCTATTTGTTCAGCTATAATCTCCTTAAAATCCTTCTCGATATCCTTGCGGATGATAAATACTACATGATTGAAACCTGCCTCAATTGCGTCATGGATCGAGTAATCCATGATGATATGATTAGAAGCATCCACCGGCTCCAACTGCTTGATTCCTGTTCCAAAACGGCTACCGATACCAGCAGCCATGATAAGTAATGTTGTGTTCATTGTTATTTCTCACTTTTTCTATCAAATTGATTCTACCATAGTTTTCATTCTTCACATCTCTGCCGATCATAGATCGTTGCCTGCTGCTCACCTCGTAGCGGTGTGTGAATATCAGAGCAGCTACCGTGTGGAAATCCACACGGTTTTATTTTGCCAAGCACAAGCACTAATTCGACAGTATTCGGCTTTTGGGTCAGATTTCGTTCATTTTGCATTTACATTTTAGCACCAGGGGGCTGGCGCAAAGTGCCTTGTATTCTGCGGAGTCTTTGTATGCAATCACAAAGTATATATTCTATTGCGCAAAGAAAAATTACTTTGCAAACCATCCTTATCGTTTGCGTTTTTATTAAAAATCCAACACATATTTCTACAAATTTATTGATATGCAAATATTGATGTGTTGCCATTATAAAAATCGAATTTCGACCAAAAACAATTAGAAAATGCTTCAGAATTTCGATTTTGCTTAGAAGCTTTGCAAGGTATAGTGTGGCTATACTGCCCATAATACCTAATACAAAAGATATAATCGGTGTTCCCAATTCAAGACCAGAATACTCTATCGGCTTCGCCTCATTTGATACAATAAAAATCACACCCCACATCAAGGCTAGTTTAACCACTGATTTTCTATCCTCATGAACTATTTTTAAGAATACTTTCTGAAGACCAATACCAAGAGAAATCCAAGAAAAAGCTACAATGCCTCTTACAACCGCTGCAAAAACAATTACGCCTTTAAATTCAGAGAGCAACACCAACTTCGAACAAACTGCTCCGATGAAATAAGCCCCCCCACACAGTAAATAAAATTTCTCGCTTTTGGGGCCAATGAACAAAACAAAAGCCAAGCCAATAGTAAGTGCGCTCAAAAACCATAATACGGATACACCATAAAATGAAATTGTATATACAACTTCATTCCACAACTCATGTTTCGTTCGCGTACCTTCAATGCCATATCTCACGATATAGTCAAACACCAGGTATATTCCAGACCATTCAATATATTCAGTCAAGATTTTCTTAATTTGGATAGCTTTACGAGTTCTCGTTCTAGCAACATTATAAACAATACCAGACAAGATAAAGAACAACGGCATGTGGAATGAATAAATAAAATTCCGCAACGAAACACTTACACACAAATGTCCCGTAATAACCAGAACCATTCCTATTCCTTTTGATATATCCACTTCTTCGATCCGGTTCGATTCCGTCATTTTTCTTCACTCTATCTTTGTCTTGTCCAGCGTAATAAAAACACTATTCCTTCCTCTTTTAGCAGCGTCAAAATCACCAAATATGTTATTGCTGATATAACAATGTCCGCTAAAATTCGCACAGTAAACAAGTGAACTCCATTCAATAAAACACAACAAACCACAATTGCTGTACTACCTAAAGCCGTATTTCTGATTGTCTTGAAAATTCCTGACAATTTCACATATTTTCGTGCATAATAAGCCTGAATTATTAGCGCAGTCCCTTCCGCAAGCAATGTTGTAAAGGCAGCCGCATTTTGCGCAAAAAAAGGAATTAGTATAAGATTTAGAACTAGATTAACTGCTGCACTAATTATTGTAGCCTTAAAGATGACTTTTTCTTCCTTAAATGGCATCAATATGCACTGTCCAACAAAAGTTGCCAGTACACAGACCGGTAATGCCGCGCACAAAATCACAAGTGACTCTATTGCTCCCATGTACGACTCATCTGCCAAAAGCAATATCACTTCTCTTCTAAGCATAATAACGCCAACCGTTACCGGAGCAATCAAAACAATAACCGTTTGTAATATTGTTTTCAGCTGTTTATTATATTCACTCTGCATATTGTTAGCAATATAATAAGAAAGTCTGGGAATAGCTACCATTAAAGTGGATGTTGCCACCGTCTTTAAAACGGTATATATTTTTGTAGAAACGCTATACAAACCGACGTTATAATCAGAGCAAATAAATCCCAACACTGTAACGTCCGAATTTACATATATTGTACACGCCAACGCAGTCGAAAAAATAATCAGAATCGACTTCAGATGATGTTTTAGATTCAGTGACTTTCTTAAACCAAATCGAATCTTTTTTTGAGCACAGACACAGTTAACAACATTCGCGCCAACATTTGCCATAACTGTAACAACTGCATATGGAATAACGTCACCTTGTTTTCTCACAAAAACGAATAAAAGCACAATAGACAACATCTGAACTACTATGCTACGAATTGTTAAAAAAAGATAGTCCTCATAAATTCCAAAAATCCATTCCGTACCAATTGTTGTAAAAATAATTTGAACACTAAATGTAAGCAACAGCGCCGTGTATCCATGGAATTTAGGCACCGTAAGCAGACACATAAAGAAAACAATATATACAATCACAGTGGCGAGCATGTTGATTGACAGGATTTCCCCACAGAATTTCCTTAGTTTTTCTTGATTGTCTCTTATTCCCGCTCCTTCTCTAACAGCGTAGCTAGATATTCCAAGTTGTGCGAAGAGTGCAAAATATCCTATAACTGAACTTGCGAAATTGTACTGACCCAAGTCTGTCACGCTTAATGTTTTTGCAACATAAGGAAACGAAATCAGCGGAAAAACGATTCCCATCAGACTTTTTACAGCATTTAACACCATATTTAATTTCAACGATTTTTCTTTCATTGTTTTATTTTTTCCCTGCTATATGTAAGAGAGAATCTCGGTACCTTTCATATGATATCTTCTTATCGAAATTATTTTTTACAAATTCCTTCTCTGCAATCGACATGGCGGTCAGCTTATCTTCATTATCAAAGAAGGTATCTAAAACACGAATATAATCCTTTGCTGTATTGCAATGAAAATATTCTTTTTCATTTTCAGCATTGATTCCCTCCATTCCTATTTCATTTGTAAGAAGCGGTACACCCGCACTAAGTGCTTCTAAGACCTTAACCTTTATTCCCGCTCCCATAACCAGCGGTGCAATCATGCATGCACAATTTTGCAACCAGGGTCTTATATCTTTTACAAATCCAGTAACTATTACTCTTTCATCTTGTTGACTTAGGGAAACCAGTTTTTCGTCCGGATGTGATCCGAGCAAAACAAGGTTCCACGACGTATCTTTTAATTTACAAAATACATTTTCATAGAACCAAAGTGCGCTTTTTACGTTTTCAACACGATTCAATGCGCCAAAAAACACAATATTCTTTGTCATTGGTTTCCATTCAACTGTACTGTAGTCATCATAGTATGGAACAATCGAAGAAAACTTATCTTTACACTGCGGCATCATATTTTTTGCACGTTTTAAATCTTCTCTGCTGTGAAAAAATGTCATGTCGCATTGAGCAAGCGCTCCCAATTCCAACCTCTTTAAATCTTCTAACTTTTTAGCCGTGAAGCCTTTTTCTGCAGCTTCTACCTTACGTTGAAAACCAACTACACTCAGGTCATGTTCAGATGCCACAATTTTGCTGTCAGGGAAATAGTTGTGAACCAACTCTCTTGTCAGTACACACTGTGTCCATTCTAAAATAATGATATCCGGCTTATATTTTTCTCTCGCAAGTTCAGCCAATTTCTTTTTTAATAGGAATTCATCGTATGTATTATAGAATCCACAATACTTCTGGAGCGGCCAATATTTCGTAGCCTTACTCATTATAAACCTCAACACCTTGTCTTTTACCGTATATCCGTACTTTGCCGGTACTAGACGATACGGATATGTATGATCCAATTTGTTAAAGTCTTGTTTTGTAACAAATGTCAATAAAGTTACTTCATCATCCTCAGCAAACGAATTTAGGTAATAATATACTGTCTTACCGCCTGCATGACCCACATTCTCATAAGGGAAAAAAGCCGAAATAAATAATATCTTCATATAAAATCCTCATTGGGCTAATATCAACCGATTCAATGCCCGAATCACTTTCTTGTTTAGTAAATGCTCAGCAAATGAAAGTAGAATTGTTATAACAATTACTATTCCTGCATAAGCAATCCCATCGATATCAACTGCAAAAAAGTTCTTTGCCACATTCATGACCAACCCGTGTGTCAAGTATATTTCATAAGAGAACGCTGCAACCCACTTCAAAAATTTGCTGTTCAGACTAAAGAAATAATCCACCATCATCATCAAATAGATTGCTGCTATTAGAGTAACCTGCTGAATCAATATCCTAGCAACTTCCCCTACATTATTTCCATACTTTATCTGTAAGACTGTACCAGCTCCCAAGGCTATAAGACTTACAATCACGCTGGTTTTATCATAATGCTTAATCCAACAGTAAATCTGTTCTTTATATCGTGCAACCAAAATGCCTACCAATACAATAAGAACGGCATTATACCAATATACAGAGTAGTTTCTAAATACCCCAAACATTATATATCCCACCAAGAGCAGTGTCATCACATATAGATTACATTTCCTTGAAGAATTCATTTTTGAAATTTCAAAGAAAACATATACAATGATAATCGCTGCAGAATACCAAGAATATTTAACAATCGGATTTCCTTCTAGGATTGATGTTACAATATCTAAAAATCCAATGTGTTCCGTCATGTATTGACCGTAGACCCAATACAGCAAACTAATAGTTATATACGGAACGCTAATTGTAACGACACGCCGTAGCAAAGAATGTTTCTTATGTTTTGCCGCATATATCTCTCCATACTCCAAGCCATACCCTGATATCAAAAAAAAGTATCCAACCAACAAGTATCCTGAAATCACGGAGATGTAACCCAACTGATGAAAAAGTCCATCGCTGAACTTTTGTGAGGCAATATGGTGGGCAATAATTAGCAACGCACACATTCCTCGCATCTGATCTGTATTCTGCTTTTCAAACCATCCTTCCACTGAACGTGTCTCTCTGTATCTTATACCCGCCAAAGAGAGTACACCGATTGCCAAATAAATCAAAAGTTGTGTCATATCACATTCCTCTCTCGAGCTGTTTCATTCTATCTATCAGAGCTAATTCTACTGCCAGCAGACAATAGGTGTAGTAATATAACATATATGGTACGAGTATGGACGCTGCAATCAAGTATATGCCACTGCCAACCCCACACTCGATTCCAAAATCCAATTTCCTTTGCAACTTATATGTGCTGATGGAAATATATAAACACATTAAAATATTACAAGCGACTCCGAAAAAGCCATAGAAATACGCCAAACCAAAATAACCATTATCAACAATATAAAAATCTTTTGCCCTACTGATTCTCACAGCCGATGAACTTTGAATGTTCACATATCCCTTACCAAATATCATACTGGAGATATCTTCTGTAACACTTTTTATATAAAACTGCTGTCCTTTATATCGAACATCAGTTTGACTTTGATAAGAATTGATTCCTTCTCGAAATCCCTCCAAATATTGATCAACGATGGGGATCGGTGCATAAAGCAACACAACAGCGACTGCAAAAATAGAAACAGCTGCTTTCCATTTTTGCCTATTGAAAAGAATCAGCAGAATCGTCAGAACCAATGCCAAAACAATAATCCCCGATCTTCCTTTGATTACAACAATATAATAAAAAAGATGAATCGCAAATATAAATCCCCATTTCCAACAAGGACGTTTGATTATCTTATAATACGCATAAAACATGCTAAAAAGTGTTCCCACTTCATTAAAGCGTAGCCGCACTTGGCCAAACCGATAGTCATAACCCACTACCAGAAACTTAAACGGAAAGACTAAATATTGAATGCTGTAAATCGTTGCCGCAGCAATTCCAACTCCCAGCATAACATTTATCACCCATTTAAATCCCCCTTTGCGGCTCAATATCACATTTTTTATCGGGAAGTAGGCCAGCAAAATAAGGTAATATCTTTGCGGACGCAGTCCCATAAGGATGCTCTGTCCATAACTTTGCTGCGAACGAACTGCAGAACATACTACCATCAAAGCAATTGCGGTCAGAAGTATTTTTGTTGGCTTATCTGTATTTGGTAATCCAACACCTTTATAGTACAGTAAATACACAAAAAACATTACAACCGCAATTATAACAGCCAAATCCATCTCTGTGATTGGCAAATTCACCAGATAAAAAAAGTGTTCTCCCGTTAAAACCAACAATAAAAAAAGGAGCTCCATAAAATCAATTTTTCTTATTTTCATCTTGTTACGGCTCCTTTCTTAGTTCCTGCACACCAAATTTCACATAGCTTTTCCAAGCCTTCCAACAAGATGAATCTTTTCTCCAAAATATATAGGTTTCCAATATTCGAATCACGAAAACTAACACCTGGTACGATTTTTTCCAGTGTCTATATTTCCTCATAAAGTACAATTCACTTTTAAAGTTTTCTGTCCGCGTTAAAAGATTTACCCCAGGCTTTGTCGAACCGCCATGTTGATGCAAAACCTTTGCATCAGGTTCGTATTGTAACCTCAACTTTGCATTTTTCGACTTTTCTGCGATAATATATTCCTCGTAATACAAAAAAGTAAACGGGTCAAAAAAATTTATTTTTTCAAAGTCCTTCATACGCGCCGCAAACATTGCACCCGATAACCAATAAACATCTTGTTTTGTCTCTTGTTGCTCCTGCCACTTCAACCACTCTGCTTGATTTTTCTTAAAAATCCGCCCAATCAATGTTTCGCGACACAAATACTGCCACCTATCGGGGCTTTTTTGTTTAGCTGTAAGTTGTATTTCTCCTTTTGTACCGATCATATGCGGTCCTACAAACGAGATGTCTTTGTCATTTTGTAAATCCTCTATCATCAGGTCAATCGCATTATTCATCAAGAATATGTCGTTATTCATAATGACTGCAAACTGACTTTCATCTTGCATCGCTCGTTGTAGCAACTTGTTATTCCCTCGTGCATAACCAAGATTTTCCTCAGATGCAATTAGTGTAACATCTTCAGCTTCTTCGTAATATCTCTTTAGTTCATGCAGGGACTCATTTTTTGAACCATTGTCCAACAAATAGATATGATAATCCACCGTCGTATTTTCGCGCAGAATATCTATACACTTTTTTGTTTTTTGATATGTATTATAGTTTATGATTATAACTGCAACTTTGCTCATCTTCGCTCCTTCATTTTTAAGGTAAATCTCAGTCACATCATTGGCCCATTGTTTAGCCCATATTCCTTTATAAGAAAGTCTTGGACTTGCTCCCTGTTCTTTTCCTTCTTTACGACTTTGTTTTTGTTTCATCAGCAAATAAATAGAAGTTTTCGACCTCTGCAATATCATTTTTTTCAATCATATCCAGTGAATCAATAAAATTTCCTCTATAGGGTGCAGAGTAATTCAAAATCTGCAATACTTTCATTATATTCTCTTCTCCATCTCATATAACTCATGCAATTTGCGTACTGTAACTTTAATGTCGAACATCTGCGCTTTTGCCGCCGCATCTCTGCTCATTGTTTCAATACTTCTATCACACAACTTTTCATACATATGAGAAATCATTTCGGCAAGTTTCCCTGCGTCTACATCTTTTTCAAGAAAGCCTTCCCTTCCATTTGTAATCAACTCTGGAATCGCACCCTTTTCAAACGCAATGCAAGGCAATCCCGTCGCCATTGCTTCAACAAGTGTAATTCCAAATCCTTCGGGACACCTTGCTGGATGGACAAATACATCTGCTGCATACAGATAATCTCTTACTCGATTACTTTTTCCTTCAAATGAGATTTTGTCTTGGACTCCTAACTCAGCGGTCATTCTTTTGCATTCTAGCATATCAGTTCCTTCACCCACGAAAAACACTTTAACTTTAACATTTTGGGGTAAATCCGAAATCGCTTGAATTAAAAGATCGCAGCCCTTTTCTGGGACAATTCGTCCAACGTATATGATTCTTAAATAATCCTTTCTTTCGCGTTTGATATACTGAAATTTGTCCAAGTCGACTCCGTTATAGACAACTTCAATCTTGCTGTCCTCCCCTGGAGTTAATTGCAATGCTGTTCCTTTAACATATTTTGAGATTGCAATTCCGCCTTGTGCCATAGAAAAGCACTTTCTGTAAAGCATTCGATTGACAATGCCCTTCCAGCCAGCACCCATTGCGCCTACCATGTCACAGTGCTCATACATGAAAATTTTTGCTGTCGGAATTTTTTTCTTTAAGAACAGGAGAATTCGAAACTCCATAAAACATCCTGTATGTGACACTATGACATCGATGTTATGTTTTCTACAAATATCAAGGTACTCTTGCTTTGCCTTTTTATCTGATTTATGCGAAGCATTAAGGACATAGACAGGTATTCCCTCTGCTTTCATTTCATCCGCCACACAGCCGCCTTCAAACAAAAAGACAAAAACATTTTGATCCTGCGAATACTTACTAATTTCCCGGCTCAACGTAGCAATTCCACCAAATCCACCGGATAACTGCATATGTAAAACGTTCATTCTTATTTTCCTCCCCTGACCAGCGATCTGATTTTATTGTTCACTTTGCCCCTCATTGTTAGCATATGAAGTAACATTTTTTCTATTGTACAATTCGTTTTTTTACTATAATCAGAAAGGCTATCTATATCGTCTACATTATCTGTTTCACAAATTTTATCAGGCATAAAAACATATTGTTTGGGAATCTCATTGTATGGACACTGATAATGTCTCTTTGAACTATGAATGTAAATATACCTGTGCTCGCACAGTGCATTTTTCTTATTTCGATATTTTTCTATAATTTCGCCTCTCGCAAAACAAAAAATTTGCTGCGTATGATTCTGAACTTGAACTCCATACATGCGTTTTGCGTACACATACTTTGTTAATCGCTGATCGTATCCTGATACTATATCTAAAAAAGGAATATATTCCAGCATTCTCCAACTTCTTTTTTTATACATTGCATATATTCCAGGCGTTTCATCAAATTGAAAAATTCTAGGCGAAGAAAAGACTTCATGATAATCCATGATATCCGGACATTCCATAAATCGCCTATTGATTTCATCTGTATTCCTATAAATGCTTAGGTGTCCCAACGGTAGAATTTTATCGTATCCTTCTAAAATTTCATCTGTGATATACTTCCGGATATTTCCCAACACCATATCCGAATCACAGTATCCCCAAAAATCATATTGCCTTAATTCTTCCTGAAAAATCAATCCGTACGCAACTTTGTAATCGCATAATTTATACGGCGTGCCCAATTCAACATCAAAATTAAAAATTCTATCTGCTACATCTTTAATGCATTTTAGTGTTGTATGCAATATTTTTACATTTGGGGGACAAATATCTGCTATGATTTCCTGATCCGTTACAAACAGGAAATCAATTGTTTTATTATATCCACAACTATTTAGCCAGAGGTAAAATTCCGACTTTAGTTCTCCAAAATAACAGCTTATCAATCTAATTTTATACATTAGCCTATTTTACCTCCTATCACTTTTCTTACCCAAAGAATCTATCTTCCAGCATCAAGCACAAGCAGTGATACACCGGAAGATGAAGTTCCTGAATCATATAAGTTTCTGTCTGCGGCACTTTGACGCAAACGTCGCTCATCTGTTCCAATTTGCTATTCTTTGCGCCAGTCAAGCCAATGACCTTCATACCTTTGGCATGGGCAGTCGTTCCCGCATACAACACATTCTTACTGTTTCCACTTGTGGAAATGCCAAGAAACACATCGCCCTCTTTACCGTAACCATTGACCTGCTGTGCGAAGCAGAGTAGTGGTTCACAGTCATTCATATAGGCTGTGGACAGGGCAGGATGCCCATCCAGTGCAATTGCGGGAAGCGCCCCCTGCAGGTTTTCTGCCAGGACAGCTCCGAGTTCCTGATTCTCAGCAACCAGCTTTTCTGCGAAATCAGTTTCAGGCTTACGGGGCAGCTTGAAGCCCTTCATCAGTTCACCAACGATATGCTCCGCGTCTGCTGCAGAACCACCGTTGCCGGCCACAAGAAGCTTTCCACCGTTCTCATAGGACTCCTCCAGCAAAAGGTATGCGGCAACAATATCATTCTTCGCCGATTCTAAAGAAGGGTATCGTTCTACCAACAGGTCGATATGTCTCATCAGTCGGTTATCAAGTTCACGCATAGTAGTACTTCCCCTCTTATTTCAGGTACTGTTCCACGAAGTCCTTCAAAGACGATACCGTCACAGTTTGTCCGCAGGACTCAGAGCCAATCAAAGCAGTCTGACATCCGGCATTCTGACCCGCCTTGATATCATTTTCCCCATCGCCAATCATCCAAGACTGCGACAGATCAATGTTAAAATCCCGTGCTGCATTCAGCAGCATTCCAGGTTTCGGTTTGCGGCAATCACAGTCAAACTTCAGTTCTGGGCGCTCCCCTTCATATCCCTTATGCGGATGGTGTGGGCAGAAGTAGATGGCATCCAGATATGCGCCTTCTTTGCCTAGAAGTGTCTCCATTTTGTTGTGAATCTCTTCGAGTTCTTCAAAGGACACTTCACCACGGGCGATCACAGGCTGATTCGTAACAACGATTGCCAAATAACCAGAAGCATTGATTTTTTTGATTGCATCTGCAACGCCGTCCATCAACTCAAACTCGGCTATGTTCCGTAGGAACCCCACATATTTATTGATTGTACCGTCCCGATCAAGGAACACCGCTTTCTGCTTGTTCTTCAGATTCTTACCGGAAACGCGACCAGTCTTGTAGTCCTCGCATACAGAGTAATAGCGTTCAGGCGTACCCATGTCCTTCACATACTCAGGACTATCGTAGCAGAACATCTTTCCGGTACCTGCCAACGGCTTAAGGAGCTGCCGATCCAGGTCAACCTTGATGGGTTTCCCGTTCTCTCCAACGGTGCCAACCTTGTCCGCATCAATTCCTGACTGTTCCAAAATGCTCGGATTGATAACATGAAGCCCTGCATTGACACGATTACGATAGTACTCCGGACGTTCATCTTCCTTAGCCAGCCATTGCTTAACAGCCCCATTTTTATCAGCAATAATGAGTCCGCTATCGTAGGGATGGCTATTTGGATGTGTGAAAAGAGTAACCAAACCGCCATGCTGTTTATGAAATTCAACGAACCGGTTGAA
>OGLM01003881.1_pt1 | contig 11616 bp, 10 predicted proteins | sample 1572531 | NCBI WGS metagenome assembly OGLM01 (sample SAMEA2581909, study PRJEB24529) | metagenome | biome: Human gut stool | place: China | collected 2011 | reverse complement strand
GTCGACGCGCATCCGCGCCGCGGCGGTCGGCGGGGAACATCCGCTGGTGAAGGCCGCAGGCGCCGCGGGACGCGAAACCTATGTTTCGCCGACCACTTCGGACCGCACGCTGATGCCCTTCCCGGCACTCAAGATGGGTCCCGGACAATCGTCGCGGTCGCACACGGCCGACGAATTCGTCCTCCTCGAGGAGATCGCGGAGGGAATCGCCGTTTATGAAAAGTACATCGGAAAATTAGCACAGGAATATGGCTGGAAAACTTTGGGATAAAGGCTACGAGCCGGACAAAATGATCGAGGAATACACCGTGGGCGACGACCGCGAACTGGACATGCGCCTGGCGCGCTACGACGTCGAAGGGTCGCTGGCGCATATCGCCATGCTCGAGACCATCGGACTGCTGACGGCGGAAGAACTCGAAAAACTCACCGCAGGGCTGAAAGAGATCGCCGCGGAGATCGAAGCCGGGCGTTTCGAGATCGAACCCGGCACGGAGGACGTTCATTCGCAGGTCGAGCTGATGCTCACCCGCCGGCTGGGCGATGCGGGCAAGAAAATACACTCGGGGCGTTCGCGCAACGATCAGGTCCTCGTGGACCTCAAACTGTTCCTGCGCGACGAACTGCGGCAGGTGGCCGACGCCGTGAAGAGGGTCTTCGACCGGTTGCAGGAGCAGAGCGAAACGTATAAGGAGGTGCTGATGCCGGGTTACACCCACCTCCAGATCGCCATGCCCTCGTCGTTCGGGCTGTGGTTCGGGGCCTATGCCGAGACGCTCGCGGACGACATGCGTCTGGTGGCCGCGGCGTGGCACATCGCCAACCAGAATCCGCTGGGATCGGCCGCCGGATACGGCTCGTCGTTCCCGCTCGACCGCACGATGACCACCCGTCTGATGGGCTTCGAGGAGCTGCACTACAACGTCGTGGCGGCGCAGATGAGCCGCGGCAAGAGCGAACGCGCCGCCGCCGCGGCCGTGGCCGCCGTGGCCGCCACGCTGGGGCGCTTCGCCATGGACGTCTGCCTCTACATGAGCCAGAACTTCGGCTTCGTGTCGTTCCCCGACGAGCTGACCACCGGATCGAGCATCATGCCCCACAAGAAGAATCCCGACGTCTTCGAGATCATGCGCGGCAAGTGCAACCGCCTGCAAGGCGTTCCCAACGAGATCGCGCTGCTCGTGACCAACCTGCCGCTGGGCTACCACCGCGATCTGCAACTGTTGAAGGACATCCTTTTTCCTGCCACCGCGACGCTGGCCGAATGCCTTGCGATGTGCGATTTCATGTTGCAGCATATCCGCGTGCGGGAGAATATCCTCGACGATGCGCGCTACGACTACCTCTTCACCGTGGAGGACGTCAACCGGCTGGTGTTGCAGGGCGTGCCGTTCCGCGAGGCCTACCGCCGCGTGGGCGAGCAGGTGCAGGCGGGAACGTACCGGCCCACGCGCGAGGTGCACCACACCCACGAAGGGAGTATCGGCAATCTCTGCAACGACCGCATCCGCGCCAAGATGGAACGCGTGATGGAGCGGTTCGAGTAGGTCGGGATGCCGTCGGGACGCGGGTCCGCGACTTCGGCAATGAGAATCCGGCGAATTTCAAATTCTGAAATTCGCCGGATTCTCGTTTATTTTCGACGTCGGGATCCGATCACAGCCCCGCCGCACGCTTCGCACGTGCATCGTAGTCAGACCTCCGCCAGCAGTGCATCGACCTCTTCGCGCATCGGAACGGCGCTTTGGGCGCCCATGCGCGTGACGGCGATCGCCGAAGCCGCCGTGGCGAAACGCACCGCCTCCGAGAGCGGACGCCCTTCGGAAAGCGCCACGGCCAGCGCACCGTTGAAGGTGTCGCCCGCACCCGTCGTATCGACCGCCTCGACCCTCCGTGCCGCCACCCGTTCGCAGCTCTCCGCCCCCTTGACGAGTGCGCCCTCGCTGCCGAGCGTCACCACCACGTGCCGTACGCCGCGCGCCAGCAACGCGTCGGCCGCCCGCTCCGCACCGGCCGCATCGGCTACGGGCATTCCCGTGAGCATGGCGCACTCCCCGCGGTTGGGCGTAAGCAGGTAGCAGCGCCGCAGCAGCTCGTCGGGGATCGCCGCCGCAGGGGCGGGATTGAGGATCACCCGCACGCCGTGCCGCTCGGCCACCTCGGCCGCACGCATCACCGCAGGCAGCGGAATTTCGAGCTGCAACACGACGAAATCCGCCGCCGCGATCTCGGCCTCCGCCCGGTCGACGTCCTCCGGCGACAAACGCTCGTTGGCGCCCGGGGCCACGACGATCGAATTCTCGGCCGCCCCATCGACGCAGATCAGCGCCACGCCCGACGGCACGGTTGCGTCGCGCGTCACATGGCGCACGTCCAACCGCTCGGCGCGGTAGCCCGCGAGCGCACGCTCGCCGAACAGATCGTTCCCCACGCGCGCCACGAAGGTCACTTCGCCGCCCAGCCGCGAAGCCGCGACGGCCTGATTGGCCCCCTTGCCGCCGCCTGACATCATGAAGCTGCCGCCGAGAATCGTTTCGCCCGGCGAAGGCATCCGGTCGGTCTTCACCACCAAATCGGTATTGGCGCTACCGATCACCACTATTTTTCCCATAAATCGAACAAATCGGTTAGTTAGTAAAGTTTCAGGTTCAAACGCTCCGCATCCGGCGTGCGGACAACCGCGGTCATCATCCCGCAAAACAGCCGTCCAGCTTCAACGCAAACGTTTGTGCAAGTTCTGCAAAAGTAAAAACGAAAAGTAAAAAAACAAAATCGCGGCCCTGTTTTTCACATATTTTTCTAACTTTGTCTCGAAATAGACCCGCCTATGTCGAAAGAGACCCTCATCAGCATCGCGCAACGCACCGGCTTTTCGGTTTCGACCGTCTCCCGCGTACTGAGCGGACAGGCCGCCAAATACCGTATCAGCGAGAAGACCGTCGCGCTCATCGCGCGCGAGGCCGAACGCTGCAACTACACGCCCAGCCTGCTGGCCAAAGGGCTGCGCACCAGCCGTACCGACACGCTCGGTCTGCTGATCCCCAGCATCGACAACCCCTATTTCGCCCATATCGCCAGCATCATCGTCCACGAAGCGCGGGCGAAGGGCTACAAAGTCATCCTGATCGACACGTCGGAGGACGAACGCAACGAACGCGAGGGAGTCCGTTCGCTCCTGTCGCGCAAGGTCGACGGCATCCTGATCGCCCCGGCGGGCGACGACCCCGCCTTTCTGGAAGCGACCGCGCACCAGACGCCCGTCGTCTGCATCGACCGCCACTTCGCGAAGACCTCGCTGCCCTACGTGGTGACCGACAACCTGCGAGGCGGCCGCGAGGCGACGCAGCACCTCATCGACCGCGGCCACCGGCGGATCCTCTGCATCCAGGGCGTGCGCCACTCGATCCCGTCGGCCGACCGCGTGCGGGGCTACCGGCAGGCGCTCGAAGACAACGGGCTGAGCGCCTACGCCCGCGTCACGGGCGACGGGTTCTCGATCCGCAACGGGTACGAACAGACCTTGCGGGCGCTGCACGTCCGACAGCGGCCCACGGCCATCTTCGCGCTGAGCAACACGATTCTGCTGGGTGCGCTCAAAGCCGTGCGCGAAATGAAACTGCGCATTCCGGACGACATCTCGCTCGTCTCGTTCGACAACTACGACTACCTCGACTACCTCGACCCCGCCGTCACCCGCGTCGGCCAGCCCAGCGACGAGATCGGCGCGCAGGCGATGGAAATTCTCCTGCAACGGATCGCGGGCGAAACCGGCGGGGAGGAGCAACGGCGTCTGCCGCCTTCGCTGATCGTCTGCCGGTCGGTGAGAAAATTATAAGTTTTCGGGAAGAGAAGCTCTTTTTCACCTGAAAAGACTATATTTGCAAACGAAAAGCAACAAGACTACTAAAAACTTCCCGAAAAAGAAACCCGAAATGAAAACTTCCACCCTCTCCCGCGCACTCGTCCTGGGGGCCGCATCCGTCCCCGCGCTGACGGCCGTTTCATGCGACAAGATGCCCGAACGCAAGCCCAACGTGATCTTCATCCTGATGGACGACGCCGGCTACGGCGATTTCGGCTGTTACGGCCAGACGCGCATCGAAACGCCCAACATCGACTCGCTGGCAGCACGCGGCATCCGCTTCACCGACATGTATTCGGCCGCTCCGCTCTCGTCGCCCGCCCGCTGCGGCCTGCTGACGGGCATGCACACGGGACACGCCCAGATCCGCGCCAACGACGAGATGACCGCGCGCGGCGACGTGTGGAACCACGAAGCGATGCTGCGCGACTCGACGCTCGAAGGACAGGCCCCGCTCAAAGCGGGCACGCCGACGCTCGGCTCGGTGATGCGGCAGGGCGGCTACCGCACGGCGATGATCGGCAAGTGGGGCGTCGGCGGCCCCGCCACCGAGAGTACGCCCAACAAGATGGGCTTCGACGAATATTTCGGCTGCATCTGCCAGCGACAGGCGCACTGCTACTATCCGCCTTTCCTCTGGGAGAACGACCGCCGCATCTATCTGGACAACGAGCTGCTGCCCCCGGGCACGCCGCTCGACGAGGGCGCCGATCCGCTCGACCCGCACAGCTACGACAAATATACGCAGCAGACGTACAGCCCCGACATCATGTACGACCGCGTGCTGCGCTTCGTGAACGAAAACCGCGAACGGCCCTTCTTCCTGATGTGGACGACGCCCATCCCGCACAGCCCGATGCAGGCTCCCGACGAGATGGTGCAGTACTACGTCGAGAAGTTCGGCGACGAAGCGCCGATCGAAGGCAAGGGGTATTTCCCCTCGCGCTGGCCGCACGCCACCTACGCCGCGATGATCACCTATTTCGACCGGCAGGTCGGCGGGCTGGTGGCCGAATTGAAGCGGCTGGGCATCTGGGACGACACGATCATCGTCGTCACGAGCGACAACGGGCCGGCGTCGAACTCCTGCTCCTCGACCGAATGGTTCCAGAGCGCGCATCCCTTCCGCAGCGGCAAGGGATGGGGCAAATCGTCGCTGCGCGAAGGCGGCATCCGGATGCCCTTCATCGTGGCGTGGGGCGACCGCATCGACCGGCCGCACGTGAACGGACACGTCGGCTACTTCCCCGACGTGATGCCCACGCTGTGCGACATCGCCGGCGTCGAAACGCCCCCGACCGACGGCATCTCGCTGTGGCCCACGATCCGCGGCAAGGAGCGCCGCCAGCAGGAACACGACTACCTCTACTGGGAATTCCCCGGCGGCAAGGGATGGGTCGCCGTGCGCTGGGGCGACTGGAAAGGGCTGCTGCGCAAGGTCAAGGAGGGAAATACGCAGCTCGAACTCTACGACGTGCGGCACGACCTGCTGGAAGAGCACGACGTGGCGGCCGACCACCCCGACGTGGTGGCCCGGATGTGGGAATTCATCCGCGCCTCGCACACCGAGCCGGAAAATCCGCTTTTCAAAATGGAGATCCCCGAAGTCTGACCGGCAGGCCGACCGCATGCGAAGGCTCCGTCTTCGCCGCGAAGGGTCGGACGGCCGAATAGCTCCTCCGAAGGGAGGTGCGACAAACCGACGCTGACACCGCAATGGACGAAATACTCTCATACCGGCAATACGTGCGGCCCTTCTATGTAATGGCCAAACCCGCGGGTGCGCGCTGCAACCTGCGGTGCACCTATTGCTACTACCTCGAAAAGAGCAACCTCTACCCCGCCGCACCCGCGCAGACGATGAGCGACGAACTGCTCGAACGCTTCATCCGCGACTACATCGCCGCACAGGCGGGCGACGCCGTATCCTTCGCATGGCACGGAGGCGAAACCCTGCTGCGCTCGCGCGACTTCTACCGCCGCGTGATCGAACTGCAACGGCGTTACGCCGACGGACGGCAGATCGACAACAGCATCCAGACCAACGGCACGCTTCTGGACGATGCGTGGTGCGAGTTCTTCCGCGAAAACGGCTGGCTGGTGGGAATCTCGCTCGACGGACCGCCCGAGGCGCACGACCTCTACCGCCGCGACCGGCAGGGAGGCCCCACGTTCGAGGCGGTGATGCGGGGCGTGGCGCTGTTGCAGAAACACGGCGTGGAGTGGAACGCGCTGGCCGTAGTCAACCGCCGCAACGCCGACGACCCCGCGGGATTCTACCGGTTCTTCCGCTCGATCGGCTGCCGGTTCCTGCAATTCACCCCCGTCGTGGAACGCATCCTGCCGCACGACGACGGCCGACAGCTCGCCTCGGCAGCCGACGCCGGCGCCCCGCTGGCCGATTTTTCGGTCACGCCCGAACAGTGGGGACGCTTCACTTGCGCGCTGTTCGACGAGTGGGTCGTCGGCGACGTGGGGCGCATTTTCGTGCAGCTGTTCGACGCCACGCTGGCCAACTGGGTGGGCGAAGCGCCGGGCGTCTGCACGCTCTCGAAGAACTGCGGTCATGCGGGGGCGTTGGAGTTCAACGGCGATCTCTACGCCTGCGACCACTTCGTCTTCCCCGAATACAAGCTGGGAAACATCCTCGAAACACCGCTCACGGAGCTGATGCGCGGCCCGCGCCAGACGGCCTTCGGCGACGCCAAACTGCGGGCGCTGCCCACGCAGTGCCGCCGCTGCCGCTACCTGTTCGCCTGCAACGGCGAGTGTCCCCGCAACCGTTTCGAACGCACGCGCGAAGGCGAGCCCGGGCTGAACTATCTCTGCAAAGGCTACCAGCGGTTTTTCCGTCATGCGGAGCCCTACATGGACTTCATGCGGAACGAACTGATGCACCGCCGCGCCCCCGCCAACGTGATGGAGTGGGCGCGAAAACGAATGGGCGACGGCCGTTAGAGACCCTGCGGCAACCGAAAATTACGAACCAAACCCTTCGATCGAAATGAACAAGATCCGAATGATCGCACTGGCCGCCTGCATGGCCGCGACGCTCGACGCCTCGGCTCAGGAGCAGGAGATCCGTCTCTTCTCGCACCGCGGCGGACGCATGGAACATGATGAAAACACCCTTTCGGCCTTCCAGGCCAGCTACGACGCCGGCTACCGCGGCTTCGAGACCGACATCCGCATGACCCGCGACGGCGCGCTGGTCATCACCCACGACAGTTCGCTCGAACGCACGACCGACGGCACGGGAACCGTCGAGGAGAAGACCGAGGCCGAAATCCGCCGACTGCGCACCAAGCAGGGCAACAAGGTGCTCTTCCTCGACGAACTGCTCGAATTCCTCGAAGGCAAAGAGGGCCTCTACGTCGAATTCGAGATGAAGACCAAACCCGTGGAGCTCTACCCCGAGGAGCGGCTCCACGCCTACTGCGACAAGCTCTACGACGCGGTGATGGCCGTCAAGCCGGCCGACGCCGTCTTCGTCTTCACCTCGGGCGACTACCGCGGCCTGCGCTATCTGCAAGCCAAGCACCCCGACGTCGACCTGCTGCTCATCACCTCGAAGCCCTGCAACGACGAGACGATCGACCTTTGCAAGGCAATGGGCATCAAACGCATGGGCGCAACGATGGACGGCACGAGCCGCAAGGCGGTGAAGAAGGCGCACAAGGAGGGGCTGATCGTCAGCCTGTGGCCCGGCCAGTCGGTCGAGGACTTCATGCTCGGCGCCTACCTGGGCTGCGACTACATGTGCACCGACGTACCGATCGAGGTCAAAGGCTGGCTGGCGGAGAAAGCTCCGTGGATCAAGGTGAAATACTGATCGCCCGCCCCCGGCGACAAGAGCCCTCGCAGCGCATGCTGCGAGGGCTCTTGTCATTCCGGACCGCACGGAGCGCGCGGGCGTCAGAACTCGAACCGGCTGAGCACCGACGTCTCGGAGAGTTCGCGGTTGCGCGGCGCACGCAGGCGGAAATGCTCCGTCTGCTGATGCGCTTCGAGCGACGCGGCGTCCCGCCACGTCTCGAAAATCAGGATGCGCGACGAATCGCGGCTGTTCTCGTAGATCTCGTAGCCGATGCACCCCGGTTCGGCCCTTGACGCCTCGGCAAGCAGCAGAAGGTTTTCCAGCAATGCCGCGCGATTTCCGGCCGACACGCTCATCTCGACGTTCAGGCGTACCCTCTTCGGCTCTGTCGCGTTATTCCGACACCCCGCCAGAAGGGCGCCGAGCGTCAGAAAGAGGAAAATTCGTGTTTTCATAGGATCATTATCTTTCGGCACGAGGCAATCGAACCCGCCGGCCTCAACAGCCGGCTTCCTCCGCCCGACGGATCGACAAGCACTCCTCCACACGGTCGAGAACGGCCTGCGGCGGAATGCGCATACAGCGGTAATCGCCGAACTTGCAGCGCCGCTGTCCGTAGACCGAACAGGGACGACACGGCAGGTCGAGCTGCACCACCCCCTCCGGCGGACAACCGTAACCCAGAAAGCCCAGCGCGGGATGCGTGGCGCCCCACACCGATACGACGGGCGTGGCCACCAGCGAGGCCATGTGCATCGCCAGCGAGTCCATCGAAACGACACAGTCGAGATTGGCGATCAGATCCAGCTCTCCGGCAAAACGGACGCGCCCCCAAAGCGCAGTGACATTGGGATGTTCGCGCTCCATACGTTCGGCGAAGGCCGCTTCGCCGCCGCCTCCGCTGTGGATGAAGACGCGGTCGTAGCGGGCGCTCAGTCCGGCGACCAGTCCGGCTGCCAAATCTTCGGGGTAGGTCTTGCCCGCCTGCGCCGAAAAGGGTGCGAAGCCGATCCACACTCCTTTTTTCTCCCCGAACGGATTCGGCCGTACCGGCTTCGCCGCAGGCTGCGGATCGTCGAAGACGAAGCCCAGACGGCGCAGCACGTCGCAATAACGCACGACGGTATGTTTGAGCGGCGAGGCGGCCGGATTCGTACACCCCAGCCGGAACCACTTCTCGATACGCCCCTTATCGATGCGCGCCGCCGGCATTCCGTGCAGCCGGAGCAGCAGGCCGATGATGCGCGAACGCAACACCCCGTGCATGTCGGCCACGGCGTCGATTCCCCGCCGCCGCGCCTCGCCGGCCAGACGCAGCAACCCGAGCACCCCCTTGTGGCGGCCTGCGTAGTCGGCTTCCAGAAAATCGACGTCCAGCCCCGCGAAGAAAGGCTTGAAGAGCGGCCGCGTGAGCACCGTAACGCGAACGTCGGGGTACGCTTCGCGCAATGCGCGAAGGGCGTGCGGCACCATCGCCACATCGCCCATCGCCGAATTGCGGATCACCAGAATATGTCGCGGCAACTTTCTATTTCTTAGCGCCATAGAGCACCGGATTCAATGCCGGATCGTTGTACATCTTCATCTGTTTGTAGGTCTTCATGTACTTACGCCCCGCCTCGATGTCCTCGATCAGCTCCTCGATCGCACGCGACAGGTCGACCTGCTGCGAGAGCAGCACGTCGAGCTTTTTGCGGCAGGCGTCGCGGTGCGCCTCGTCCACGTCGCTGCGCTGCGTCTCCTGACGCATGTGGTAGATTTTCAGCGCCAGAATCGACAGCCGGTCGATCGCCCACGCCGGCGTTTCGGTATTGAGACGCGCGTCGGACTGCGGCACGACCGCCTTGTATTTGTCCAGCAGATAGGAGTCGATGTACTCCACCATGTCGGTGCGCACCTGATTCGACTTGTCGATGCGGCGCTTGATCGCCAGCGCCTCGACGGGATCGATCTGCGGATCGCGGATGATATCCTCCAGATGCCACTGCACCGTATCCACCCAGTTCTTCATATAGAGCAGATGATCGAGCGAACCCTCGTCGAAGGGGTTCTCGACCGGATGATCCACATCGTCGAAACGGTGGTAATCGTCGATCGCACGATTGAAGATCCGGTTCGCATTTTCCGTAAACATAACTTTCATTTCATTAGTTGTAATTCTCGAAAGAAATCGCTATCTTTGTTTCACTATACACAAATGTAACGATTAATTTTGAAAAAATCAATACTCGTCGCGATTTTATTCCTTTCGGGGTTCGGCGCCCTCCATGCGCAGACGCGCCAGACCCGCGAGGAGTACATCGACCGCTACAAGCACATCGCCGTGGCGCACATGGAACGCTACGGCATTCCGGCCAGCATCACGCTGGCGCAGGGCATTCTGGAATCCGACTGCGGCAACAGCGCACTGTCGCGTTCGTCGAACAACCATTTCGGCATCAAGTGCAAAAGCGACTGGACGGGACGGCGCGTCTTCCACGACGACGACGCCCGCGGCGAATGTTTCCGCGCCTACGGCTCGGTCGAAGCCTCGTACGAGGATCATGCCCGTTTCCTGGATTCGCAGCCGCGCTACGACTCGCTCTTCGTCTACCCCGCCGACGACTACCGCAGCTGGGCGCGCGGATTGAAGGCGGCCGGTTACGCCACCGCGCCCGACTATGCGCAGCGGCTGTGCCGCATCATCGAGGAGACGCAGCTCTACCTGCTCGACCGCCCGCAGGGCGAAGCGCTCTACGCAGCGCGCAACCGCTCGCGCGCCGAGCAGGCCGTGGAAGGCTTCGAGGCCGGAAGCAGCGTGAATCCCCTGACGCCCGCAAACGAAGAGCGGATCGATCCCGACGATTTCCGCGTGACGATCAACGCCTACAAGGGATACAACATCTATGTCACCAACGGCGTGAACTACATCGTCGCCAAGGAGGGCGACACGTTCGAATCGCTCGCGGAGATCTTCTGCATCTCGGCGAGGAACCTGCGCAAGTTCAACGACCTGAAAGGCAAGGCGCAGCCCGTGCGCGGCGAGCAGATCTACATCGACCGCAAGCAGAAACGCTGGGAGGGCAACGCCCGCCATCACATCGTCACCGAGGGCGAGACCGTCGCGTCGGTGGCCCAGAGCTATGCGCTGCGCGAAAAGTCGCTGCGCAAACTCAACCGACTCAAAGCGGGCGCCGCGCTGCGCACCGGCCAGACACTGCGCATCCGGTAGACGGTACCTTTCCGGCACGGACCCGACACATGCGGCCCGCGCCGGAAACGGCAGCCGCGGCAGTCCGGAAGGCCCCGCGCGAACGGCGCGACGCATAATTTACGGCAAGTGCGAAAAGATTTTAATTTTCAACGCTTAAATTTTTAATTTCACAATCCGATGGACCCTTCACCGCTACGAGCGAAAATCCTCGAAACCATCGTTCGCAAATCGAGCCTCAAACAGCAGGTCTTCGACAACACGTTCGCCACGTTCAACGAACTGAAAGACATCCTGTTCGAAATGTCGTCCGAGTGGGACGACGAACTCGACGGCCGCATCGACCGCCGCGTGCGGATCGAATACCGCGACCGCGGCAAGTTCGAAACGCAGTTCCAGGTGGCCAGCGACCTGCTGATCTTCCGGATGCACACCGACGTCTTCGAATTCGACGCCAACCACCTCGTCTGGCAGAGCCCCTACGTGCAGGCCGACCGCGACAACTCCTACTGCGGGATCATCGACATCTACAACTTCCTGTCGGACTCGTTCAAGTTCAACCGCAACGCCGACGAAGGCTACCTGATCGGCCGCATCTTCATCAACCGCGAACGCCGCTACTTCGTCGAGGGCAAACAGCAGACCTCGATGCGGGCCGCGGAGTTCGGCAAAAGCGAAATCGGCCATGACGCGCTCATCGCCATCCTCGAAGAGGCGATCTGGTTCGCCCCGAACTTCGACCTGCTG
>OGLM01003880.1_pt1 | contig 11617 bp, 5 predicted proteins | sample 1572531 | NCBI WGS metagenome assembly OGLM01 (sample SAMEA2581909, study PRJEB24529) | metagenome | biome: Human gut stool | place: China | collected 2011 | reverse complement strand
ATGATATTGGAGAAGTAAATATAGATGCATCTTTAATAGGAAAAGGTGGTATTGTTACTGAAACAAATGATAGCCTTGTTCCTTTACAAAATGGTTGTATTTGTTGTACTTTAAAAGTTGATTTAATGCAACAAATTGTTGATTTAGTTAAAACAGGAAATTTTGATTATATATTAATAGAAGCTAGTGGAATTTGTGAACCTATTCCAATTGCTCAAACAATAACTGTTTTACAAGATTCTACAAAACAATATGGATTACCTAAAATTTGTAGATTAGACAATGTTGTTTCTGTTGTTGATGCTTTAAGATTAAGAGATGAATTCAATTGTGGTGAAGAACTTGAAAAAGATGAAATTGATGGTGAAGATATTGAAAATTTATTAATTCAGCAAATTGAATTCTGTAATACTTTGATTTTAAACAAAGTTGATGAACTTTCTAAAGATGAACTTGAAAAAGTTAAAGCTGTTGTAAAAAAATTACAACCAAGTGCAAAAATAATAGAAACAAATTATTCAGATGTTGATTTTAGAGAAATTATGAACACAAAAGCTTTTGATTTCGAAAAAGCTTCACTTTCAGCTGGTTGGGCTCAAGAATTAGATAAAACTGAGGAAGAAGCTGAAGAAGGTGAAACTGAAGAGTATGGAATTGGAACTTTTGTATATTATAGAAGAAAACCTTTAGTTGAATCAAAATTCCATAATTTCGTTAATTCATTACCAAGAAATATAATTAGATGTAAAGGTATTGTTTGGTTTGAGAATGATGATGAAATGTCATATGTTTTTGAACAAGCTGGAAAACAAACTGGAGTTTATGAAGCTGGCGAATGGATTGCTACTTTCCCATTAAAAGATCAACAAGCATTTAGAAAAGCTAATTCTGATTTAGAAAGAGACTGGGATGAAGAAGTTGGAGATAGAATGGTTAAACTTGTTTTCATTGGTCAAAAAATGGATAAAAAAGCAATTTGCGAAGAACTTGATAAATGTTTAGCAAAATAATTTACTATATAAAGTCACTTTAAATTAAAGTGACTTTTTTATAAAAAAAATCGCCTATCTGGCGATTTTTAATTATGTATTAAAGAAATATGTTGCTTCCAAATCAGCTTCAAACATAAGCAATGCTAAAGGATATTTAGTATATGCTAATCCTATTGTTCCATATTGTTCTTTTGGTTCTGTAAATCCCATATGCCAACGAATTGCATACTTTTCTTCACTTGTTAATTTCATGTATTCTGTTATCATCATAACAGATTTTTCACCATGTCCATATGGTATAGTATCTTCAACTGTATAATATGGTACCTTTTCCCATACTCCTAAAGCATTTTTGGCATTTCTATAATCAATTTTATAAAAATTAGCTTTACACAAATCATGTAATAATGGTACTATTATCAAAGTTTCTGGTGGTATATTTAATGCTATTGGAGCATTTTTTACTTTTTCTTGCAATATTTCATATACTTTCATGCTATGTTCTAAAAGTCCACCAGCATGGTCTCCATGAAATCTTGTACTTGCAGGTGCTGTAAAAAAATCTGTATTTTCAATAAATCTTATTAAATCATCAATTCCTTCTCTTTTTACACTTCTTAATAAATTTAAAAATTCTTCTTTCATGCTATAACTCCTATTCTATTTTCTTTTTTCACTTATTATTTTTTTTATTCTTTCTACAACTTCGTCAATTGTCATATTACTTGAATCAACATATATTGCATCATCTGCTTTTTTTAATGGTGCTATTTCTCTTGTACTATCAATAAAATCTCTATTTTTTACACTTTCAAGTATTTCTTCATATGGCATTTCAATTCCATTTTCTTTATTTTGTAAATATCTTCTTCTTGCTCTTTCTTCTGGTGTTGCATCTAAATAGATTTTTACATTTGCATTTGGAAATACATTTGTTCCAATATCTCTACCTTCCATTATAACATCTATTGTTTCTGCCATTTCTCTTTGAAGTTTGGCTAGCCTCTCTCTTACTATCTTTATTGTTGAAACTGGTGATACATTTTCATTAACAGTTTTTGTTCTGATTTCTAATGATACATCTTTACCATTTAAATATACTTTTTGAACTCCATCTATCTTTTTAAATTCTATTTTTATTTCATCTAAAAGTTTTGATATTTTTTCAAAATCATCTAATGCTATATTTTTATTTAACATTGCAAGTGTAACACTTCTGTACATTGCTCCTGTATCTATACTTGTTAAATTCATTTCTTTAGCTATTTTTTTTGTTATTGTTCCTTTTCCACTTCCGGCAGGTCCATCAACTGCAACTACAAATCCCATTATATCCTCCATTTTTACGGAAGTGACGGCACTTGTGTTTTTTCGACGGTCGACAACTTGATAACCAGTGACAACCACTTCGTCCATTTCCTGGCTATCGCTTTCCAAAGTAACATCGACTACTGTCTTATTGCCCACCACAACCGACTTCGGTTTCATACCGATATAGGAAAATTTCAATACGATATCTTTCATTTCAGGACAAGTCAAATCGTATTTTCCATCCATATCGGTAGCCACCCCGATAGTCGTACCTTCGATCAATACAGCAACCCCGGGTAACGGATTGCCATCTTCATCGATGACCTTTCCCGTAATTTTACGGCTTTGTACCTGAGGAACAGCTGTCTTGCCATTTGCCTGCCGGATGATAATAGCATTGTTTTCTTTCACAAACTGCAAATCGGTACCTTCAAGACATTTTTTCAGGATAGCATCGATCTGGCTATTCTGCATATCGATATCGATTCCTTTTACAGTAGCTATATCCGCACTACTATACAGAAATACAAATTTTGTTTGTTCTTTCAATTCCCAGATAATCTCTTCCAAAGAGGCATTTTGCTTTTTCAAGGTGACTGTCTGGGCATTTACTGCAGCAAACGTTTGTACCAACATACAGAAAACTAAAACGAACGTCAGTTTCATACGTAACAGAATTTGCGACCATCTTCCCCGATGAGGAAAATCATCTAACCGTTTTTTCTTCATACTTTTGTAATAGGTTAAGTTTAACTTATGTTATTATAGAGGACCGGAAAATGTTGGAGCAGGATCCGTTCCTTTATTTCTTATTTCCAACCAATAGTTATCGTATTCTTTTTCCGCACGATTTCAACCTTATCGGTCGCCTGAATCATTTTCAGAATAGCGTCTATATGTTCATAGCGTCCTAAATTGGCGGACAATCGCCAATTTTTCACCGAAGGAGTTGCATAAAATACCTCAACCGAATACCAGCGTGCCAATGTACCCATCACTTCTTCCAACCGTTGATCTTTAAAGACAAATCGTCCTTCGATCCAATCGGTAAAAAGACCGGTATCTACCTGTTTCACCTGGGCTTGTCCCGATCGTTTATCGAGATAATATTGTTGTAGAGGTACAAGCTCTTCAGCCTCGGCCCAGTCTTCTGTTGTATTCACTTTTACAGTCCCTTGCACCAGAGTGGTATGTACAACTTCTTCAGAACGATAAGATTTCACATTGAATTTGGTTCCGGTCACCCGGACATGCATCCGATCAGTTTCTACGATAAAAGGCCAGCCTTTGGCTTTTTCTACCTCAAAGAAAGCTTCTCCATCGAGATAAACACGTCGTTCGCCTGCAGCAAATTTCACCGGATAGCGAAATTCCGTTTCACAATTGAGATGTACCCGCGTACCGTCGGATAATTTCACCAGATAATCGGCACCGGAAGGAATTTTCAAAATGTTATACCTGAGTTTTGCCGTATCCGCAAAACTCCGGGTCGTATCGTGCAGATATACCAGCTGAAGATTCGTATCGTTAACGATCAAAGTACCGTCCCCCTCCTGCAATTCAATCTCATTATTTTCCAACTTGATACGTTGCCCGTCTGCCAATATCAATTCAGCACATTTTTTCCCGGTTAAATCGGTTACTTCTTCGCTTAAAAGAGGAGAACTTTCGTCGTTTTTCATCACAATCCCTACCACCATCGCTAAAACCATGCAAGCAGCCACAGCAACCCAACCACCTTTTCGCCACAAACTCTTTCGGGATGAAATTTTAGATTCAAAACACCGAAATTCAACATTTATATCTATATTCCCTTCTTGTTGAAGACGTAAAAAAGCTTCCCGTTGATTCCGGATTTTCTCGAAAAGGGCCAAATGTTCTTTTTTCTCCAGCCATTCGACAAATTCACCATCCATCAGTCTTTCAGGATCTTGCAAATGTTCGAGAATGTATTCTATTTCATTTTCACACCACATAAACGTCCGATTCTTTTTGCGGATTTCCGCAAAAAGAATAACGGACAGATGATAATGGATAATGGACAATTATTGGAAGCTTCACTTCCATTAAATAAAGAAAAATGAGAAAAGAAAACGAGAATAAAATCATTGACAATCAATACAATATATCCTATTCTTCGGGTATACTGCTTCATTGTCAATTAACCAGGAGCCTGCGGGATCCTATGACTTTATAAACATTATGGACTTTATAAACTTTCAACTAAATTAAACGGACGTTTTCTTGGTTATTCTCCTTGCTATTATAAACACAGGAAAAACCTAAAAATGGGTGAAGAAAAATTGAAAAAAATTAGTATTACAAAAAATTATTAAATAACAATCTAAGTACAAAGTTCCCATATACCATCCACTATTTCAGCATATAACTGCCATTATTTATAATCGCTTTATTTTTACTTTGAATCCAAAGATGTATATTATCTTGTCTTTGAAATTTATAAAACTTTTTACTACGCTGAATTTTTCCGGAATATCCATAAATATATCCAATAAGTCATTCGAATACGGAGAAGTCCAATCATCTATTCTGCCTAGAGATCATTTTTCCAGACAGAATAGATAACTGAAAAAAGGTTATTCCTGAATCCGGATTCCATCCAGACAGAAATAGGCCGGAGTCCGCATACGGCCGGTACCTGCTTCTATATCGGTAGATTCGAGATCGAAAACTATTTTATCGACAACACCCAAAGCAGACAAATCTACGGGATACCAATCGTTAACCACCCTGCTCCAATCCGGATTTTCAGGATCACCTTTACGTGTACACAAATAAAAGTTTACCGTTCCGGTTGGTGTGTTATCTTTAAATCCTTTGATAATCAATTTAAAATAATCCTTGTCCTCATCGACCAATTTCTTTACTCCTCCGGGGACATTGGAATACCATACTCCTTTTTTGTCGGCACTCCCGGGGATATTCGGATTGGCTACGGGAGCTTCCGGCGTACCGTATTGATCCCCATACACCATTGCCAGATAGGCATAAGTAGTGTTAGCTACCAGTATATGCTCTACAACCGCAGGTTTTTCCAAGATAAAATAAGCATCGTCGTTTTTTACACAAGCGACGGCATAAACTTCATTGGCATTCGGATAGCGGGTATATACACTATAGATATTGGAATCCAAAGCTTCCTGAGTAGCCGTCCAGGTGAAAGAACGGTTGTTACGGTTCGAATAGGCAAAACCACTATACGTGCCGTCCGGATTCTTGACGGTATTAAATTTCACCCCATTTGTATGAGCAGCTTTCGAAGTAAAACCGCTCTCCGGAATCCGATGCGTAAAACGTCCCAGTTCCAATTCATTCATCGTCACATCATTCGGGATGCTTACCAAAACATCTTTATCGTCGGAACAGGCACTCAAACCTGCCCACATCATGATTATAGCTAAAAATTTTCTCATCATTTTAAATTTTAACACAGAAATAACTCAACTTCTATTTCCCTAATCCCGGATTCTGATCCGCCAATTTGTTCTTCAACCGTTCGTCTTCAGGAATCGGCCAGCAATATTTATCTGCCGAAAAATCAACATCTTGTTTCAACGTATAAATCCAGGATTTATTCTGAGCCGGACTGGCATCGGTATCATTGATAAAACGTAAAGATGCAAAGTATTCGCTCCCGTTTTCAAGGAATTGTTCCACACAGATCTCCCGGAAAATCGTCCGTAACAATTCTTTTTTAGAAGAAGCCGACAAAGCAGGCAATACCGGATTGGTTCGTTTGGAACGCATTTCATTCAGCGGAGCCAAAGCATCGGCAACGGAATAATCGTCCAGCCGGGCTTTCAATTCGGCTTCCATCAGATAAAGTTCGGCATAACGAAAATAATAAGCCGTATAAGGAGCATCGGGAGTATCGTTCCGTCCTCCGTGATACAGTTTCTTCAATGCCCAAACATTTTTTGTATCCCAGGTTTCCGGAGCCCGAACCGAGTCCATGACCACCGTATAGCGGGGATCTTCCTTGATCCAACCGTCGAAGATATCGTAATAGGTATTGTTATATCCTATAGCATAAGAATAGGTAAACTCACTCCAGGCACAATTGGTAATATCCCCCATATAACGGGTCCACAATACTTCCCCGGATTCCCAACCTTTCTCGTACATTTCAGCCAGATCGGCTTCCATTTTCCAGCTACCCGGAGCATCTTTCTTCACAGTAAGCACCAAATCCAGCGCATCTTTCAAGTCCTGTACATCACCGCGCATCACTCCCCGGTTCAATAACAACTTCGCTTTCAATACCTGTGCCAATTGTTTCGATAAATAGCGGGGAGTAGTAAAATCGGGTAAATACTTCAACCCCGGTTCCAAATCTTCAAAAATTTTCTGATAAGATTCTCCGACAGTGATTCGGGGAACCTGCAAATTACTCAGATTGGACATCTGATCGCGGTATAAAATACCATAAGCACAGTCGTCGGCTTCCCACCAGTGTCCGAACATCCAGAATAAATTAGCATAAGCCCAGGCCCGCATACATCTGGCCTCGGCGATCAAAGCCTCTTTTGTTTCGGGCGAAGGATATAACTTTACATCCAGATTAGTCAAAGCGATAACTGCAGCATTCGCTGAATTTACCAACCCATACCAAGATTGCCAAATCGCCCCGAAATCATTGCTGCCTTCTTTATAGGTCATATTGTAATTCGGATTATTATAATTCCATACTCCAGCCTGCGAAGCCCACCTTCCAGCCAGTTCTCCACCGAAATTAGACGATTTCGCAATAACAGAATACATACCGTTGATAATATTCTTCGCTCCGTTATAATCCGTCACTGCATTTTCCAGGGTCAGATTGTATTTCGGACTTTGATCCAGAAAATCTTCGCAGGAAGCCAATATTCCGGCCAAAAATAAGATTAGGTATATCGAATAAGTTCTCATATTCAGCTTATTTTAATGTTAATTTGATTCCAAAATTATAGGTACGGGCAGAAGGATAGGTACTATAGTCGATTCCCATGTTATAAAAAGCACTATAAGTAGTACTAAAATTCCCCTGTGGGTCCATACCCGGATATTTCGTCCAGGTAAACAGGTTTGTGGCCTGGAAAGTGAATTCCACTGCATTCAAAATACTATTTTTATAGAGGTGTTTCGGTAAACGATAAGATAAATTCAATGCGGTCATCCGCAGATAGGAAGCATCGTGAATATATCGGTCGGTAATAATACTGTTACTCCCCCAACCATAATACATCGCCCGTGGATAAGAAGCATTCACACCCGGATTCACCGTCCAGGAATCCAATATCCGGTTAGAAGTATTATATACATTCATATCTCCTGAACTATTTTTTTCTTCGTCCCAAAAACGATCCCCTCCGACAGAATAAGAAAATACAGCATTCAACATCAATCCTTTCCAATACAGCGTACTACCGAATCCTCCGAAGAAATCCGGATTCGCATTTCCGATCACAGTACGATCGCCATCGGCAGTGATTTGTCCGTCCCCATCCAGATCCATAATATACACATCTCCCTGACGTTCATAATTATAATCGTCCCGATAATATTTCAGGGTTCCGGTTTTCGGATCGATGGTCTTCAAACCGACCAGTTCTTCATTAGTCATAAATAAACGACCGGCATCTTTATAGCCGTAGAATCTCCCGGTTTCACCTCCTTCTTCTATTTTAAAATAATCATAAGCTCCGCCACCGAAATAACCGTCTGAACTGTTTAACTTTTCCAGGGTTGTCCGATTACGGGCAATGTTAAAATCGACATTCCAGGTCAGGTCTTTTTGTGCATTTTTGATAATATCTACCCGGACATCGAACTCGATTCCCCGGTTTTTCAATGAACCGATATTTTGATAAACACTAGAGAAAGAAGAGGAAGTCGGCACAGGATCGCTATACAATAAGTTATCTACTTTTTTCTGATAATATCCCAAAGTACCCCGTATCCGGTCGTCCCAGAAACCATAATCCAAACCGACTTCTTTCTGTATCTGTTCTTCCCATTGCAGAATATCATTTCCTAAAGAAGAGGGTACGATGCCGGCAGCACCGTTATAGGTTGCCGATCCCATTAATGTCCGCCAATCATAGGCTCCCAGATTCTGTGATCCGGTTTTTCCGACAGATCCCCGTAATTTCAGATAAGAAACGATATTGGAATAATCTTTCATAAAATTTTCTTCGGTAATGATCCAGGCAACCGCACCGGAAGGGAAATATCCCCAACGTTTATCCGGGCCGAACTGAGAAGAACCGTCTGCCCGGAAATTCAGGGTCAGTAGATAGCGATTGTTGAATTTATATTCCAAACGCGATAAGAAAGAAGCCAAAGTATTAGAACTGTAACTACTGGAAATACTATTCTTTTTAGCAGCACTGTTTAAATTAGTCAAAACCTGGTCATCGGGGAAACCGCTACCGGAAGCTTTCAACCCATCTGATTCATACTTCTCGATAGAAAAGCCGACCAATCCCACCAAACTATGCTTCTTCCAGGTATTCACATAATTCAACGTATTGTCCCACATGTAAGTATAGCTTTCATTTTTACTGACACTGGCAGAACTTTCTGCTCCATCATACCAGGCAATGGTATAAGTGTTGTATTTATTCACATTATATTGAACCGTACCGGAAGTACGGAAAGTCAATCCTTTGATAATATCCCATTCCAATCCTAATGTTCCGGAAAAATTCCGTCCTTTGGCTTCATCGGTATCCATCAGTGATAATAACGGGTTTTTCGTATAGTAATCGATCATATTGATTGTTCCGTCTTCATTATAAGCAGGCACATCCGGCCGCATATCGAGAATTTCACCGATCATATTGTCTTTATCATTAGCCGTACGGGCTGTAGCTCTCAAATCCAATTTAAACCGAATAATATCCCGAACTGCAGCATCAAAATTAAAACTACCCCCCAACATTTTGGAATTACCACCTTTGACGATACCTTTCTGGTCTTTGTAATAGATAGAAGCACTATAAGAAGATTCTTTGGAACCTCCACGTATCCCTATACTGTAATCCTGGGTGGCAGCATTCCGGGTCATCAGATCCCACCAATCGGTATCTCCATTTCCATAAGCATCTTTCAGATAGAACTCATCGGTCAGGGAATGTAAATCAAACTGGCTATGATTAATGTGAGAATTAAAATAAGTTTCGTCCACATATTTTCTGGTGAAATAGTCCAGTGAACCTCTCGTAAACAAACTCATCGCACAAGCAGCTTTCGACACCCGGATATACTCATCTGCGGTCAATACCCGGAAATCATTGGCATTCATCGTCTGTATTCCATAACGGGCAGAGAACTCCAATTGAGGCTTCATACCAGCTTTTCCCCTCTTCGTAGTCACCAATACGACACCGTTAGCAGCCCGCGAGCCATAAATAGCTGTAGCGGAAGCATCTTTTAAGATATCGATACTTTCTACATCGGTCAAATTTAAATTATACAACGTATTGGATACATCTCCGGAAGTACTGGCATTATACTCGGGAACTCCGTCGATCACCCACAATGGCTGTGAATCACCCGACAGAGAAGAAGATCCCCGGATAATAACAGACACCGGTGAAGTCGGGGAAGCCGAACTGATCATCACATTTACTCCCGGTGCTTTTCCCTGAAGCATAGACTGTATCGTCGCCCCCATCGGAGCCGTTTCCATATCCTTACTTCCCAAACGGGTAACCGCACCCGTCATATCCTTTACCTTTGTCGTTCCATATCCCACCGCAACCGCTTCTTCCAAACGGTTCATCTCTTCTTCCAGGGTTACATCGATTACATTTTTAGGCCCCACAGTCACTTTCTGTGATTTCATTCCCATAAATGTAAAATTTAGTGCCAGATCAGGCGCCTCGGGACATTCCAGGGAATATTTCCCTTCATTATCGGTAGCCACACCGATGGTGGTACCGTCGACCAAAATAGTCACGCCCGGCAGAGGATCTCCACTCGTATCGGTCACTTTACCGGAAATCTTCCTCATTCGTACCTGCGGGACATTTTCCGACTGGCGGCTACGACGAATCACAATCGCATTATTCTCCCGGACGTATTTCAAATCGGTACCTTCCAGGCATTTGTTCAATATCGCATCTACCTGCGTATTTTTCATGTCGATATCGATTCCTTTCACCGAAGCAATATCCTCATCGCTATACATAAACACCAGCTGTGTCTTCTCTTTCAATTCCCAAAGAATTTCTTCCAGAGAAGCATTTTGTTTTTTCAAACTGACTGTTTGTGCACTCGCTAAAGCGAACACCTGGGACATAACACATAAAAGAAGTACGAATGTAAGCTTCATCCGTAGCAGAACTTTAGACAATTTTCCCGAATAAGAGAAACTGCCGTTTCGGTTTTTCTTCATACTTTTGTAATTGGTTAAGTTTAACTATGTTATTAACTAAAGAAGGGCCGGAAATTTTTGACGCCGATTCCGGTCCTTATTTTTTATTTCCAACTGAATGTGATTACATTGCCTTTCCTGTCCACAACCACTTTGTCCATGGCCCGGATCAGTTCGAGTATGGTATCGATATGATCGTAACGCCCCAGATTAGCGGACAGACGTAAATTCCTCACATCTGCGCCGCTATAAAACACTTCGATATCGTACCAACGGGCAAGCGTATTCATTACTTCTTCCAGGCGTTGTTTTCTAAAAACAAACATTCCTTCCGTCCAATCGGTATATAAACGGGTATCTACTTCTTTCACCTCGATTTGTCCGGTGAGTTTATCTAAAGAAAACTGCTGGGAAGGTAAAAGCCGGAAAGTATGTATCTTGTTTTCCGGTCCGGTAACCGTCACCGCTCCTTCCAGCAAAGTTGTATGCACAATTTCTTCCTCGGGATAGGATTTCACATTAAAACGGGTTCCGGTCACTTGTATGTGCATATGTTCCGTTTCTACGATAAAGGGCCATTCCGTCGCTTTTTTCACTTCGAAAAATGCTTCTCCGCGCAAATATACCCGTCGCTCGTTCCCCACAAATTTTACCGGATAACGCAATTCGGAACCACAATTCAACCAAACTTCGGAACCATCGGCTAAATATATTTTATAGTCGGCACCGGCAGGGATTTTCACCGTATTGTAAACCAACTCTTCGCAGGAATCGACGGTATAAGTAAGTGTATCCTGCCGATAAGCCAAATAACTTTGAGTAGAGTTGCTGATGTGTATGCCATTTTCTTCCCGTAGCTCGACAATTTGTTTTTCCAAATCGATATGTTGTCCATTAGCTAAAATCAATTCCGCACTTTTTTTACCGATTAATT
>OGLM01003877.1_pt1 | contig 11622 bp, 10 predicted proteins | sample 1572531 | NCBI WGS metagenome assembly OGLM01 (sample SAMEA2581909, study PRJEB24529) | metagenome | biome: Human gut stool | place: China | collected 2011 | reverse complement strand
CATTACTTTAATGTCGTTCATAATTTTATATTAGTTATTGTTGTTATTTCTGTCATCATTTTTATTACTTGTATCAATAATAAGTCGAAAATATTTTCCTTTTTTTATAAAGAAGAAGTGGTAGATGAAATAATCCATGTCTTTTGTCCGAATGCGACCTATTCTCCGAATGACGGAGTGAGTGAGGATCTTTTTAGAAATAGCGGACTGTTTACTTCTCCCGACCGTTATCATGCCGAAGATCTGATAGAAGGATGTCTGGATAAAACCAGCTTTATCTGTTCCGAAGTACATGCTGAAGAGCGCAGAGCTCGTTCTACCAAGAATGGAGTGCAGTATTATTGGGAAGATATTTTCAAAGGATTTCTTTTCATTGCTGACTTTCATAAGGAATTTCAGGGAGAAACGACCGTTTTGCGGGACAGCTTTTTCAAGATTAAGATGGGAGCTTCGAGAGTGAAAATGGAAAGTCCCGATTTTGAAAAAGTCTTTGATGTCTTTTCCACGAACCAGATTGAGGCCCGCTATCTGATTACCCCTTCCATGATGGAAAGAATGTTGAAGTTGGACAGCAATTTTAAGAAAGGAATTACCATCAGTTTCCGGAATTCTACGATTCTGGTCGCCATTCCGGATTCAATGAACCGGTTTGAAGCAGATGTGTGGAGTTCTTTGAACGATATGAGCATCCTTAAATCGGACTTTGCAGTGCTCCAATCCTTACTGGAAATTGTAGATGAACTGAACTTGAACACACGTATTTGGAGTAAAGAGTAAGCGGTAAACACGTCACTTATTTCTTGAATAATTTTCACTAATGAAAATATTCATGTAATTTTGCGGAAAACTAAAGAATCTTATGATACAATCCATGACCGGATACGGTAAAGCGACCGCTGAACTGTCCGATAAGAAAATCAATATTGAAATTAAGTCGCTTAACAGCAAAGCGATGGATTTATCTGCCCGTATCGCTCCGCTTTACAGGGAAAAGGAAATGGAAATCCGTAACGAAATATCCAAAATGCTGGAACGGGGCAAGGTCGATTTCAGCCTTTGGATTGAGAAGAAAGATGCGGAACAACTGGCTACTCCTATCAATCAGGAATTGGTGGAGGCCTATTACAAACGGATTAAGGAAATTTCTGCGGCTGCCGGTATTCCCGAACCTGCCGACTGGTTTGCCACGCTGCTCCGTATGCCGGATGTAATGACGAAGAATGAGACTCAGGAGCTGAGCGATGAGGAATGGGCAGTGGTGCATGCGGCAGTGGAAGAGGCTATCAATCATCTGATAGACTTCCGCAAGCAGGAGGGCGAAGCACTCTGCCGCAAATTCACCGAGAAGGTGGACAACATAGCATCGCTGCTCGCTTCGATAGAGGTCTACGAGAAGTCGCGCGTCGAGAAGATACGCCAGCGCATCATTGAAGGGCTCAAGAGCATACCCGAGATTGAGTATGACAAGAACAGACTGGAGCAGGAGCTTATCTACTACATAGAGAAACTCGACATCAGCGAGGAGAAGCAAAGGCTTGCCAACCACCTGAAATACTTCCGCGAGACCATGGCCGACGGCATAGGCCAGGGCAAGAAACTCGGCTTCATAGCACAGGAGATGGGACGCGAGATAAACACCACGGGCAGCAAGAGCAACAACGCCGAGATGCAGAACATCGTGGTGAAGATGAAAGACGAGCTCGAGCAGATAAAGGAGCAGGTGCTCAACGCATTGTAAACATACCGCGGCGCGGGACCGACGGCACTTGCCGCAGGCTCCGCGCCGTCATTTTTTACCATTTTCTTACCACATAAAACCAAAGACAATGCCCGGAAAAGTAATAATATTCTCTGCCCCGAGCGGCAGCGGCAAAAGCACGATAATAGGCCGCCTGATGTCGCACAAGGAGCTTAACATGGCCTTCAGCGTATCATGCACGAGCCGCCTGCCGCGCGGCACCGAACGCCACGGCGTGGAATACTTCTTCCTCACGCCTGACGAGTTCCGACGGAAGATAGCCGGCGGAGAGTTCCTCGAATACGAGGAGGTGTACAAGGACCGCTATTACGGCACGCTGAAAAGCCAGGTGGAGAGCCAGCTCGAGAGGGGCGACAACGTAGTGCTCGACGTCGACGTCAAGGGCGGATGCAACATAAAGGAGTTTTACGGCAACCGCGCACTGAGCATCTTCATACAGCCCCCTTCGATAGACGAGCTGCGGAGCAGGCTCGAGGGACGCGGCACAGACGCCCCTGCCGTGATTGAAGACCGCCTGGCGCGCGCCTCGTTCGAACTGGAGTTCGCCCCGCGCTTCGACAAAGTGATAGTCAACGACGACCTCGACCACGCCGTCGGCGAAGCACTCAAGGCAATAAGGGACTTCATTGGCGCCTGAACACGCGCAAAACCACACACTTAACAGCAACAGCCATGACCACGACAGGTATCTTCGGAGGTTCGTTCAACCCAGTACACAACGGGCACATAGAGCTTGCAAGAAGGCTGCTCGGCCTTGCCGGGCTCGACGAGATATGGTTTGTCGTATCCCCGCAAAACCCCTTCAAGCGCAACGAGCGGCTGCTCGACGACTGCCTGCGCCTCGAGATGGTGCGCCTGGCACTGAAGGACGAGCCGCGCATGGCGCCCTCCGACTACGAGTTCCGCATGCCCCGGCCGTCATACATGTGGCACACGTTGCAGTCCATGTCGGCCGACTATCCCGGACGGCGGTTCACCCTGCTCATAGGAGCCGACAACTGGGAACGCTTCGGCGAATGGTACGCCGCCGGCGAGATACTCGCCCGTTACCCAATAGTGGTCTACCCACGCGAAGGCACGCCAGTGGACGCCACGTCGATGCCCGCCGGAGTGACCCTTGCCGACACAGGCCTGATACCCGGCAGCAGCACGGAAGTGCGCCGCCGCATAGCCGAAGGCGAACCCATTGACGGCCTCGTACCCCCCGCCGTGGCAAGATTCATACGCGCCAACAACCTTTACGCATGGCAGTAAGCCGTCAGAGTGTGTAACATACTGGTATCCAACAACTTGCAATATGCCGTGTTTTGCAATGCAAAACACGGCCTTTCAGCATGCAAAAGGATGCCTTTTGCAACCCGAAACATGGTCTTTTGCAAAACCTCCGCCTGCCCGTGCGCCAACGCCACGCCGCACGCCAAACAGCACTTTTCCACATTTATTCATTGTAAATAAGATAAAAAGATGTATTTTTGCCGAAAATAAGCGACATTCAGGCAATATGGACAACGTACGGATTGTGTCATATTGCATGCGATTTTGCGTTATTTTAATAAAACCAAGCACCAATAATGAAATTCATGGACATAATAAGGCGTGCGTTGGCGGCCGTGCTCAAGCCGTTCAGGGACTATGGGGCGTTTGCCGTCTTCATGTACATACTGGGCCTGGTGGCCATATACGCCGTGGTGCCCGCCAAACGCGGCCACCACGCCTATGCACTGGCGCCCGAGGAACTGCTGGTCGACGTGTGCCTGCTCACGCTCCTGCTGTGGCTCATACCGCGCAAGGTGGGCCTGTGGGTGAAGCGCGTCATGTACGTTGCGGCATACGCCGTGGCGCTCGTCGACGTGTACTGTTTCGTCAAGTTCGACACCACCATAACGCCTACCATGCTGCTGCTCGTAGGCGAGACCAACAGCGACGAGGCGTCGGAGTTCATCGAGTCATACCTCTCGCCCGACATAATATTCAGCCGGGTGGGCTGGGTGCTGCTGGTGCTGCTGGCGCACGTGGCGTGGACCATAGTGCTAACGCGCGCCGGTAAGCTGCGTGCATGGATATCGGCCAAGGCCAGACGCTTTACTGACCCTTACGCCGGCATGGGCGGCAAGTTGCAGCCGTGGCTCGGCGGGGCGCTCGTTGCCGTATTCGCATACAGCCTCGTCACGGGCTGGAGCAACAAGGCGGCTTACGTGCGGCTGATGTCTTACGACAACATCGGCAGCGTGGAGCACGAGCTTACACGCAAGGACTGTGCCGTGATGTTCCACCCCGTCTACCGCCTCGCTTTCAGCATATACGCCAACGAGCTTACCGCCAAGCAGGTAAGGAAGCTCGTCGACAACATAGACAAGGCGCAGGTTGACAGCTGCTCGTACCGCAGCAAGAACATTGTAGTCATCATAGGCGAAAGCTACAACCGCCACCATGCCAGCCTCTACGGCTACGGCATGCCCACGACGCCGCGCCAGGAGGACAGGGCCAAGCGCGGACGGCTCGTGCCTTTCACCGACGTGGTGGCACCGTGGAACCTCACGAGCTTCGTGTTCAAATACCTGTTCTCGCTCTACACCGTGGGCGACAAGGGCGAATGGTGCGACTATCCGCTCTTCCCCGAACTGTTCCGCAAGGCCGGTTACCATGTGACGTTCCTCACAAACCAGTTCCTGCCGCAGGCCAAGGAGGCGGTATACGACTTCAGCGGAGGCTTCTTCCTCAACAATCCGGAGCTTAGCGAGGCCATGTTCGACACGCGCAACAAGCACCTCTACCGCTTCGACGGCAACCTGCTGGCCGCATACGACAAGCTGGAAAAGGAGAACAAGGAGAACAACCTCATAATTTTCCACCTGAAAGGGCAGCACGTAGACTACCGCACACGCTTCCCGCGCGACCGCGCACACTTCACCCCTGACGACTACGAGCGCCCCGACCTCAAGAAGAAAGAGCTGCGCATACTGGCCGACTATGACAACGCCATACTTTACAACGACTCCATCGTTGACCAGATAATAAAGCGCTTCGAGGACGAGGAGGCCGTGGTGGTGTACGTGCCCGACCACGGCGAGGAGTGCTACGGCGAAGGCGTACACTTCTACGGGCGCATGCACTCTACCGAAATAACCGCCCGACTGGCGCGCGAAGAGTTCGACATACCGTTCTGGATATGGTGTTCGCACGAGTACATAGTCAAGAATCCCGACGTATACGGCAACATACTGAAGGCGCGCGACCGTCGGTACATGACCGACGCGCTGCCCCACCTGCTGCTGTACCTTGGCGGTATAAGCTCGCCCGACTACCGCGACGACCTGAACGTGCTAAGTCCCGGATACAACGAAAAGCGTCCGCGAATACTCAAGAACACCACGGACTACGACAAGCTGGACTTCTCCGGCGAGGATTAAGCAAGCCGCACGGTGTAAGTAACAACAAAACACAGCCAAATGAAAAATTCACTTCTCACGCTAGCCGAGTCTAAAGCCCTAAGAGGCATAGCAATACTCGGAATAATGCTGCACAACTACTGCCACTTCCTCGGTTTCGCCGTAAAGGAAAACGAGTACACGTTCAACGTGGCAAAGCCCATGCAGCTGCTCGACAGGCTCATGTCGCCTGACAGCTACCTGTTCGTACACGTGCTGTCGTTCTTCGGCCATTACGGCGTGCCGGTGTTCCTCTTTATAAGCGGTTTCGGCCTCGTGGCAAAGTACGAGCAGCAGAGCAGCGTGCCGAGGGTGGGCGCGCTGTCGTTCACCGGCTACCACTACATGAAGCTGCTGCGCCTCATGTTCCTTGGCTACATAGCCTTCGCCGTGGTGAGCTACCTGCACCCGCACGGATACCACGGCTACACGGTGGGCAGGGTCGTCGCCCAACTGCTCATGTACATCAACATCATGCCCGACCCCGACCACATCATCAAGCCCGGCCCGTACTGGTTCTTCGGACTGATGATACAGCTTTACATCGTCTACCGCCTCTTCGTCTACCGCAGGCCGTCGCTCTATGCCGTCGCACTCATCGTCGCCTGCTGGCTGGCGCAGGCCGTATTCACGCCCGCCAACGACCCGGGAGGCGAGATACTCAACCGCATACGCTATAACTTCATAGGAGGCATGCTGCCGTTCGGCGCCGGCGTACTCTATGCACGCTATGGCAGGGAGCTTCCCTCGTGGGCTTACGCCGCCATAGCCGCCGTTTCAGCCGTCGTCGTTTTCGCCGGCAGCTTCAACTTCCAGGCGTGGCTGTGGGTGCCGCTGTTCATCGTTACGGGCGCCGTAGCCACCGTAAAGCTGATACCTGAGAAAGCCCTCGCACCATGCGTGTGGTTCGGAGCCATATCGTCGGCACTGTTCGTGGTTCATCCGATAACGCGCGAGATAATAATAAAGATGTCGTACCGCGGCCAGGTCTACACCGGGCTGATAGTCTACATCATAGCTTCCATCCTGCTCGCATGGGTCTTCAAGCTCGCGTTCAGATACATACCAAAACCTAAACTGCACTGATGAAACGACCAATAGAACTATCCGGAATAAGCCGCTACCGTGGCGAACTGATGGGACTGGCCATGCTCTTCGTCATGTTCTTCCACGTGTGGATGCCCAAGAGCAACGCCCTCTACGGCCTTGTGCGCTGCGGCAACGTCGGCGTGGACATGTTCCTGTTCCTCAGTGGCATAGGCCTCTGGTACTCGTGGACGAAAGACCCCTCGCCCGTCCGTTTCTTCAAGAAGCGCTACCTGCGCGTATATCCGGCGTGGCTGGTCATCTCCTGCCTGTTCTACATACCCAACTACCTCAACACTCCGGGCGGAGGCTACAGCCCGGACATACCCAACCTTATAGCCAACATACTGATAGGTTGGAGCTTCTGGCGCATAGACGACCTCACGTTCTGGTTCATTCCGTCGATAATGATGCTCTACACAATAGCCCCGGCCTACATGAACCTGATACGGCGAAGCCCGTCCTACCGCTGGCTGGCAGCCCTTTCAATGGTCCTTGCGGTAATGGTGCAGTATTATCCGCCCGTACACCAGGCTGTGGGACACCTCGAAATATTCTTCAGTCGCATACCTATATTCCTCATCGGACTTAACTGCGGCCAGATGGTAAAAGAGAAGCGGACAATCGAAGGGTCGTCAATCTGGCTCATAGTGCTCACGTTCGTGATGAGCCTTGCCATGTGCATAGAGTTCGAGGAGTCGTGGCGCGGACGCTTTCCGCTGTTCCTCGAGCGCATGGTCTACATTCCGCTGACCGTCTCGGGCATCCTGTTATTCGCCGAACTGTTCCGCCATACGCCGCGCATTGTGCTGCGCGCACTGGCATTCATAGGCACTATAAGCCTCGAAATGTACCTCATCCACATACAGTTCGTGCTTAAAAACATAACGCAATACCGTCTCGGCTACCTGCTGACGGCGCTCGCAATGATAGCAATCTCGACCGTTCTGGCGTGGATTTTGCACAAAATAATCGACAAGGCGACGGCTCCGCTCACAAAGAAGAAGGGGTGACAGCGCGCAAAGTCAGGCATGTAGCACGACAAACGGCAGCCTGCCGCCCGAAGCAACTCTAACTACAATGACTTATATGAACAACATACTAAAACTAATACGCCCGCACCAGTGGCTCAAAAACGCATTCGTGCTAATGCCGATGTTCTTCGGCGGCAGCCTGCTCGACCCCGAAGACATACGCGCTTCGCTGCTTACGTTCCTGGCATACAGCTTCGTGGCGTCGTCAGTCTACTGCTTCAACGACATTAACGACATCGAAGCCGACCGCCGGCACCCCGTAAAATGCAAGCGTCCGCTTGCCTCCGGCGCGGTAAGTATGGGCACGGCGTGGATGCTGATGGCGCTGATGTTCGTCCTGGCAGCCTTGATGACGGTCCTGTTAGGCGACCGCGGACACATACTGAAGGTAGGCGGCGTGCTGCTGTTTTACTACATACTGAACATCTGCTACTGTGCAAAGCTGAAGCAATACGCCATCGTCGACGTCTGCATAGTGGCCTTCGGCTTCGTGCTGAGGGTGCTCGCCGGCGGCTTCGCCACCGACATAACGCTAAGCAAATGGCTGGTACTGATGACGTTCCTGCTTACGCTCTTCCTCTCGTTCGCCAAGCGCCGCGACGACGTACTGCGCATGAACGAGACCGGAGAGCCGCCCCGCAAGAACACGATACGCTACAACCTTACGTTCATTAACCAGGCAATTACCATAACGGCCTCGGTCACTTTAGTGTGCTACATCATGTACACAGTGTCGCCGGAGGTCGTGGCGCGCCTCGGTTCCGACCTGCTTTACCTCACTTCGGTGTTCGTACTGCTCGGCCTTTTGCGCTACATGCAGATTACAGTGGTTGACAAGAAGAGCGGCGACCCCACAAAGATAATGCTGCGCGACAGGTTCACACAGCTCGTTGTAGTGCTGTGGGCGCTGACCTTCCTGATACTTATATACATCAAATGACAGGCATACGGCGTGGCAAACGGCTGCCTGCACGGACAAGACAACAAGGAACAAGAACGATGAACGACATTGACACAAGCAAATATCCGTTGGGAAAGATATACGCCTTCGACTTCGACGGCACGCTGACACGCAGCGACTCGCTTATCGAATTCATACGTTTCGCCAAGGGCGACAAGGACTTTGCGCTGTGCTTCCTGCGCTACCTGCCGCTGCTGTTGCTGATGAAGATAGGCTTGTACCCCAACTGGAAGGCCAAGCAGAAGGTTTTCTCATACTGCTTCAAGGGCATGAAGGAAGACGACTTCAACGCCGTCTGCGCACGCTTCGCAGGCAAAAAAGCCGGCATGATGCGGCCAAAAGGAATGGAGAAGCTGCGCGAAGTGCTGGCCGAAGGCGGCAAGGCGATAATAATAAGCGCAAGCGTGAACAACTGGGTGGAGCCGTTTTTCTACGACATGCCCGACGTTTACGTAATCGGAACCATGGTAGAGGTGCGCAACGGAGTGCTAACCGGCCGCTTCCTTACCAAGAACTGCTACGGCGAGGAAAAGGTTAAAAGGCTCTTGCAGCTCTACCCCGAGCGCACGGAATACTGGCTGACGGCCTACGGCGACAGCCGCGGCGACACGGAACTGCTCGACTTTGCCAACGAAAGCTACTACAAACCATTCAGATAAGCCGCCCCTCAAGGCAACGTTGCCGCACGCGGCGGCGCAGCAGGATAACACAACAAAATGAAAGGAAACAACATGAAGAAACTTATAAGACTATTCAAGGTAAAGCGCGAAGAATGGCTCGCGGCGGCCCTGACGCTTGTGATGCTCGTCACGCTGCACGCCTTCGTCATAGCGCGCAACATCGACCTGTTCACCAAAGCGAACGCCGGCCACTGGAACGTTTTCATCAAGAACTTCACAATCTCGGGCTTCGACCCCATAACCTACTCGGTGGTTACGCACTGGGCGGCCAACTACAACGTCTACCGCCACCCGCTGCTGTCGTTCATGGTGTGGCCGCTGTCGCAGCTTAACGCATGGCTCACCGGACTTACCGGCGTCAACCTGGTGCAGTTCATAGTAGCCATACCGCTGCTGCTGTGCGCCTTCTACGCCTTCGTGTTCATGTTCCGCATATTCAGGGACATCATAAAGCTGCGTTGGGCAGACTCTGCAATACTGTCGACCATGCTCTTTTCGTTCGCCTACGTCATGGTGGCAGCCGTCGTCCCCGACCATTTCTGCATCTCCATGTTCCTGCTTGTCTTCACAATCTACATCTCGGGCATGAAGATACAGGCCGGCACTACGCTCAAGGCATGGCAGACGGTGGTACTGTTTTTCATTACTGCCGGCGTAACACTTAGCAACGGCATCAAGACCTACCTGTATGCACTGTTCACAAACGGGCGCAAGTTCTTCCGCCTGAAATACTTCCTGTTAGCCGTGCTGCTGCCCGCCGCACTGATATGGGGCTTCGCCCGCTGGGAATACCGCACCTACGTGCTGCCCAGGGAGAAGGCCAACCACGCCGCCCTAGCCAAGAAGAACGCCGAGAAACGGCAGAAGATGCTGGCGCAGTTCCGCGACACCACGAAGCTGAAGGACAGCACCGAGATAGAGAAAGCTTTCAACCAAGAGATGAAGCGCAGGATAAAGGCAAAATACGTAAGCGACCACAAGCAGCCGTGGAACAAGCATGCAGGCAAGCCCATGGGCAACAGCGAGTTCATGAAATGGACTGACGGAACAACGTCGCGCGTGTCGACGACCGTTGAAAACCTCTTCGGCGAGTCGATACAGCTGCACCAGGACTACCTGTTGCAGGACACCCTGCGCAGCCGTCCCGTGGTAGTAAACTACCGCTGGGCCATAAACTACATTGTCGAGGCGCTGCTCATTATGCTCTTCTTGGCCGGAATATGGTACGGACGGCGGTCGCGCTTCCTCTGGATGGCGCTCAGCGGCTTCGCCTTCGACATGGCAATACACATGGGACTGGGCTTCGGCATCAACGAAGTCTACATCATGGGCGCACACTGGCTGTTCGTAATACCGATAGCCATAGGTTTCCTCGTCAAGAAGCTGGAGACCAAACGCGCCGCCGCATGGCTGCGCGGACTGCTCATGGTGCTTACGGCATGGCTCCTGGGCTACAACATCACACTGTTCATAAGTTACCTTGTATAAGCAAATAAAAGCCTGCGCCATGAAGATATCGGTACTGGTACCCGTCTACGGGGTTGAGAAATACATAGCACGCTGTGCTGAGTCGCTGTTCGGACAGACATACGCCGACCTCGAATTCGTGTTCGTAGACGACTGCACGCCCGACCATTCCATCGACGTGCTGCGCTCGGTCATGGCACGGTATCCCGCACGCCAGGCACAGGTGAGGATAATACACAACGAGAAGAACAGCGGCATAGGCGCCGTAAGGCAAAAGCTGATAGACTCTTGCACGGGCGACTGCCTGACATTCGTAGACAGCGACGACTACATGCCGCTCGACGCCATAAGCCTGCTGGCAGCCGGCATGGAGCGCAGCGGCGCCGACATGGTGGACGGCGGATGGCAGCGCGTGACGCACGACGGCATATCAGCCGTGAAAAAACCTTACCAGGGTGGCGACGAGCGGCACTACCTCGGCCTCCTGCTCTGCCAGAACATGGTGTCAAACCGCATGTGGGGACGGCTCTACCGCCGCCGTCTGTTCACCGACAACGGCATCCGTCTCGTGCCGGGCATCGACTTCTGCGAGGACTTCTCGGTGATGACGCGCCTGATGTTCTACGCCCGCCGCTCTTTCATCAACGACCCGGTCTACTTCTACAGCGACGACAACGCCGGCTCGTACACGCACACCACGTCGCCCAAGCACGTGCGCTCGTTCCTGCGCTCCAACCGCGTGGTGCTCGACTTCTTCACCGCCAACGACACCGAGGGACGCTTCACCACGCCACTGCAAATAGGCATGCTCAACGTGCTGCGCACCATACGCAGCCACAACCTCGACTTCGGCGAGACCGACTCCCTGCTCGGCTACAAGCCCGAGGGCGCCGTTTTCAGCCTGTCGGCAGCCCTGCTGCGGGGCAAGTGCCCGTTCTGGCTGGCCGAGAAGTTTTACCTGACAATAAGAAAAGTGTGGACTTCGCTGCATTAGCCGAAAGCAAAACGGACATGGCATAATAACAGATAAAAAACAAAAGGCAGCCTTCTGCAATGCAAAAGGCTGCCTTTTATCGTGTAAAAGGTTATCTTTCACAACGTAAAAGGTTATCTTTCGCAGTGCGAAAGATAACCTTTTGCAATTCATTGAATATCAAAGTATTACAGACGTCATTATTCAAGGCATGGCAGAGGCTGTGCCGGCGGG
>OGLM01003872.1_pt1 | contig 11638 bp, 9 predicted proteins | sample 1572531 | NCBI WGS metagenome assembly OGLM01 (sample SAMEA2581909, study PRJEB24529) | metagenome | biome: Human gut stool | place: China | collected 2011 | reverse complement strand
TCGCCTTGATATCCTGCTTGCAGTCAATCCAGTGCTTGTAGAATACGCATGGGGTACCGCAAGATGCCAGGATGTATGCATTGGCTGCCAGGGTATCCTTGCGGATAGGGTCCTGCTGTTCGCTGGCTGAGCGGTATTCTGTATCGTGATTCTCTACGAAGGTAATGGCATACTGCTTGTAAGCTGGGTCGTTGGCCAGACCATCTGTCTTTACGTTTGACCATTTGCCATTGATGGCATCGCGCACCACGTAGCGGATAGGGAAGTCGAAGGCAGCACTGGTAATCTCTTTGTTCACCTTGGTGCTTTCGAGCCAATTCTTCACCTTGCTGACATCACCATCCCAATATTCTCCTACGGAATAGGAAGGCTTGGTAGCGGTATTGTAGATGCCTGTAAATTTTCCGCTGTATCCCTTTACCATATCATAGCGGAATCCGGCATAGCCGAAGTCGTTGAGGAGCATATCGAGATAAGCCTTTACGATGGTCTGCACATTCTCGCTGCTGTGGTCGAGGTCGCGCATTCCGTCCCAGTCGTCGCCCGTGTCATTATTGCTGCTGAGCTTTACGCCTTGCTTGTCTGCCTCTTTCTTGGTCTTACCGCCATCATCGTTGGCGCAGATATCGGTAGATTTCATCTCGTAGGTTACTCCTTTGTATGTTTCTACTGGGAAATCAAACCAGGTTGATACGTTCTTGCGATGGTGGATTACCACGTCGGCGATGGTACCGATGCCGTTATTCTTGAAAGTCTTGATGAGAGAGCGGAGTTCGCTTTCACTTCCGAAAGAACTTTCGTAGTTGGAAAACCAGTAGAGGTCATCGTAACCCATTGACTTGTGTCCGCAGTAGGCGCTCTGTGGAATCCATACGAGGTTGAAGTACTGTCCCAGTTCCGGAGCCTGTGCTTCGAGTTTGGTCCATTTGGATTCGCTGTAGGAATCCCAGTAGAATCCCTGCAGCATCACGCCACTATAGTTGGCAGGCCAACCTTGTGCGAACATATTGATGGTTGCCAGTAGGACAACGAGTGTTAAGTAGATTTTCTTCATATTTATCCAGTTAGAGTTGTTGCTTTGATAACTGGTGCAAAGTTACGACGAAAATCGGTGAGTTGTTTCTCCAACTGGTGTAAATTGAGCAAAAGAAATGCGCAAACGTTTGCATCTGTGACGATTTTTCTTTAGCTTTCCTTTGCTGAGATTTTCGTATTTTTATCTGATTCTTATTTGTTTATGAATATTGAAAATATGAGGTGTGATGTGAATATACTGAAAATCAGATGGTTATGTTTTTGCCCTTCAAGGGCGTTTTTTGAGATTTCTATAGTTGTACGACTATAACCCCTATAGTTGTACGACTATAGCTCTATGGTTGTACAACTATAGCCTATATAGTCGTACAACTGTAACTTTATAGTCGTACAACTATAGGTGTTTTTGTTGTACAACAGCAGTTTTTTATTTATGAAATAGGGGAGTGATGTATGTTGAAGTCATTTTTTCGCTTCTAGATTACCCACTGATCAATAGACAAAATATGGATATTAATACTTACATCAACTGAAAGATGATTTCTATCCTTTCTTCCAGAGTTCGCTGGTGTTGTCATTGCCTTGCATCGAAGAACCGGTTTATCGTAAGTTTGCCAATCGTCTGTTGTCATCTCAGCATAGGGTGATAGACGAATCCGTCTTTTCTTATATCTATCAGCAGTCGGGCAGTGTAACCTGGTATGTGCAGGCGATATTGCATGGCATTTACGAGCATGGTTCTTACGGGATAACGAAGTCGTTGGTGGATGAGGTGATTCAGGAGTTGATAGAGGAGCAGGCGATGGCTTATCAGAACTATTGTGCCTGGCTTACGGAGAACCAGCAGATGCTGTTGTTGGCGATAGCTAGTGAGAGTCTGGTATCTTCGCCATTGAGCCAGCAGTTTATCAGCACCCACCATCTGCCAGCCACAAGCAGCGTGAAGACGGCATTGAAGGCATTGGTGGATAAGCAGCTGGTAAGCAAGACCCCAAACGGCTATTTGGTAAGCGACCGCTTCTTTGCAAAGTGGCTGGTGAGAGGGGGAATCACATTATAGTCCAGTCATAATTCTGCTGGCATATAGATTACGATATGTAAATAATATTCCAGAAAGAGACAGTCAAGGAGAAACTCCCGGAAAATGGGAAAAGAAGAGATTGAAAATTTTCCCTTAAGGATATTTATTTTTTTCCTTAAGGGAAAATATATTTTTCCTTAAGGGAAATAAAATCTTTCCTTAAGAGATATTTTTCACCTCATTTGGTCTGTAAAGTTATTTCTTTATAAATTTCGCGGCACCTATTTTCCTATCCTCAAAAGCAAAGAACTCCCGTCTCTTTTCTGAGATGGGAGTTCTTGTTTAGAAGGAATACTGGGCGGAAATCATCAGTTCGCGGGGGCGAAGATGATAGCTGTCGGTCAATGTACTGATGCCGCTATAGATGGTTTCCATATAGTTCTTCTTGTTGAAAAGGTTTCGAAGCTCTGCTGAAAGGCGGAGCTTTTTCATTCTCCAAACTGCCGATGCATCGCCAAGGAGGGTGTTAAGGTGGTTGCCCTCTTGCAGCTCATTTTGATAATGTACGAGCGAGAAGGAGAGGTCCACATGGCTGATGGTAGCGGTGGCAGATACGCTTTGGCGCCAATTAAATAACGATGACTTCGCCATTTTTTGACGTTTCGAGTTGTAAAAAGAGAATTCTCCCTCATAGCTAAAGGCACACCAGGACGGCGAGAAGTCGATGCTAGGCTTCACTGTATAGTTGTCGGCGGTGTAGCTGATGGCTTTGCCGCTGCTGTATTGCTCACCCTTGCTGTAGTTGTAACTGCCCTCTAGGCGGGTTTTCAGATGCAGGTCGTAGAAGCCCTTCGATATGTAGAGTGATGCTCCTAGATTGTTGCTCTTGCTGTCCTGCTTATATAATGAGGTATAGTATTTGCCATCCTCGATGCGTAGGTCGGATGCCGTGTTCATCCAGTTTTTGCTGGCATTGACCGATGCGCTGAAGAAGATTTCCTTGATAGGGCGCTTGTAGTCGTAACTCAACTTGCCATAAAGAGAGCGAGTTATCGGAATGATGTCGCTCGAAGTGTACCAAGAGCGATAACTTTGACGATATTGCTTCATGGCGTAGTTGGTGGCATTGCCTGTTCCTGTATTGTATCCTGTGTAGATAGTCAACTCTCTACGGAAATCCAATTTCTTATATAAGTAAAGGTAGGGTGATATGGTAAGTAGAGTTTTCTGTGGATAGGTGAAGCGTTCCCAGATGAAATCGGGAGAGAACGACATACGGAACGTCTCGGTCTTGTATTGCCAGTAAGGGGTGAACTTCCCTGTGATGTTAAGGCTGTTTTGACCGATTTCATCGTGACTGTTTTCGATGAATCCGTTGTTTTTGCCGATTTCATCGCTTCTTTTCTGATATTTCGTATAGATGTTGTTGAGGTCGATACTCATTCTATATTCCTGTGTCCAGTGGAAGCGATTCCTCATCCACTGTAAGGCGTGGGCAGTATGCCAAAGGTTGGTGCGGATGCGATTGCGCTCGTCGTTAACGTAGAGGTCCGCCACACCATGGTGATAGTCGGCAGTGCTACGCCAAGAGAGTTGACTTTTCTTGAAAACGAGAAGGCGGTAGATACTTGCCGAGAGGTCGAGCTTTGGGATGCGGACACGTTGGGTAAGCGTGTCGTTGATGTTTGACAAACCATCGTTTTGTGCTGCGCTGAGGCTGATGCTCTCGTTGCCATAATGCTCAGTCTTGTTTACCTTGTTCTCCCATTGCAGATTGAAGGCATCGCTGATCATCGTCTTGTGGTTGTGCTCCGTGGTAACTATGGGAGCTTCGCCGCCGAGGTCGTAGATACTCATGTTCTCTCGCTCTTGTCGGGTTACCGTACGAAGATAGTTGGCTTCTATGCGAGTCTCTGCATCGTCCTTATTCTTCTTGATATGGTTGATGGAGTATTTTTGCGAGGTATTGAAGCGCAGGCGTTCTTCGTCGATAGGAGCGTCAAGCGATGGTACTGATATCCATGATGGAAGGGAGGCAGGAGCCAGACGATTGCTGTAAGATGCGAGTTGGTTAAGTGCATAGCCGAGATTTTTGCCTGTTCTGTCGTATTCTGCATCATACATCATCTGTTTCTTCTTGCCAATTTGCATGATATTGATGCTTCCGCCTACGTGGGACGGATGCCCTACGAGCATGTAAGGCTTGAGGGTGGGCATCAGTTTGTCGCGGGCACTGTCTTTCAGGGCGATGTTCATCGCTACATTATCTGTAAAAGTCTTGTTCTGGAGCGCTTTGATAGGTTGGTCATGCTCGATGACTTCGGCCTTTTTCACGTCTTTTGCCTTGATGTTTTCTTCCAGCTGGTTATATTTGCCACCGGTCAGGTCGAGACCTTCCACAGTGAATCGGTTGATGGGCTTACCATTGTAGTTGATACGACCATTCTTCTCTATATCCACGCCTGGCAGCTTTTTCAATACATCCTTCAGACTGTTGTCACGTTCGTTGGCAAAGCGTGTGAGGTCGAAAGAAATGGTATCCCGCCCTGTGATACGAGAGCCTTTCACCTGTACTTCCTTTAAGACAAAAGCTGTTGAAGCCATACTGATAACGGTTTCTTTTTCCGATGAAATCGATGCTTTTGTCTTTTTATACCCCATAAACGTGGCCTGCAGTTTGTCGTTGGCTTGCTTTTCGGTGATAAGGAGCACGAAGGTTCCGTCCTCCTTTGTTCTTGTAAACTTCAAGGGCTTTCCATTGCGGAGCAGCGTGATGGAGACGTTGGCTAGACGGTTATGGGTCAATGAATCTTCTACATAACCATGAATCCCTGTAGCAGTGTTGTCGTCATCGAGTAAGATAGGAGTGTTTCTCTTGCTCTGCATCGCCATTGGGATGCAGAACAAGAGAAAGAAAGCGATAAAACTGATAATTATTCTCTTCATTTATTATTGAAGTTCAATCGGATTGAAGACATTCTTCTTGTTCATGAATTTCTTCATGTCAATTGGGTTGCCCTTTTCGTCCTGTATTTTTATGTTCTTAATGTTTAATGTTTCCAACACCATTCCAGGCGTAAACTTCTCTTTGAATTCTCTGAGGTCTTTTTGGCTAATCTCTTCTCTCTTAGCCTTGGGGAACGTGATAGGTGTTGGTGCTGTCAACGTACTCATGCCGATGGCTGTGAATGAATATTCTTTGTTTTCATCGTATGCTTTCAGTGTCAAGCCCGGCAGTCCAATCAGCTTCCAAGGACCTTCTGGCAAAGGAATGTCTTCGGCGTACCATGCATACCAAGTTCTTCCCTTGAAGTTGGTCTTGGCTAGTTGGCAATGATAGCCGATGATGGTTGTTGCGCTGTCGGGGATGAGTTGCCAGTCGGGTGTCTCCACGTTCTCTGTGCATTTGTAATCTGTAGTGCCGACAGATTCCAATTGGATGGATTTGCCAGTAGATGGATAGTTCTTGTAGAAGGAGAACGGGAATCTTCCACCTTTAGGTAAATCGGAGAAGTCGAAATTGCCAGTCTTGGCTTTTTCGTCCATGAGTGAATCCTTTACCTGTTTCGTTCTGTCATAGAAGCTGGTCGCCTTTTCACCAATGTCGAGGCGCATCTCGCTATCCGTGTAGATGAAGGGTTTAATGGAAGGATTGTTCACCCATTTCCCCTCATAGGTAATGCGATACTTGGCGTTGTCGATGTTCTCGACTTCCTCCTTACTGTTTCCCGAGATAGAGCGCACAGTGACTTTTGTGACTTGTGCTTTTGTTGCAGCACTTCCCATAAAGAGCAAGGTTGCTAAAGCTAAGATGATTTTCTTCATAATTCTGCCTTTATCTGTTAATCTGCTTGCAAAGTTACACTTTTTTTTGGCACTCTGCAAAAAAAATGTAGATATTTATAGCTTTTTAATAGACGATAAAACTAGCGAAGAGTAAACTAAAATGTTATCTGTTTTGTTTTACTTTCCTTTTAGTTGCTCCTTTACTTTCGCTGTAAGTTTAGCTGATATTCCGATGATTCCAAGGAATACCAAACAAGTGATGAATAAATATCTTTTCATGCTTATATTGTTCGTTTGTTGTTATGATGTAGAATACAATCAGTTAATCGAGCTGGAGTTACTCCAGCTCGATAGGGTTGCCCTTGTTGCTTCGGTTTAGAGCCTTGATGGCACCTTCGGGTAATTTCTTAAACGTAAATCCAGTTTTTCTCGCTGTTGCTTTGAGTGCTTCTGCTCCATCAAATTTATGCTTAGCCTCTCTTAACTCTTTCTGTGTTACTTTCTCTCTTGCCTTTTCCGTGAAAGTTATGCTTTCGGTCCCATTCAATGTGCTCATACCGATAGCATTGAATATGTATTGTTTGTTCTGGTCGTAAGCAAGTAGAACAAGACCAGGCAGTCCGGAAATTTTCCAAGGTCCTTCGCTTATAGGTATGTCTTCTGAGTACCAGGCATACCAGGTTCTGCCTTTGAAGAATGCTTTTGCCAACAGGCATTTATAGCCAATGATGGTAGTTGTGCTATCTGGGATAAGCTGCCAGTTTGGCACCTCTAATTGTTCTGTACATTGGTAATAGTTACCAAGGACTTTATCCAGTAAAGTGGTTTGCCCCTTTGATGGATAGTTCTTGTAGAATTCCCAATGGATTCTGCCACCTCTAGGAATTTTACTCATGTCATATTGCCCCGTCTTAGCTTGTTCATCCATGATAGAATCGGATATTTGCTTGGTTCTATCATAGAAATGAGTTGTCTTGCTACCGATGTCCAGTCGCATTTCGCTCTCCCAATAGTTGTAGGGAACTGTTGTGGTATCTGGTACCATTTTCCCATTGTAGGTGATGCGATAGTTTACCTTGTCAATATTGACCACTTTCTCATTTTTGTTGCCTTTCTGAGCATTCAAGCTGCATACTGTGAGTATGGCTGCTAATAATAATGTTATTCTTCTCATAGTCGTTTGATGTTTAGAATTTCGGATGCAAAGGTAATACAAATGATAGAGATAGCCAAATCGGAATTACACGTCAGTGAGTGCAGATGTATTGATAGCGAGAGAATTACGATTAGGAAAAACTTAAAATACAAGCTTTTTGTAATGCTTCGATAACTTAATGGAGCATAGCGGAAAAATGATGGGAGTGCTTATCTGATGATGTTATCGAACGACTCTGCTCCAGTGTCACTCTTGATTCTCGACTTTCTTACCCTGATATTCGAGAGAGAGTATTGCAGGATTTGCATCACTTCCTCATCGCTCTTGCCGATATGGTAGAGGATGCAGAAGAGGCTTTGTGATGGATTCAAGTCGTAGTTCTCCAATCGTTCGCTATACTTCTCGTCTATCACCTTGAAGCTGGCGAGAAGTTGTCGGATGCCTTGCTTACCTATCTGGCTGATGTTTTGATTTTGTATCGTCATCGAATAATATACCAAGCCTTGGCTGATGTCTGTGAGCTCGGTAATTTGAGCCTTGTATTCTTCGATGTCCTTGTCACGACGTTTCAGTTTGCGAAGCTGGGTGGTGATTTCGTGGTTTAATCGTTCGCATTGCTCCGATAACGAAGAGTTCTCCACATCTTTTAACTGGTGCAGTGACTCATGCAAGTTTTTAATAGTTTGGTGAGCCTTTCGGATTCTTGAAATGGAGAGGTAAGTCATCGTCAAGAGAATGATGAGCACGATGATGATTCCTACAAATATATAGGTCTTAACCTTTTCATAGCGATAACGGGTGTTACCACCCTCGTACATCAGTTTTACTTGATTTTCCTTTTCTGAGTTTTCGTCTTTGACAAGCAAAGGAGCTTCTTGTCGTAATTCGTGGGCAACACGGTTTGCCATGAGTGTATCTCCTTTTTGTAGGGAGAGGAAATATAAGGGGAGATAATACTTATATCCTAAAGCAAAGGAATAGGATCCCCATGTATTTAGGCGTTCTTGATCTATGCTATAGTTTTCTTTGATATGCTGCGTGGCGAAGGCATGGGTTTCCTCGCTGTTTCTTGTGAGCAAGCGATAGAAATCGATGTTGTTGTCATATTTTACCCCGTGATTGTCTTGCGCTTTCTTTGCATAGCTTATCAAGATGGAATCAGGCACATTGCCCCTGTCCATCAAGGCTTGGAAGTAATGATAGTACATGGGACCCAAGGTGCTGTCCTTGTTCTCTTTGATTTGATTGGCAACTTCGAAAGCTTGGTTGGCAAGTTCCTGATCTTGGTTGTTGATGCCACGATAGAGTAGTGCCCAGGCACGGTAGCGGATATTGTTGGTTTGGCGAGCCTCGTCTTCTAACTCTACGGTGTAAATGTTTTGGTGGGTAATGCGACACAATATGTCGTACATATCCAGCTTCTCCTTTTCTCTCATGTTGCTATCGTAGGCGATGGCCTGTGAGAACCATTTGATGGCTTTTGTGGTATCTCGATAGTTGTTGAGTATCGAGGCTCCCTTATAATATAAGGAACGTGCAAGAAGGGGCTCATCCTTTTCGTTCACGAAGATGTTGATGGCATCGTCTATGTAGTTTTCTTTATAAATGTAACCTTTGAGTTGATACTCTATCTTGGCTGTTAAGAGCTTATAGTAGCCTTTGTTGTCGTTGCTGTCAGCACGAGAGAGAAATACCTTGGCTTGTGCTGGGTATTCGTCGGCAAGGTCGTCTATCTCAGGGAAGGATAGGCGATATCCTGAGTCCATGCAACTAGAGAGAATGGCTAGCTGCATGATAGTGAACAGAAATATGATGATTTTCTTGCTTGTATAAATCATATTGTTATCGTCAAATTATCAACTTTACATTTGTTGTTTCAGAAATCTTTTTGCAAAAGTACAATAAATTGTCGATAAGAACAAGAAAAAAGCTTTCTATTTCAGATTTTTGTAGAAACTCGCAAAAATCTGAAATGGAAAGCCTTTGAGATGTCCCTATCGCTCGATTGGATTGAAGACACGTTTCCTTGCTTTTGGTTTGATAGGCTTGCCGTTTGCATCGGTTGCTTTTACGTCCCTTAGCATCTCACTTCCATCGTCTCTCTGCTTGATTTTGGTGAGGTCAGACAGGGAAACTTTCTCAGCCTTTTCAGGCTTGGCGTATTTGAGAGTCTCCTTGCCATTCAAGTCTTCCAGTCCGATGGCGTTGAGATAGAATTGTTGCTGTGCATCGTAGGCACGGAGGATAAGACCTGGCAGACCACAGAGCTTCCAAGGACCTTCTGGCACAGGGATATCCTCAGCATACCAAGCTAACCAAGTTCTTCCCTTGAAGTTGGTCTTGGCGAGTTGGCAATGATAGCCGATGATGGTTGTGGTGCTGTCTGGGATGAGTTGCCAATCGGGAGTCTCGTCCTTTTCGATGCAGTGATAGGTTGTCAAAATCCACGATTCTTGAAATAGGGTCTGACCGTTCTTTGGGTAGTTCTTGAGGAATTCAAAGTCCATGCATTTTACCGGTTCGGCTTTTCTTAGGTCAATGACACCGCTTGAAAGTAGCATTTGTATGACTTGCTGCCCCCATTGCTCCTTGGACTGGTTATAGAAGTGAGTGATGTTGCTACCGATGTCGAGTCGCATCTGTGCCTTGCGATAGATATACGGTATTTCTGTGGTGTCGTTCACCTGTTTTGCATCGTAGGTGATGCGATACTTCACTTGGTCGAGGCTGAGTGTGTCCACGCCCGATCTCATTTGTGCTTTTGCGGTCAGGCTGCCTAAGGCGAGGATGGCTGCAAGAATCATTAGAATCTTTTTCATGTTCTCTATTTATTTTTTGATGCTTATTTACGAGTAAGACGCAGAGATAGGGAAAAGGTAAACAGAATAATGACGGTCAGTTGGATTATCTGAAGCAGTCTATGTAAATAATACTCTAGAACGAGGCAATCTGGAAGAAACACCCGTAAAATGGGGAAAGAAGAGATTGAAAATCTTCCCTTAAGAGATATTCTCACCAGACTTAACCTGTAATGATATCTCTTCGTAGATTTCGCGGCATCTCTTTTCCTTCATTTTATTCTTTACGCCAACGGCAATCATATCCTCTACGGTCGGATGCCCAGTTCCATTTACAGATGTTGCGTGTTCACCATTATATCCCTCGGTGCAATGGGTGAGGTCGTAGGCAGGAGCTAAATGCCAGTACCATTTGCCATCGCTCTCTTTCTGAACCAAGAAAGAGAAGTTCTTGCAGTGGGCGTCCTTGTTGTCCATTATGTAATTAAAAACCATGCGGCGGAACATCTCTTCTACATCCTCTTGGCTCTGAGTAAGATAACCTGTAAGCGCCAAAAGGTTGAGATAATCGAGAATTGGGTTGGAAAGGGAAACGTTGAGCAAGGCTCCGGCTGTGGCTACGTGAATGCGTTCGCCTGTTGGAGAAATGTCGAAGCGACGGCAGGCAAAATACTTGTTGTTTACCAGTTTGAAGTCGGGTACTTGGATACCACATTGCTTGGCTATCTCATTATAAAGATACTCTTGCTTTCCCATATCTTGTGGGTCATAGGTATGGCGAAACTTGACCAACCAATGACCATCCTCATTTGTGAAAATGGCTTTCGGGCGACAACCGCCACTATTACCACTATTATATAATAATAATCCTGCGTCATTATCCTGTTGCTCCTTCAATACTTCCAAGGCTTTGGCTTGTAAAAGGTCAAAGTCATCAATCTCGTGTCCAGTCTGGATAGATGTTATAGGTTCGTAGGTCAATGCGCCCATACCTCCATTGCCCACGATGCTCAGTCGGTCAAGAGCAGATAGCTCAAAGTCGTTGATGCCCTCTTTTAGCAAGGCTTTATGCAATAGGTATCTACCATATCCATCGGGAAGGCTGTCTTCGAAGATACCAAAGTTCCCGTTGAAAGGGGTGGCTTTGGCAATGAAAAGACCAGGCTTCAGTGGCAATTCCAGCGGAGATATACTAAAGCCAGATGCCAACCACTGATTGTCATATTCGAAGGTGCATACCTTTCCATCGGCACTCAATGACAGTGTGCCGACTTTCTCCTGGTGATATTTCACGGCTAAAGATTCTATATGTTTCATTGTCTGTAAGCCTTTTTCTTGTTAGCGTTTCTTTTTATCTGTTGCAACTCCTCCATGGTGGAGTACTTGGGTTGCGAGAAGACGTTCTTGATTTCTGAGGTGTATTCCAAAGCTATGGCGATACCTATCAGATTCTTGAGGGAGATGAGGCCTTTTTGCTCGAATCTGGTGATGTTGCTGACGGCAACGCCTGACTTGTCTGCCACTTGCTCACGTGTCAGATTCTTCTCTATTCTTCGTTTTCTGAAGTCGTTTGCCATCTCCTTTGCAATCTCATCAGGATTGTCGTGGAGGTAGTTATCTAATATTGCTAATATATTATTCGTTTCTTGCATAATCGTTGGGATAATAATAAGATATTATCAGTTACAAAGATACAAAAAATAATGTTATGTTCCAAATAAAAATGAACTAAAAAGTCAAAATCCCTTATAACCTTGTCTCCATATATTTTTTTGTTGAAAGAAGGAAGTTTTTTTATCTTAATTTATTTTGTCCTTCACCTATTTTGTTGTAACTTTGCAC
>OGLM01003871.1_pt1 | contig 11640 bp, 6 predicted proteins | sample 1572531 | NCBI WGS metagenome assembly OGLM01 (sample SAMEA2581909, study PRJEB24529) | metagenome | biome: Human gut stool | place: China | collected 2011 | reverse complement strand
AGATGTCGCTAAAGCTGCATTGATGACACCGTCACTTGCCCAGTGGCCTTGGGTTGTCTTGTTCGCGTTCATGTAAGTCGGAGCCAGATTGACACCCAGCTTCAACCAACTGTTCAGTTCGCTGTCGATTTTGGCTCTTGCCGAGAATCGTTCATAATCACTGTTGATAACGACACCTTGCTGGTTGAAATAGCCGGCAGAGAACATATATTTGGTCTTTTCGTCGCCACCTGTTACTGTCAACTGATAGTTCTGTACGGGCGAAGTGCGGAAAATTTCGTCCTGCCAATCCGTTCCGGCACCTAAAGAAGCAATATAGGCGGCATCGTCGTAGATAGCAGGGTAACGATAACGGTTTCCGGACGGACGCATACTCAGCGGATCGCTAGCGGATGCTCCAGGAACCTTGCTGATGTAGTTGTTATTGAAGGCTTCCCGGCTGAATTCGACAAATTCTTGTGCGTTCATCAGGTCCATCTTCTTTGTTACGTTCTGGAAACCTGCATAGATATCCAAGCTTACGCTGACCTTGCCAGTCTTTCCCGACTTGGTTGTGACCAATACGACCCCGTTGGCTGCACGCGAACCGTAGATGGCGGCTGCCGAAGCATCTTTCAATACTTCGATAGATTCGATATCATTCGGGTTGATCGCATTCAAGTTTTGTTCTCCCAGCGGATATCCGTCGACAACATACAACGGGGCGCTGGATGCCGTGATGGAGCCGGACCCGCGCACACGGATTGTGGCCGCTTGTCCCGGTTGCCCTCCGACTTGTTGTACCTGTACACCGGCCAGTTTTCCGGCCATAGCTTCTGTCGGATGCGACACTTTGAGGTCTTTCATCGAACTGCTGCTCAATTGTGAAACGGCTCCTGTCAAGTCTTTTTTCTTCATGACACCGTAGCCGACTACTACAACTTCGTCCAGTGCTTCGGAATCTTCCTGGAGAGTAATGTTAAAGGTGGTCTGATTCCCTACGCGTATTTCTTGTGGAGTAAATCCGATGTAGGAGATAACGAGAGTAGCGTTTGCGGGCACATTCTCAAGCGTGAATTTACCATCCATGTCCGTAATGTTCCCGTTTGTCGTTCCTTTTACGATAATGTTGGCTCCGGCTATAGGACCGAGTGCGTCTTGTACGACTCCTGTGATGGTCTTTCCGTTTTGTTGCAAACGTGTAGGAACTGCCGAGTCCGATTTTCCCCGCAGGCTCGTTGCAGGGTCCGTGATGTAATTCTCATTTGCCAGAACACTGATGCTGGGCAAAAGAGAAAGCAGGCAAATTATTGCCATTTTGTTATTTTTCATGTTTACATGGTGATTTAAGTTACTACTCAATAAGTTAACTGTATAAATATTAAGAATAGCCGTGGTTATTCTCTATATGCAAAGATACTTTGACTTCATGGCCCCATTGGATAACTGATTTAAGTTTATATTTATTAAACGCTGTTTATTCACACTCTCTGATTTCATTCAAGATTCTGCAAATATAGATAAAGTTATTATTAAACAAAAAAAATTAACAGTTAATCCGGGCTACTCCGAATATAACTGTTAATCTCTTTTAATTGTATTTGCTTCTGTTAGAAGCGGAAATACAATTTTCCACTGACATTATTTTCCGGTCCGTTTCCTCTGGCACGATGCGGTTGAGATTGAGGACCGAAATCTTCCGCTTTTCCGAATTTGGTTCCGACAGCCGGAATTGCATTCATGAAAGATATATTTCCTTCCGGATAGTCGGCAATCGTGTGGTTACGTTTCGGATCGTATTGTTCTTGTACGGCTGGGGTAAAGAGATGCAAGGTGACATCTTCTTTTCCGCTGTAAACTTCGAATGGAGTGGGGCAATCGAGCTTCATCCCGTAGAATAAAGAATAGTATCCTTTGAATTCCGGATAGTCCCAACTTTCACCAGTGATAGTGTTGTTATACTTCTTATCCCAGATATCCAGCGAACCGCCTTTCATCCGGTTGTTATATACACGGTATGGTCCGTTGGCGAGCAAAGTGGCTCCGGCGATCTCCTTTTCTGGGAAATCGAACGTGATACCCGCCATCTTGACCATGTCCTGGGGGCGGTAATTGTAATCCAGTTCTACGATGCCGGAAGGGAGCATGGTCCAGGTGAATGTGTAGACTGTATTTTTTCCGTTTCGGGACGTATAAGTGGCAATCAGTTGAGGATTTCCTTCCACTTGCTTATATTCTACTGATTTACAAATAATATCTTGATTGGATATCAGTACCGGCCCATTGTTCAACGGGATTGCTTTACCTCCGGAAGTAACTGACCGGAGCAGGCCGTTTTGTTTGTCGAACGTTACTTCCGTACCGGCAGCCGAAAAATACCAGTTATCGATGCTTTCTTTTACAGTCGGTACGCTACCTTCCTGTGGCAGCAGACGGTTGGCAAGACGGTCGGGTGTGCCGATCTCGTAGCTCCAGGTAAATAACTCTTGGTTGTAACGGTCTTTTACCGTAACATATAGAAAGTCGTATTCCTGCCAGCCGGAGGGAAGTTCAAGTTGCAAATACCCTCTTTCTCCCGGACGGATATCAGGGGAAGCGATCTTGCCGGAAACCGATTGTATGGTCTTTTGCGCAAGCGAGTTGATTTTAGCCAGCCGGTATGTGTAGTTACAAGCGTTCGCATTTGTGAACGCATATCTGTTTTCTATTTCGAAACGGCCATCCCATCCCGGTGTGAGATAGCGTTTCGGCAGATGGATCGGCGACCATATTTCTTTGATTGTAAAGAAGCTACCTTCTTTTTCGCGATATGGACCTACGATACCGTCGGCTCCATGATCTTTGTCGGTATCGTAGAATCCGTTTTTATCTTCGCGAACAACTGCCTGGTCCGTAAAGTCCCAAAGGAACATTCCGGCTGAAAGCGGATTGGAAAGCATCAGGTTCCAGTAGTCGTCGAGTCCGGCTCCGTGTCCACCGTCGTATAATCCGTGCAGGATTTCTGTCGGCATGAAGATATCCCTTCCGTGGAACATATTGCCGATTCCGGAATTATATTTGATGTAATGTACCGTATTGATATTTCCCGATAACGCCCAGGGATGCAGGACAGCTCGTTTTTGCGGGTCATATTGTGGAAATAGCGGGTCGAGGTCAAAATTGAAGCCTCCCTCATTCCCGTTTGCCCAGAAAATGATAGACGGACGGTTGAGATCCCGTTTCAGTATTTCCCCAACTAGAATGGTCCCGACTTTCGTATCATAAGGAGGATATTGCCAGGCGCACAGTTCGTCGATCACATACATCCCCAGAGAGTCGCAAACTTCCAGGAAATGTTTGTCAGGTGGATAGTGTGACATGCGGACTGCATTCATGTTCATTTCTTTCATCAGCTTGACGTCGTTAATACTAAGCTGCTTGTTCGTCGTTCGTCCCGTAGTGGGCCAGTGAGAGTGGCGGTTCACCCCTTTAAAGCGCATTTTCACACCGTTGATATAGACACCGTCTTTCGGTTTCACTTCGGCTGTGCGGAACCCGATCCGGGCTGATCAGACCATCGGCGCAGAGATTGCCGTGATGCTTTCTTTCTCCGAAATTCGAATACCAAGTTCCTTTGCTTGTCTTTCTGGCGAAGGGTGATTATGGCGGTGTACAATTGTGGGTCTTCGGCTGACCAGGGTTTGATATTGTCGATTTTGCCAGATAGGGATATTTTTCCTGTTTTTTCGTTTATGGAAGCAGATGTGATTTTCCCCATCGTCTGGTCCTGGATATCTTTGATCTCTATTTCCGCTTTTATGCCGGAAAGTTTCTTGTCTATAAATATATCTGCGTTCAGTTCGCCATGTTGCCGGGCATCGATCGCCGTATATTCGATGAAGTTGTTAGGAACAGCTTCGAGGTAAACCGGACGGAATATGCCTCCGAATACCCAAAAATCACATTGCCGTTCTGCTTCGTTGATACTGGTATTGGATGACATTTTGTTCACTTTGACTTCCAAAAGGTTTTCTTTGTTCATATGGACCAGTTTGGTTATCTCCCGCTTGAATCGGTAGAAAGCTCCCTGATGGGGAGTACCTGCCTGTTTTCCGTTTACCTTAATCTCCGTATCGGTCATGGAACCTTCGAAAACGATAAATATACGTTTGCCTTTCCATGTCGCCGGTACTTCGAATGTTGTTTTATACAATCCGGATTCGTCAGCTTTCGGCTTGTCATGTCCGTAGTTGAAGGTTCCGTATCCTTCCATTTCCCAGCAGGAGGGAACCTTGATCTTATTCCATTCCCCGCTTTTCCTGCCACCGGTACAGAAGAAGTCCCATTCGACCGCATCGTCCGACCCTTTCCCTGACAGGTATTTTACATCAGTGGTCTGCCCGCTTGCTAACAGGCTACCTATTAAAAATAAAAAAGAATAAAAATATTTCATCATATAGTAAGAATTAAGAGGTTTTCTGATAAAAAGGGATTGTAAATGATGATTTGTCTGTTACTTTTGGCTTGATCCAAAAGTAACAGACAAATCATCATTTACCAAATTACCACAGCGGATGCTGTTTCAGATTCGGATTTTTATCCGTTTCGTCCTGAGGCAAAGGTAGTGAATAATATTTATCATCCACGGCCCTGCCCAAGCGTTCTGCCATGCAATGCTGCCGTTTCATGTCGAATAAGGAATGTCCTTCGGCTGCGAACTCCCAAGTACGTTCCTGTATGATTGCTTTCCGCAAATCTGTCTGTGAAATGGATGAAGGGATCGGATTGAGTCCGGCTCTTGCCCGTACCCGGTTGATGCCTGTCAGTGCATCTCCGATGCGGTTCATTTCGCAATAGGCTTCGGACTGCATTAACAAAACATCTGCGTAACGTATGATTTTTCTGTTGCAACTATAGTCTCCGGCCGAAGTTGATTGATTGTCGTTCGGATCAAGATATTTAGCAAAGTGGCAAAGAGGAAAAGAGGGTTCTGCTATATTATCCGGATCATAAACATATTGTTTGCCATTATTTATATCGGTAAATTCTGTAACAAACGTAGTGGAGATTCGTTTGTCTTCCACTTCATATGATTTATAAAATTCCGGGGTAGAAATGAATGAAGACCATCCGTCCGTTTTTTTTATGTTATAACCACGCATTCCAGTTATGGCTGGCGAGTCGTTCCCATTGATGTTTGTTTGGAATTCGATATCAAAAATATACTCTTTCCCATGTTCGTTTGTCACATCGAAAACTCGTCGGAAATTTTCTTCCAATCCATAACCGAAAGTTCCTTCATCATTAATAATATCAGTTGCTTGAGAAGCTGCCTTTTCCCAAAAACCGCTTTTGTTCCAAGGCCATCCGGCTTGTGTCAGATAGACTTTTGCCAACATAGCCATTGCTGCACCTTTTGTTGCACGTCCGGCATTCGAATCTTCCCATTTTATCGGTAGAGCAGAACCTGCATACAATAAGTCTTCTTCAATTAAAGCCCAGGCTGCGTCATCTGTTCCTTGGTTGGAAGGAGCTTCATCATTTAAGTTGTCGGTTTCTCGAATGACGACAATATGGTCATAAAAGCGCATCAGATCAAAATAAGCTAAAGCGCGTAAGAATTTTGTTTGTCCGACAATCTGCTTTCTTACCTCTTCTGATTTGAATGTGATATTATCGATGTTCAGTAATAAATTGTTTGCACGCCGAATGGCAGAATAGGAGATTTGCCAAATGTTTTTACAAAAATCAGTGGTCGGTGTCCAAGTTAAATTGTCCATTTCTACACGCGAAGGAGCGCTTGCATTGGCATTGGCCGCTTCACCGGGAAAATCAGCTCCCATCCAAATATAACGCCTATAGCTTTTTTCATCGGCAAATGTATTGTAGACAGCTGTCAGTGCAGCATTTGCATCGGCTTCCGTTTTGTAGAAATTGTCGGGTGTGATGAATTCATATGCTTCTTCATCCAGAAAATTGCAAGAGGAAGAGGACACCAGTAATGCTAATCCGATTATATATTTATGTAGTTTCATATTCAATTCGTTTTAAATGATTAAAAACCAATGTTTACACCAAGAATGAAAGAGCGGGCAGTCGGGTAGGCATTGTAATCCACACCTAACTGAAGATTGCTTTGTCCTTGACTATTTACTTCTGGATTGTATCCGGAATAGCCGGTGATAGTCAGTAAATTTTGTGCGGTTGCATAAATACGTAAAGAACGAAGGAATGAAACTTTGGGGAATGTGTAACCTAAAGTGACATTTTGTATGCGTAAAAAGGAACCGTCCTCAATTAGATAGTCGGACTGTAACAAATTTTGGTTTACTAACACGTGAGCACGCGGGTATTTACCATTCGGGTTGTTGGCTGTCCAACGGTCCTTCACTTCTGCCCGCTGATTACCCCATGCACTGACGATATTTGTTTCGGCACGTAATACATTATAAATGTCATTACCGACGGAACCATTGATATAAACAGATAAATCAAAATTCTTATAAGAGAAATTGTTGGTCCAACCAAAGATGAAATCCGGATTCGGGTCGCCAACGATCTGACGGTCTTCTCCAAAACTGATTTTGCCATCTCCATTCTTATCCACAAAACTCATATCTCCTATTTTGTCGAAGTTGGAATCTGCAACACGAGCAGCGTCTTGCCATTCTTTTTCCGTACGCATCACACCGTTTGTTTTCAACAAGTTCCATACTCCGACTGGTAATCCTGGCTCAAGCCAGCTACCGTTTACTTTCAGGTGTCCGGAGATCGTACCTTGCTGGGTCGGGATATATCCGGGGATTTCCAGCACTTTATTTTTGTTGGTTGACCAGTTAAGCATGGTGTTCCATTTGAATGGACCTGTCAGAACATCGGCTGATAGACTTAGTTCAAGACCTTTGTTTTGCAAACTGCCAATATTTTTCAAAACAGTACCGAAACCAGTTGTCAATGGAACGGAAATGTTCCATAACAGATCGGTTGTCTTTTTATAGTAATAGTCTGCTGTGAAATTGATGCGATTGTTGAATACTCCCAAGTCGATCCCGATATCGGTGATGGCAGTGGTTTCCCATTTCAAATCTGGATTTGGCATGTTACCGGCACCGATACCAACACTGGTTACCCCTCCGATTGGGTATGTATATGTATTCATCTTTTCGGGAGACGAATAAGCCGGAATATTTTGGTTACCTGTCACACCCCAACTACCTCTGATTTTCAAATTGCTGATCCAATCAATATTTTTCATGAATTTTTCTTGATTGATACGCCATGCAGCGGCGAATGAGGGGAAGAATGCCCATTTGTTATTTGCACCAAATTTGGAGCTCCCATCAGCCCGTCCTGTTACAGTGAAAAGATATTTGTCCATTAGGACATAATTGATACGACCGAAACCAGATAATAATGTGCTTTTACTCCTTCCGGTATTTGGTTTGTCCCATTGTGCACCGGCATCTAAATTGTTATATCCGTATACGTCACTGATAAAATCACGTGCAGTCATAGAACCGGTCTTGTTTTCTTCGTACAACAGAGAAGAACCGGCCATGACATTCAGAGAGTGTTGGCCGATTTTTTTGATATAAGTCAATACGTTTTCATTCGAATAGGAACTGCTTCTACGGCTTTGTTGTTCTGCAATGCCATTAGCATTGTAGCCTCTGTACGTCTCTTTCGGTTCGTACACTTCACGTGACGCGTTTGACATATCTGCTCCTCCACTGACTTTTAGTGTCAGTCCGTCGATGATGTGGAATGTCAGGTCGGCAGAAGCCAATATACGATCGATGGTCCCTTTATCTTGAAGATGTTTAACGTAGGGAACAGGGTTCGGAACAGTAGAAGATCCTGGCAGATAGTTTAAACGGACGTATTCTCCGGTTGTCGGATCGTATATCGGAACTGTAGGCGGCATGACGAGTGATGCATTGATGATGGAAGTGTTTCCTCCTCCATCTCCGTTTTCACGCCCGGTATTGGCAAAAACACGGCTGATCGTAAGGCTGGTGGACAGGTCGACAACTTTAGAGATTTTCGTATCGATGTTGTTTCGCAAGGATACACGGTTGAAATCTTGATTTTTAACAACACCTTCTTGTCCAAAGTAACTTGCAACGACAGCAAATTTTGTGTTTTCGCTTCCTCCGTTTACTGAAACGTTGTGGCTATGTATAGGAGCAGTACGGAAAATTTGATCTTGCCAATCTGTCCCTTCGCCCAATTGACTCATTGCAGGATACAAAGGGTCAGAAGATGTATTTGAGTAATAAATGGGACGACCATCGGTTTCAGCTCCCTCGTTTACCATTTCAGCCCATTCTGTAGCGTTCATCATATCCAGTTTCTTGGCAACATGCTGAAAACCGACATAACCGTCATAAGTAACCGTCGTTTTCCCCTGTTTACCCCTTTTGGTCGTGATCAGGATAACGCCATTGGCTCCACGTGAACCATAGATGGAAGTGGCGGAAGCGTCTTTCAGGATTTCCATGCTTTCGATATCGCCAGGGTTCAAAGTCGCCAGCGGATTCTGTCCGGCACCGGAACCACCGGCCGAACCGCCTGCCGTAACAGGATAACCGTCGATTACGTATAAAGGCTGGTTACCTGAAGTCAATGAGTTGCCGCCACGAATGCGAATATCGACAACACCGCCCGGAGAACCGGAAGTCGCCATAACCTGCACGCCGGCCACTTTGCCTTGCAAACCCTGGTCGAAAGATGAAATCGCCTGTTTCTGGATTACGTCCGACTTTACGGAGCCGACGGAACCCGTCAAGTCGCTTTTACGCATCACACCGTAGCCTACGACGACCACTTCATCCAACGCTTTTGTGTCTTCCGTTAGTTTGATCGTCAGCGATGATTTGTTTCCCACCGGCATATCCAGCGTGTTGAAACCGATATAGGAAATTTGCAGCACGGCTTTCGGATTAACGGTGAGGGTGAACTGTCCGTTCATGTCGGTAATCGTACCGTTGGTCGTTCCTTTTTCTACGATATTGGCTCCGATGACCGGTTCGCCTGTCGCATCTTTGACAATACCGGTGATGGTTTGTCCTTTTTGTTGTAAACTGACCGGAGCGGCTTTTTCGTCTTTCGAGATGATGATCTGTCGGTCGGAGATGTAATAATGTGTGTCGGTTCCTTCGAATATCTGATCGAGAATCTTGCTTACCTGTTCTTTCCGTGCCTTGACGGATACTTTTCGGTTCAGGTCGACTGAGTTGTCCAGATAGAAAAAGATATATTCGCTCTCTTTCTCGATTTTATTAAATATTTCTTTCACCGTGAGGTTGTTCGATTCGATGGTGAAGAATGTTTCCTGCGAGTATGTCTCTGCTGCCAGGCAGAAACTCATACTCATCCACAAAAAAAGTAGACAAATACTAAACCTTGTGTTATTTTTCATATCGCTTGTAATGATTTAAGTTGGTAAAGAGTTTTTATAGTTCTCATCTTTGTGTGGGAAGGAAGTGTGTTCCCTTCCTGTGTCGTTGTGATTTAAGGATCCATACCGTATAGTTTTTAATGTTTGACTTTTATTTCTATACTCTCATATTTGTTTTCTACTTGAATCGGGGCCGCTTCTTTCAAGGCCTTCATCATTTCGTCCAGACTCTCTTTCAGGTCTAGTTTTCCGCTGCAGGACAATTTGTCGGCCGGCTCTTTGCAATAGATACGGACTCCGTAATAGCGGGAAAGCTTTTTCACGATTTCTTTGAGCGGCTGTTGGTGGAACTGGTAATATCCGTCTTTCCAAGCCACATAATCGTCGGTATCGACTGTTGTGATTTTCCCTTTATGTATTTTGCTGTCGTAGGAAAACATCTGGTTAGGAGCCAGGACATTCTTGCATTTGTCGAGGTTTACTTCAACTTTTCCACTGACTAGGACCACCTGCATATTCGCTTCGTTTTCATAGGCCGTGACATTGAATTGCGTTCCTAACACCTTTATATCCATCCGATGTGTTTTGACGATGAAAGGTTTTTGTTCATCCCGGCTGACGTGCAGGTATATTTCTCCTTCTACGAATATTTCTCTTTTCTCTTTTGCGAATTTGACTGGATATACGACTTTCGAGCCGGAGTTTACCCAAAGCCGGGTCCCATCGGCGAATGTGATGGACGAACGCCGGCCGACAGGTACGATCAGCTGGTTAAATTCCTGTGCCTGCTCCGGATTGCCTTTTGGACAGAGGTCCACTTGTTCGGAGTTGATGTTTACCTTTCCTTCCTTTTTATATTCGAGTTGGGTTTCCGTCCCGTCAATGGTCAGCTTCTCGTTGTTGGAAAGGACCAGTTGCACTTTTTCATTTGTACTGTCTGGTGCCGGATTGGCTTGGATGATTGCCAGATAGTCTGTTTCGGCATCTTTCGGCCGCAGGGTGGCATACCAGCCGATTGCTGATAACAAAAGAAGAGAGGCTACCGTGCTGATAGCAAGACGGATGAATTGTTTACGCTTCGCTTTTCTCTCTGTTTCTTTATTTTTTAATTCGATGCGTTGCCATAACGCATGTTCATCCTTGGCAGCCAAGGATGAACAATTTCTGTCTATTTTAATAGTGTGTAGGAAGAGACGGGCATTTTCGATCTCTTGGGATAATGCGGCACTTTTTATCTGAAGATTGCTCCAAAAAGCCCGGCTTTTTTCAGTCGGGTGTAATTCCGACTGAATGAAAAAGTCGTCGTTCAGCAGTTGGTCTGCACTGTATGTTGTATAGTCTTTATCCATTTTTCTTGTGAGCATTCTATATAAAGGACAAGGTCGCTTCCATTTTATACTCACCGGAAGTAAACTTTTTTTATTTTTCTTATTGGACGGAAATGGATAGGAGCAGGAGGAATACTTCCGCTGGCCCGTATAGGTCGCGTATCTTCTTTAGGGAGCGCTGGATAAGGTTTTGTGCGGACTGATAATTCATGTCCATCATGATGCAGATTTCATCGAAGCTAAGTTCTTGTATATAGCGATAGTAAATGATCTCTTTTTGGCGTGGAGTCAGTACATTCAGAATTTCCTGTATCTTCCTTTGTTGGTTGGTGTACAGTTCGTCCGTGACATATTGTTCTTCGACCGTCAGTCCGAGGGTAAAGGAAACAGTTTCATGATTGTAAGATGTGTAGCGGTCTTCTCGGTAAAGTGCATTGATCAGGCTATTCTTAAGGGAGACAAGCAAGTAGACTTTTATATTTTTAGGTGTGATCAGTTGTTTCCTGTTTTTGTATAATCCGGTAAAAACATCCTGGATGCAATCTTTTATAAGTTCCGTATCGGAGGTAAAGCTGTGTCCGTAACGGAACAGCATTTGTATGTAGACTTTGTATATCCAGCAATAAGCCTCATTATCGCCGGCTAGGAACTGACTCCATTTTATTTTGCTTTCATCTTCCTGCATAATTGTGCTGTATGGTCGCAAATATAATATTTTTGTTAGAATAACGGAAACTTACCGCAACTTCGTTAGGGCAACCTCACCAAAACCGTGGTCAAAAAAGCAGGTATTCCACTGGATTATAATCAGAAACAGTGCATAAAATCTCCTCAAACAAGGCAGATAAACAGCTCCACATCCCCGTTCCGGTTTCACGAAGATCCGGGTCTCCACCTCCTCCACACCCGGATCTCCCATACCCTTCCACCCGGGTCTGAAGAAACTTTTCAAGT
>OGLM01003870.1_pt1 | contig 11641 bp, 9 predicted proteins | sample 1572531 | NCBI WGS metagenome assembly OGLM01 (sample SAMEA2581909, study PRJEB24529) | metagenome | biome: Human gut stool | place: China | collected 2011 | reverse complement strand
GATGCAATCAAGGGAGAGATTAAGCTTCCAGAGAATATACACGACATTGTGCTTTTAAAGAAAGATGGTATTCCAACATACCATTTTGCACATGCAATTGATGACCATCTTATGAGAACAACTACAGTTGTAAGAGGTGGTGAGTGGCTTGCATCAGCTCCTATACATTATGAGTTATTCCATTTATTAGGCTTTAAGATGCCGGCTTACGCACATACAGCACATCTTATGAAGTTTGATGAGGAGACAGGAGGCAAGAGAAAGTTATCTAAGAGAAAAGACCCAGAGCTTTCACTTGATTACTATAGAAAGGACGGATACCATCCATATACAATGAAGGTATATCTTCTTACGCTTCTTAACTCTAACTTTGAAGAGTGGCATGAGAAGTTCCCTGACAAGGATATCAATGAGTTTCCATTTTCAGTAGAAAAGATGAACCAGTCAGGTGCACTCTTTGATAAGGATAAGCTTCATAACATATGTAAGAATGAGTTATCTAAGCTTTCAGAAGAACAACTTTATGATTTTCTTTATGACTGGGCTAAGGAGAATGAGCCAGAAAATGTAGAGAAATGGTTCGGCGATAGAGAAAAGATGTTACAAATTCTCCGCCTTTATATGGGTGTCGGTGCTAAGAGAAGAAGAAAAGATTTAATGTATGCAAAGCAGATATTTGAACTTATCTCTTATTTCTTTGACGGCGAGTCATCAGAGGAAATGGACGAATTCAAGCTTGATGATGATATGGTAAGTAAGATATTAAAGAGTTATCTTGCAAAGTATGACCATAATGATGATAATTCAGTATGGTTTAACAAGCTTAAGGAGATAGCAGATGAGCACGGCTTTGCTTCAGATATGAAGGCTTACAAGGCTAATCCAGAGAATTTCAAGGGAAATGTATCTGATATAGCTGAAGCTGTAAGAATTGCAGTTACAGGACGTGCCAATACACCTGACCTTTGGACAATCGTTCATATTATGGGTGAGGAGCAGATGACAGAAAGAATTAAGAAGCATATTAAGTAATTGTGCATAAGCAGATTAATAAACTGGGGAATTGATATACAAAAAGAATATTATACAAGTAGATTAATATACCAAAGAATTAATATGTGGACAGAACAATATGCTGGAATGGAGATTAATATGTCTAGAGAAGATGAAGGACTTAAGCAGTTAGGCAATAAGACGAAGTATAGTATGGATTATGCACCAGGAGTGCTTGAAACATTTGAGAACAAACATCCGGACAATGATTATTTTGTAAAATTTAATTGTCCTGAGTTTACAAGTCTTTGTCCTATAACAGGCCAGCCTGATTTTGCAACAATATATATATCATATATTCCTGATAAGCTTATGGTTGAATCAAAGTCACTTAAATTATATCTGTTCAGTTTCAGAAATCATGGTGATTTCCATGAGGACTGTGTGAATATAATTATGAAGGATTTAATCAGGCTTATGCAGCCAAGATATATAGAAGTGTGGGGCAAGTTCACTCCACGAGGAGGAATATCAATTGACCCATATTGCAATTATGGCAAGGAAGGAACTGCATTTGAGGATATGGCAAAGCAGAGACTTTTATGGCACGATATGAATCCTGAAAAGGTTGATAACAGATGATGTAAAGCTGGTAACAGATTAGTTATAAGGCTATTAAGATAGTTAGTTATATTGAATTAGATTAAAGCTGGAAGTATATGCTTAATGTATCGCAATTTTATTTAATTAATAAGGTTGTGCAATATAGGTATGTACTTCCAGCTTGTTTCTTAATTATGTGTTTATTGAAAGTTGATTTAAAACATATGAATTTTGGATTGCTAACTTGCGATTTTAAAGATAATTTAACAATATTTAACAAATTTTAGTAAAACTTAATAAATGGATTGATATTGTAAATACATAGTGATAATATATATTTAAATATTTAAGATACGATCAATTGAATATTTAATGTGTAGAAGAACGGAGGAATAATATGAGCAAGGAACACACAGAGAAAAATGCTGCAGTCGAGGGGTTCAGAAATAAACAACTGACCTATAAGATTTCAGTAGCAGTGGGTATATTATTAGTAGCCTGCCTTACAGTTATGATTGCAATTAGTGCAACAATTGCAGCTAAGTTTATGAATAGTAGTATAAGTGGTGAGTTTGATGGAATTGCACAGCAGAATGGTGTATCAGTACAGGAGGTACTTGACAGAGCCTCAGATGTTGCTAATATTCTTCAGAATTATATTACGGAACGTTATGATGATTATGCTAAGACCGGATATACTGGAGAGACAGTTAAGAGTGAAGTATATGATGTACAGTTACAGAAGATGAACAAAGAGATTGAGCAGTTTATGATCAGCGTAGCCAATACATCTGTAACATCAAGTGAAGGCATTGCAGGTGTTGGTGTATTCTTTGAGCCTAATGCTTTTGACCCTGCTATTAAAGATTATACAATCTATGTAAGTGAATCAGATGCACAGAGTGGAAAGGTACAAAGCTATGGTGAGTATTCAAGCTATGGTTCAAAGGACTATTACAAGAATGCAGCAGCTTCACAGCAGAGCAGCTTTACAAGTCCATATAAGGATCAGGGCATCAATATGGTAAGTGCATCTTTTCCAATTGTATATCATGGTAAGACACAGGGTGTAATTCTTGTAGATATTAATGTTGATACATTCAGCGGACTCCGTTCAACAGACGATAAGTACAATACAATGTATGTAGATGTACTTATGGGTGATGGTACATTTGTATATGACAGCGAATCAGATGAATATGTTGGAAAGAAGTTAAGCGATGTTTTACCAGCTAAAGAATATGCCAAGATACAAAAGGGCATTGATACAGGAAGCAGTTTCAGTGTAACAACTAAGAAGGATGATGGTTCTAAGGTTGAAAGATACTATGCACCTATTAAAGCTGTTAACCAGACCTGGTGGGCAGCAAGTGCATTAAATAAGACAGATCTTGAGCGTAATACGATTATTCTTGTAGTGTTTATGATTGTTATTTCTCTTATAACTCTGGTAATTATAATTGTTATCAGCAATAAGCTTATTAAGAAGTATATTAAGCCGATAGATGATGTAGTTGCGGTAGCTGACCAGCTTGCGATGGGAGATTTCTCGGTTAATATTAAGAAGAATTATAATGATGAAATTGGTCAGCTTGCTGAGAAGTTTGATAATATGGCGGGAAGATTAAGTGCAATAATTAAAGATTTAACACGAGGTTTAAAAGAGATGGCAGGTGGTAACTTTAATATATCACCTAATGTAGAACACATCGGTGACTTTAAGGACATTGAAGTTGCTTTAGTAAAAGTTATAACAGATCTTTCATCAACTCTTTCAGAGATTAATGGTGTTGCAGATATGGTAGCTTCCAATGCAAGCCAGCTTTCAGATGGTGCACAGGCAATTACTGAGGGTGCAACAGATCAGGCAAGTTCAGTACAGGAATTACAGAGTACAATTGCTAATGTAGCTGATCAGGTTGATATGAATGCACATAATGCTAATAAGGCTAATGAAATGGCTAAAGCTGTTGGTGACCAGATTATTGAAAGTAATAATCAGGTACAGCAGATAGTTCACGCTATGGAAGTTATCACAGAGAATTCTAAGCATATCAGCAGTATTATTAATACAATTGATGAGATTGCTTCAAGCACTAACCTTCTTGCACTTAACGCTTCAATTGAAGCTGCAAGAGCAGGTGAAGAAGGAAGAGGCTTCGCAGTTGTTGCAACACAGGTTGGTAATCTTGCGGCACAGAGTGCAGATGCAGCTAAGAGCTCTGGTGAACTTATAGTTCAGGCAATTAATGCAGTTGAAGAAGGCAAGGGAATGGTTGATGATGCAGCTGTTAAGCTTATGGAGTCAGTTGAGAAGACTAAAGAACTTGTTGAGAATATCGAGCAGATTTCAGTTGCTTCAGAACAGCAGGCTGAATCATTAAAGCAGGTATCAGAAGCAGCAAGCCAGATAGCAGCTGTAGTAGAAGAGAATACAGCTATGGCTGAGGAAAGTTCTGCAAGCAGTGAGGAACTTGCTTCACAGGCGGACAGATTAAAAGAATTAGTTAGTGCATTTAAGCTTATGAAGTAATATAAAAAGCTGCCACTTTTAGCGGATTGACCGTTAAAAGTGGCTTTTTTTATGTCCTTGCACAGTATTTTTTTGATTAATTATGTGATTAGATATTGATTTCTATGATAAATGGTTATATTATATATATAACGTAGTAATCAATACTATGTAGTATGAAGATAATTACAGCACATATTAAGAAAGCGTGTGCAGAAAAGAGGATTATTATGGAAAAGATTAAGAAAAATGTATCTAACATAAAGATAAAAGACCCAGGAAGTGCAATAACACATTTTATAGCAATGCTTATGGCATTATTTGCTGCAACACCGCTTATAATTAAGGCATTGTCAGCACCTGATACAATACATGTTATTTCACTTTCAATATTTATAGGAACAATGATTTTGCTGTATGCTGCAAGTACAACTTATCATACAGTTAATGCAACACCTGGAATTAATAAAATATTAAAGAAGTTAGACCATTGTATGATATCGGTTATGATAGCGGGTTCCTATACTCCTGTATGCTTAGTTGTTCTTCATAACAAGACAGGATATGCACTGTTAGCACTAGTATGGGGAATTGCAATAGTTGGTATTATCTTTAAATTATGCTGGGTAACCTGTCCTAAGTGGATATCATCAGTTCTTTATATTGTTATGGGCTGGGCGTGTGTATTATCATTTACACAGATAATAAATGCACTTCCAACAGCGGCATTTGCGTGGTTGTTAGCAGGTGGAATAATATATACAATAGGTGGCGTCATATATGCACTTAAGCTTAAGGTGTTCAATGCCAGCCATAAGTATTTTGGTTCTCACGAGATATTTCATCTGTTTGTTATGGCAGGAAGCATATGCCACTTTATTATGATGTTTAATTATGTGTCTGTAATGCCTTTAAAGTAGTAAGTTCTTTTAAAAATACACACAAATTATGGAAATAGAATTTTATATGTGTTATCCTCTATAATCGGGTCTGTAGCTATTGTTGCAGACCTGATTACAGGTTGTCAGACCAACGAACGGAGGATTAATATGTTATTTTCAGATGTCGATGCAATTGCTAAGGCAGCATCGAATAAGGCAGAGTTATGCAACAATCATTTTGGGAAGTATTTTATGCGCTCTATTATGGCAGGCTTCTATATTGTTGTTGCAACAATTTTATCGAATGTGAGTGCGGCAGTACTGCTTCCAACTTATCCACAGTTTGGTAAGCTTTTAGGTGCATTTTTATTCTCAATTGCAATTGTACTCGTCGTATTTATGGGCGGAGAATTATTTACAGGTAATAATTTTGTTATGGCGATTGGCACATACAATAATACGGTTTCAGTAAGAGATCTAATAAAAGTATGGGTTGTAAGCTATATAGGTAACTTTGCCGGTGCATTTATTCTTTCGGGTTTATTTGTATATAGTAAGGCTTCACACGCAATAATGGTTGATTATTATAACAGCTTTATATATTCTAAGATTTCAGCAGGTTCTATGGAACTTTTAGTAAGGGGGATTCTTTGTAATTTCCTTGTATGTATGGCAGTATTAGTTGGTACTAAGTTAAAGACAGAAAGCGGCAAGCTTATAATAATGTTCTGTATTATTATGGCGTTCGTAGTTGCTGGTTTTGAGCATTGTATTGCTAATATGAGTACATTTTCTATTGGATATATGTTACTTGGTGATATTGGCACAGCTTCTGTTATCAAGAGTATGATTATGGTGACAATCGGCAATATGCTTGGCGGAGCAGTGCTTCTTGGAGTGCCAGTCCAGATTATGAAAGCAGAACACTAAAATTAAAGTCATTAGTGATGAATAAAGCATGAAAGGATTAGTGAGTTGTATGAAAGAAAATCTTAAAAAGCTTGCAAAATATTATAAGCCATATTTAGGCACATTTATTATAGATATGATTCTTGCGATGATGTCTGCGGCGGTGGCACTTGTCATACCGCTTGTTGTAAGATATATAACTTCAAAGGTTGCTTATATGCCGGCAGATGAAGCATCTAAGGCAATATTTACAATAGTTGTGATATTATTCGTGCTTGTTCTTGTGCAGTGGGGGTGTAATTATTATATATCTAATTACGGACACGTTATGGGAGCTAAGATTGAATACGATATGAGGGCTGAGATTTTTAACCACTATCAGAAGCTTTCTTATTCATTCTATGATGACCAGAAGGTTGGACAGTTATTATCAAGAATTACTTCGGATTTATTTGATATAACAGAGCTTTTACACCACGGTCCTGAGAATATAACAATATCACTTATTAAGATTATAGGTGCCCTTGTTATATTAAGCACTATAGATGTAAGGCTTACGCTTACCGCATTTGTGCTTGTGCCTGTTATGCTTGTATTTGCATATTTCCTTAATAAGAAAATGAAGCGTGCATTTAAAAGAAACCGTATCCGTATAGGTGAGATTAATGCACAGATAGAAGATAATCTGTCAGGAATACGTGTTGTTAAATCATTTGCTAATGAGGATATAGAGTGCGGTAAGTTCAAAAAAGGCAATGATTTATTCTTAGAGTCAAAGAAAGACAGCTATCATTATATGGGAATGTACAATGCCGGACTTACAGCATTTACAACTATGATTAATGTAATTGTAATTGCAGTGGGCGGTATAGGAATAACTAGAGGCTGGGTTAATATTACAGACTTCGTAACATTTTTATTGTATATAAATATATTTACGGAGCCAGTAAAGGTACTTATCGATTTTACAGAGCAGTTCCAGAACGGCTATTCCGGTTATGAAAGATTTCTTGAAATATTATCAGTTGAACCGGATATAAAGGAAAAGCCAGATGCAGTTGAGCTTAAAGACGTTAAGGGTGAAATTACATTCGACAATGTATCCTTTAGATATAAGGACGGAATCGAGGAAGTATTATCAGGAATCAGCTTTAATGTTACACCAGGCAGATATGTGGCGCTGGTAGGTCCGTCAGGAGCAGGAAAGACTACATTATGTTCACTTATACCAAGATTTTATGAGGCGACAGAAGGAAGCATAAGAATTGATGGAAAAGACATTAAAGATGTTACGCTTAAGAGCTTAAGGGATAATATCGGGGTTGTCCAGCAGGACGTATATTTGTTTATGGGAAGCATTAAAGAGAATATACGATATGGAAAGCCAGATGCTACCGATGAGGAAGTAATTGCAGCGGCAAAGCTTGCCAATGCACACGAATTTATAGAGGCATTTGAAAATGGATACGACACGGATATAGGACAAAGAGGTGTCAAGTTGTCGGGTGGACAGAAGCAGAGATTATCAATAGCAAGGGTATTTCTTAAAAATCCACCTATACTTATATTTGATGAGGCGACATCAGCACTTGATAATGAGAGTGAGCAGATTGTACAGGAGTCGTTAGAGAAGCTGGCTAAGAATAGAACTACATTTGTTATAGCCCACAGACTTACTACAATAGAAAATGCTGAGGAAATATTTATGCTTACAGATGAGGGGATTAAGGAAAGAGGAACTCACAAGGAGCTTATGGAGTTAGATGGTGAATATGCTCATATGGTTAAAATTCACTCAGCTAACTAGAAAAAGTATTGAAAATATGTTATACTAATTATGGTTATAACGAAAATGTTAATCGCTGTATATTATTGTATGGCTGATTACAATATATGGAGGATGACGTATATGGAAATGTGGGATATATATGATGCCAACAAAGAAAAGACAGGCAGATTAATGGAAAAGAATGACTGGCAGCTTAAAGATGGAGAATATCATCTTACAGTGTTAGGTGTCATAGAACGTCCGGATGGAAAGTTCCTTATTACACAGCGTGTTATGACTAAGGCGTGGGCTCCTGGCTGGTGGGAAGTATCAGGCGGAGCGGCTCAGGCAGGTGAGGAGTCAATTGAGGCAGTAAGACGTGAGGTCCGTGAAGAGACAGGAATTGACGTTACAGATGCCAGAGGTGGATATGTATTCACCTATAAAAGAGAGAATCCTGGAAAGGGCGACAATTATTTTGTAGATGTATACAAGTTTGTTAAAGATGTTAAAGATGAGGACATACATATACAGACAGAGGAAGCCTTAGGGTATAAGTTCGTTACCAGAGAAGAACTTAAACAGATAGCAGCAACAGGAGAATTCCTGCATTATGACAGTATTAAGCAGGTATTTGAAGATTAGATATTGGATTAAGTAAGAATTGCTGTTATTAAGTGAATATTTGTACTTGATTTATAAAATGTATTTATAATAGAAGAAGCACCAGCAGATTTATTCTGATGGTGCTTTTTAGCTATAAGAAGTAATAAGGCTTAAGAAAGGAATGTGGTATGCTTAAATATTTAAAAAAGTATTGGTTCTTTGCCCTGCTTGCACCTATATTTATGATAGGTGAGGTCTCTATGGACTTGTTACAGCCGGAGCTTATGAGCAGAATAATTGATGATGGCGTATTGGGAATTAACAATGGCGGGGTTGGAAATCTTAATACAGTAATTACCATCGGGCTTAAAATGGTAGGATTTGTGGCACTTGGTGGTATCTGTGGCGTTATGTCCGGTGTCTTTGCCAATCTTTGTGCACAGCAGTTTGGTAATGATGTAAGAAAAGCTGCCTTTAAGAGAATTATGGAATTCTCTTTTGAACAGACTGATAAATTCTCCACAGGTTCTTTAATTACAAGGGTTACGAATGATATAACACAGCTTCAGAATTTTGTAATGCAGTGCCTGAGAGGCTTTGTGCGTACAAGTATGCTGTTTATCGGTGGTATAGCGTGTATGGTGTCACTTAATATGGAATTTGGAATAATAATTGCGTGTGCACTCCCATTTGTTGCAGTATGTGTTGTATATTTCATAGCCAAAGCCAATCCTAAGTTCACAGTGTTACAGAAGAAGCTTGATAAGGTTAACAATGTAATGCAGGAAAATGTGTCTGGTGCAAGAGTTGTAAAGGCATATGTTAAGGAAGATTACGAGACAGAAAGATTTGAGAAAGCTAATAATGCGCTTGTTTCAACACAGCTTGATGTGCTTTTACTGCTTTCTTATATGACACCTATTATGAATATTATATTAAATCTTTCAGTTGTTGCGGTTATAAAGGTTGGTGGAATACAGGTAAGTGCAGGCAGTGCAACGCCTGGTAATGTAATGGCGGCGATTACATATTGTTCACAGGTGCTTAATGCGGTTATGCGTATGACGATGATATTTCAGACAGCTTCAAGGGGAATTGCCTCAAAGAAGCGTGTTATGGAGATAATTAACTGTGAGCCGGCAATAAAGAGCGGTACATATAATAAAGAAACTGCCGTTAAGGGAAAAGTTGAATTTAAGAATGTGTCATTTGCATATCCAGGTATGGATAATGAAAATGTTATCGAGAACTTTAACCTTGTTATTAATCCGGGTGAAACTATCGGAATACTGGGTGCAACAGGCTGTGGCAAGTCAAGTCTTGTAAATCTTATACCACGTTTTTATGACGTAACTAATGGGGAAGTACTTATAGATGATGTCAATGTTAAAGATTATGATTTGCAGGTTTTAAGGGATAAAGTGTCAATAGCATTACAGAAGCCGGAGATATTCAGCACTACAATAGCAGAAAATATTGCGTGGGGTGACAGCAGTGCAGACAGTGAGAAGATAAGACAAGCCGCTGACATAGCACAGGCAACAGAATTTATTGACAACAGGACAGATGGTATGGATACACAGGTAAGTCAGGGTGGACACAGTCTTTCAGGAGGTCAGAAGCAGAGAGTTGCCATAAGCCGTGCAGTGCTTAAGAATTCAGAGATACTTATATTTGATGATGCTACAAGTGCACTTGATTTAAAGACAGAGGCTGATCTTTATTCAGAGCTGTCGGCAAAGAAATATGATGTAACCAGGATTATAATTGCCCAGAGAATTGCTTCTGTAAAGAATGCAGATAGAATTGTTGTAATGGATAATGGCAGATTAGCAGATGTTGGAAGCCATAGTGAGCTTATAAAGACAAGTGAGATATATAAAGATATTTATGAGTCACAGCTGGAAGGAAATGAATAGAATGGAGCAGAGCAGACAGGCACAGATGAATAATTATAAAGCCTTTGGCAGAAGACCTGGCAATCGTAATCTTACTGTCGAGAAGGCTAAGGACAAGAAGGGTACTTTAAAAAGACTGATAGCATATTTTGCGGCTGAGAAAGCTATGATTATAGGGCTTCTGGCGGCTGTTATCGTTGTAGTAATATGTTCGGTATATGCACCAAAGCTTCAGAGTAATGCAATTGATATTATAGCTTCGGGCAGATTTAAGGAATTAACTCCGATACTTATAACAATGGTGGTTGTATACATAATACATAGTATATGTACATTTTTACAGACCAAGATAAGTGCGGTATTAAGCCAGAATATCGTAAAGAAGATGAGAGAAGATTTATTCAGGCACATAGTTAATCTTCCTGTAAGATACCTTGACAGTAACAGCCACGGAGATATTATGAGCCGTATGACTAACGATATTGAGAATATATCAACAACAGTTTCGCAATCGTTAAGTTCGATGTTCTCAGGTGTATTAACGATTATTGGAACAGTTATAATGATGACTGTATTATGTCCACAGCTTGCACTGTTATCGTGCGTTACTGTAATTCTTACAGTGATTGCAACTAAGTTCTTATCTAAGGCCATGAAGAAGTTCTTTACGAAAAGACAGGTGCTTTTAGGTAATCTTAATGGAACGGTTGAGGAGATGGTTACAGGTTATAAGTCAGTTGTTGCATATAACAGGCAGGAAAATGTCATAAAAGACTTTAACAGTGTGTCGGATGAACTTACAAGGGTTGGAATTATAGCAGAGATTCTTGGCGGTTCAATGGGACCAGTTATGAATGTAATCAACAATATAAGCTTTGTTATTATTGCGGCATTTGGCGGATATTTTGCCATTAACCATATTATATCTATCGGTGTTATATCTGCATTTATCGTATATGCGAAGCAGTTTGGAAGACCAATTGATGAGCTTGCACAGATATATGGACAGATACAGACCGCCATAGCGGGTGCAGAGAGAGTATTTGCAGTTATGGACGAACCGCTTGAAGATAAGAGTGGTGATAAGAATATGGATAAGCTTGAGGGCGTTATTAAGTTTAAAGATGTCAATTTCTCATATACCAAGGACAAGCAGGTGTTATATGACTTTAATCTTCAAGTTAAGGCAGGACAGAAGGTGGCACTTGTAGGCTCAACAGGAAGTGGAAAGACAACAGTTGTCAATCTTCTGATGAGATTTTATGACGTTGACAGCGGAGAAATATTAATAGATGATAATATGGAATGGTATTGTCCAAACTGTGGAAATAGAGACCATAATAAACTTAATGTAGCAAGACGTACTTGTGGTTATATTGGAACTAATTTCTGGAATAAAGGAAGAACTCAAGAAATTAAAGAAAGAGTAGTTCATTTAGATAATAAAGAGGCGTAAATATGCGCTATAATA
>OGLM01003867.1_pt1 | contig 11653 bp, 7 predicted proteins | sample 1572531 | NCBI WGS metagenome assembly OGLM01 (sample SAMEA2581909, study PRJEB24529) | metagenome | biome: Human gut stool | place: China | collected 2011 | reverse complement strand
AACTTAAAGTCATCCAGGCGGATGGAAAAAGGCAACGGGCGTTGGTCTTCCGTTGTACGCATTTGGGACACGGTTTCTCCTTCCCTGATATGCACAATGCCCTCAAAACCGAACATATTGGTTACCAATGCTCCCAGTAGGATTACAATGAAGGAGATATGCAACAGTAAGACTCCATATTTGCGCTGGCTCCACAAACGTGCTTGCCAGGCAGTAGCGCAGAAATTGAGAATCAAAAGAAATTGCAGAAGATAGAAAAGCGGATTGTTATAGATTATTTCCCTTGCCATCGCCGTCCCTTGCGCCTTCTCGACAAAAGTTGCGGCAGCCAGCAGAATCACATAATGCACCAGCAATATCAATGTTATCTTCCACGAAGTGAACATCGCTTTCAGGGAGGAGCTTACTTTTTTCATGTGTGTATCATTCAATTGAAACATTCAACATAGCCAACAATTCTGCAAGTGCCGGTGGCGTCAGTTGCTGGGCAGCATCAGAAAGAGCTTTCTGCGGACAGCAATGCGACTCGATAAACAGACCGTCGGCGTGCAAAGATATGGCTTTCTTGCAAATAGCCGCCAATAATTCACGTTTTCCTCCGATATGGCTCGGATCGCAGAAGATAGGCAGATTAGGAATGCGGCGGCGCAGTTCGATAGGAATGTGCCATTGGGGGAGGTTGCGGTATATCTTTTTATCGTAGCTGCTGAAACCGCGGTGGATAGCACCCAGACGTTTCAGACCTGCATTGTTGATACGTTCCAAGGCTCCGATCCACAATTCAAGATCCGGATTTACAGGGTTCTTGACCAATACGGGGATATCAACGCCTTTCAGAGCGTCTGCGATTTCCTGTACGGCGAAAGGGTTGGCAGTGGTACGTGCACCTACCCAAAGAATATCGATTCCGGCTTTCAGACATTCGTAAACGTGCTTGGCCGTTGCAACTTCGGTTGCGACATACATACCGGTTTCTTTTTTCACCTCTTTCAACCAGGCAAGACCTTCGACGCCTATACCCTCGAAGCCTCCCGGTTTGGTACGTGGTTTCCAGATTCCTGCACGGAATATCTTCTGACCTTTCGCTGCCAATTGCTTGGCTGTATCCATTACTTGTTCTTCTGTTTCTGCGCTACACGGGCCGGCAATGACAATCGGTCTTTTAGCCTCAATGCCCGGTAATAAAATTGATTCGAGTTCCATAATAATAATGTATCAATATGCCAATGTGCTAGTAATTCCATTGGCAGTTGGGTTATCTAAACTATTTAATTGTTCTATTTATCGGCACGTTGGCTGTCAGCACATTGTGTCATTGTTTTTATCCTTTCGAGTGCTTCCTCCAACTTGGCGTCTTTGCAGCAAAGAGAGATGCGGATATATCTCGCTCCGTTGCTGCCAAAGATAAATCCCGGTGTGATAAACACTCTGGCTTCATGCAATACCTTTTCCGTCAACTCTTCCACATCTTTGCAGGAAGCGGGGATCTTTCCCCAAAGGAACATACCTACCTGTTTCTCATCGTATGTGCAACCTAGTGTTTTCATAATCTCACCGGCTAGGTGGCGACGGTTACGGTAGTTCTTGTTATTGCCCTCGTACCAGTCGGCTTCGGCTTCCAGAGCAGTGGCTGCCGCCAGTTGCATGGCACGGAACATTCCGCTGTCTATATTGCTTTTCACCTTCAGAATCCATTGTACAAACTCAGCATTTGAGGCTAGCATACCGATACGCCATCCCGGCATATTGTGGCTTTTGCTCATGGAGTTGAATTCGATACAACAGTCTTTGGCCCCCGGTACGCTCAGAATACTGATCGGTTTCTCGTTCAGGATAAAGCTGTATGGGTTATCATTCACGATTACAATATTCTTGCGGCGGGCAAAGTCAACGAGACGCCCGTATAATTCCGGAGTTGCATTGGCGCCTGTCGGCATATTCGGATAATTGGTCCACATCAGTTTTACCCGGCTGAGGTCCATTCTCTCCAGGGCTTCAAAATCAGGCATCCAGTTCTCGTCTTCTTTGAGGTCGTAGTTGATGACTTCCGCACCGAGTATCTTGCTCAGCGAAGTGTAAGTAGGATATCCCGGATTAGGAACCAGCACTTGTTCTCCCGGATTGACAAATGCCAGAGTGACATGGAGTATTCCCTCTTTCGAGCCGATCAAAGGCTGTATCTCTGTGTTCGGATTCAGTTCCACTCCATACCAACGTTGATACCAGGCGGCAAAACTCTTGCGAAGTTCGGGGATGCCCACGTACGGTTGGTAGCCGTGTCCGTTGGGATCATGCGCATTGCTGCACAATGTTTCGATGGTTTTCTCGGAGGGGGGCATATCGGGACTTCCGATACCCAGACTGATGACGTCCTTACCTTCCGCATTCATCTGTGCTACCTCTTTCAGTTTCTTGGAGAAGTAGTATTCACTTACGCTTGCCAGTCTGTCGGCAGGAGCGATTTTATACGTTTGACTTTCCTTCTGCATATTCGCCTAATGTTTTGAGTTCTTTGGTTAATGGAGTGATTGCTGCAATGGACTGCTTATATCTCAGATAATCGTTGAAAGCCACATCTACATAAAACTGGTATTCCCATTCACGTCCGATGATCGGTAACGATTGTATCTTGGTCAGGTTGATATTATAAAAAGACAGGATGGACAATACTTGCGACAAACTGCCTTCCGTATGCGGCAAGGTGAATACCATGCTTGCCTTGTTGGTAGCATTTGCATGATGTTGGCGTAGTTCATCCGCCTGCCAGGGATCGGCAACTACCAGAAAACGGGTGAAGTTGTGTTTGTTTGTCTCGATTCCTTCTTGAAGCACCTTCATACCGTAACGCTCGGCTGCCGCTTTGGAACAGATGGCGGCGTGTCCTTTCAAGTTCTCGTTCTTGATGATTTCCGCGCTGCGTGCCGTATCCTCACCCTCTACTACTTTCAGTTGCGGATGTTGGTTCAGGAATTCGCGGCATTGCATCAGGGCTACCGGATGGGAATGTACCTCGGTGATGTCCTCTATGTTGTCGTCCGGGAGGCAAAGCAGGCTGTGGGAAATGCGCAGCTTATGCTCGCCTACGATGGTAAGTCCACTGTCGCAAAGCAACTCGTAATTGTGCAACAGGCTGCCCGCTATGGTATTCTCGATGGCAGCCATACCGAGTACCGTACTGTCGTCCTTTACCGTGGCAAATACTTCTTCAAAGGTGGAGCAGCAGATAAGTTCTATGTCCTCTTTGTCGAAGAAGTAGTGGGCGGCCATGTCGTGGTACGACCCTTTGATACCTTGGATTGCAATTCGTTTCATTGTTTTTGTTTTGTCGTTTTTACAAAAAAGTCCCGCTTCGGTGGGAAGCGGGACCTCATGTCTTATTGGATTAGTATAATTCTCTGTTTGGTACACATACGAACTCCCGCTTCACTTTATGGCTAAAGTAAAAGTAAAAGAAGAAATAAAAATATGTGTTGAATAATTCTTTCATCTTCGTATTTTTGAATCTGTTGCAAAATTAGGGATTTTTTCATTTCCGGCAAATGTTTTCGCCGCTTTTTTCCTCTTAAACGGGAAAAATGTGAAAGAATACCTGATTTTGATTACATTTAGAAACCGTAAGGGTTACGGTTTTTGTATTGTCCGTTCATCTCTTGTTCTATGTTGCTGAACTGTCCTTCGACGGCCTTGGCTGCTTCCGGAGAGGTTTCCAACGCTTTTTTCAGGTCATCGGTCGCCCCGGCCTTGTCGTTGAGCATCAGTTTGATGCGTCCGCGTTCTTTGTATCCTTCGCTGAAGTCCGGCATGAGTTCCACGGCTTCGTCCAGTGTGGACAGTGCCCGGTCGAGCTGACGGTTGGCGGCGTATGCCGTGCTGAGGCCCACGTACGCTTCTCCCATTAGAGGGTTTTGCGTCTTCACCTTATTATAATAGGTAATGGCTGTGGGAGCATCCCCTTGCTGCAGTCGCAGTGCGGCTTTCAACATTACGGCTTCTTCGGGTGCAGGTCGTGCTTCCTCGCTTTCAAGTAAGTGGTCGATGTCGGCTTCGGCTTCTGTCAGGCTGCCCATGGCGCGGAGGATTTCTGCGCGCAACAGGTAAGCTTCCGTCAAATGGCCGTCCTGTACGATGGCTTGTGTCAACAGGGCCACGGCGTTCAGTTCGTCGTGCAAGGCATGTTTGGCTTGGGCCGAGCGGTAGAGCGCTCCGGCATGGCAACTGTCGATTTGCAAGGCGGCCTGGCAATCTTCGTCCATGCGCGTATAATCCTGCATCATTTCATCGGCACGGGCCATGGCCAACCGTACGCCGATATGGTCCGGCAGTTTTTCGGCCAGTTTTGCCAATATGCTCCGGCCTTCTTCAGCCTGTTTGTCGGAGAGCAAGGCTTCGGCCAGATAACTTGCGGTTTCGGAATCGTTCCGGAGGGCAAGTGCTTCGCGGAAACAACGTATGGCATATTTGACCTCCCCCATTTTACAGGCGCGTACACCGTCATATTTCAGTACGTTAAAATCCCGCTCGCGGCGTTTCTCGGTTTTTTCTTCCGGGGACTCTTCCCGGGCGCCGAACAATGTTTTTAGAAATCCCATTTTATTCTCGTTTTTTTCTGCGCGCAAATATACTAAAATTGCTTAAAATAACGTACATTTGTACGATAAATCATGTTTAAGCGTTTAGACTTTACTAAGTTTGCTTTTGGAAAAATAAATGGAATATGTGTGGAATAGTCGGATATATAGGTAAGAGAGAGGCTTACCCCATTTTGATAAAAGGACTTAAGCGTCTGGAGTACCGTGGTTATGACAGTGCCGGCGTGGCTTTGATCAGTAATTCGGGAGATTTGAATGTGTATAAGGCGAAAGGCAAGGTCAGCGATTTGGAACGCTCGGTGGAAGCAAAAGACGTGAGCGGGCATATCGGTATCGCCCATACGCGTTGGGCCACGCATGGCGAACCATGTGCAGAAAACGCCCATCCCCATTATTCGGCATCGGGCAACCTGGCGCTGATCCATAACGGCATCATCGAGAACTATGCCACGTTGAAGGAACGTTTGCAGCAACGCGGCGTGAAGTTCCGCAGCCAGACGGATTCCGAAGTGTTGGTGCAGCTCATTGAATATATCCAGGTGAGCAATGATTTGGATTTGTTGGGTGCCGTGCAAGTGGCCTTGCATGAGGTCATCGGTGCCTATGCCATCGCGATATTGGACAAAAGGCATCCCGAACAAATCATCGCCGCACGCAAGAGCAGTCCGTTGGTGGTGGGCATCGGGCGCGACAATGAGTTTTATCTGGCCTCGGATGCCACCCCTATTGTGGAATACACTGACAAGGTGGTGTACTTGGAAGACGGGGACATCGCCGTCATCCGTCCCGGAGACGAGCTGAAGGTGGTGGATATGGACAACACGCGCATGCACCCTACGGTGAAAACGGTGGACATCAATCTTGGCCAACTGGAAAAGGGAGGCTATCCGTATTTCATGCTCAAGGAGATTTTCGAGCAGCCGGATTGCCTGCTTGATTGCATGCGCGGGCGCATCAACATAGATGCCGACAACGTGACGCTTTCGGCGGTCATCGACCACAAGGACAAGTTGTTGAGCGCGAGCCGTTTTATTATCGTGGCATGCGGAACGTCATGGCATGCGGGGCTTATTGGCCAACAACTTATCGAGAACTATTGCCGTATTCCCGTATACGTGGAATATGCTTCAGAGTTCCGCTACCGTAATCCCGTCATTTTGCCTACCGACGTAGTGATTGCCATATCGCAGTCCGGCGAGACGGCCGACACGTTGGCCGCCATCGAACTGGCACGCAAGCAAGGGGCGTTCGTGTTCGGTATCTGTAATTCCGTGGGTGCTTCCATACCTCGGGCCACGCATACCGGGGCTTACATCCATGTGGGGCCGGAAATAGGCGTGGCTTCTACAAAGGCGTTCACGGGGCAGGTGACGGTATTAGCCATGTTGACGTTGGCTTTGGCCAAGGCGCGCGGGACGATTTCGCAGGATGAGTATGTCAAGATGGTGCGGGAGTTGGTGGCCATACCCGAGAAAATGAAAGAGGCACTAAAGGCTAATGAACAGATAGCCCAGATGGCCAAGATTTTCACCTATGCGCACAACTGCCTCTATCTGGGGCGCGGCTACTGTTATCCTGTGGCGCTCGAGGGTGCCTTGAAGTTGAAGGAAATTTCTTATATCCATGCCGAAGGCTACCCGGCTGCTGAGATGAAGCATGGTCCCATTGCGCTCATCGATTCGGAAATGCCGGTGTTTGTCATCGCCACACGCAACGGGATGTACGAAAAGCTCATCAGCAATATCCAGGAGGTAAAAGCCCGTCAGGGACGTGTCATTGCGCTCGTGACGAAAGGCGACACGAAGATACGGGATTTGGCGGACGAGGTGATAGAACTTCCCGAGACAATGGAATGTTTCGAGCCGTTGGTGGTTTCCGTCCCTTTGCAGTTGTTGGCCTACCATATAGCCGTATGCAAGGGCAAGGATGTGGATCAACCACGTAATTTGGCCAAGTCGGTCACGGTGGAGTAATCGTATTTCGGCTTATTTCGTTTTCTGGTATTTTCGTAGGAAACTTATATACAAAAATCAATCTGCGCCAAACGAAAAATCAATCAAAGGAGATTGAAAAAACGTTTGGCGCAGATTGATTTTTCATTCTCCGCAGATTGATTTTGAGGATTCAAATGCTTGAAAATCAAATGAGATTCTGTTTTTATGAATCTTTACGTTTTTTCTGTCTTGGGATGGCTTTTACGGTTTGTTCTTCGTGCAGAAAGCCATGTTTTCCGGTATAAAGCCCTTTATGTCTGTCGGTGAAATATGTTGGGCGCGTACACACCGTTAATTTTTGTTCTTCCGCTTGCAAAAACGATGGACTTTTACGAACTTTAATGTGAAATCGGATGGCATTTCCCCGTGGTAGAAGGCAAGGAAATGCGGGACCGGTTCTTTAAAAATAATCACAACCTAAAAAACTTAATTTACAGTTTTTCGACATGAAAAGAAAAGACTTATTGTCAATGTGTCTATGCTTGTTGGCTTTTGCGAGTGGCGGGCAGGCTAAAAGTGTGTCTACACGTATTAATTTGGGGGATACTCCATGGAAATTTACGAAAGTGGTGCGTCAGGAAATCAATTTGGCGAAAGACGCGCAGGTGTGTTTGGACGGAAAGTCCGTTCCCGTGGTTCACGACGGTGATATCCATTCGGACTGGAAACTTGGAGATGCTCCGGAAGGAGGAATATGGAGCGTGGATTTGGGCAAGTCCGTTTCCTTATCTTCTGTGAAACTGTGGTTCGACACGGATCGGACGAGGTTTGCAGAGGTCAAGTTGGAAGTATCCGCCGACGGTAGTACTTGGCAAACCCTTTCGGAAGGAAAGAAACTCTGTGTGCTCCATAAAGAGGGCGACTTTACGACCGTGGGGCATACCGGAACGGTGGGGTATACCGAGACGGTGACGGCTACTTATTTGAATTTGAAAGTTAAGGGGACGGCACGTTATGTGCGTTTTTCCGGATTGAAATGCAAGGCAGAACAGGGACAGGATGTGCCTGTAACGTTGAGTGAAGTGGAAGTGAACCCTAAAGCAGGGCAGGATTATGAACAGGCCGGGGCCATGGCTTCGCTTTCGTTCGACGATACCGGATGGCAGACGGTAGGGATTCCTCATTGTTATAATGAGCAGGACACTTATTTGAATACCAGTACGGGAGAGCGTTGTTGGCGTGGAGAAGCGTGGTATCGTAAGAAAATAACCATAGACGAAAAAGACCGTGGGCAGATGTTCTTCTTGGAGTTTCAAGGAGTGAACATAGGGGCAACGGTGTATGTGAACGGAACTCCGATAAGAAGCAATACAAAGGTGAAGCAGCCGGAAGCTGTGACCCATGTGGGGAGTGCATTGCCTTTCGTAGTGGACATTACGCCTTATTTGCGTTATGGAAAAGAGAACCAGATTGCGGTAAGGGTGTCCAATGCCGAGGGCACGTTTTTCACTTGGCCCGGTTTCGGGACCAACGAAGGCTTCGGTCAGGCCATGGGAGGTATCGTCTGCCCCGTCTACCTGCACAAGAAGAACAAGGTGCACATTCCTTTTGATTCTTATTCTCCTATGGGCAAGTGGGGAACTTACTTCGGGACGGTGTCGGCTACCAAAGACAAAGCCGAAGTACGTTTTCAGGTGAACGTGGAGAATGCGGGCACGGAAGCGTGCGACGTGGAACTGCGCACGTATTTGAAGGATGCGAAGGGCAAGACGGCCTTGGCTTTCAAGGATACCCGCCGTGCCGCAGGCGGCCAGACCGTTTTGTTCGACCGTACGGGAGTGGTGGAGCGTCCCCGTTTGTGGTATCCGATAGGGACTTCCGGTACACCTTATTTATATAAGGTGGAGAATGAAGTTTACGTGGACGGACGACTGGTGGACAGGCAAAGCCGTCCGTGGGGCATCCGGCAAATCACGTGGGACGAGGATTTTTGCTATGTCAACGGTGAGAAATGTTTTTTGCGCGGCTTCGGTTACCGGAATAATTACCCGGGATTGGGGGCCGCTGTCCCTGCGGCTTTCTGGTGGAATGACATGGCCCGGATAGCGCGGTGCGGCGGCAACACGCTGCGCGTGGGGCACCAACCGCCTTTTCCCGAAGTGTTCGAGGCTTGCGACCGCTACGGCATCTTGTTGGTTGTCAACAGCGGCGACAATGAATGGGCGTTGAAGGACGAACCGGCTATTACTTACAAAAGGGAGTACGACCGCGATGTGATGGTGGCCTACCGGAACAATCCGTGCGTGGTCATTTGGGAGTCGAATAATGGTTTGGCGTACGATGGGGAGAAATACCTGCCGTCTTATACGCTGGAACAAGTGAAGAAATGGGATTACATCCAACCGCGTCTCGTGCAGAACCGCGACGGTTACCCACCGGAGTGGGACAAGAACGAACCGGTCGTGATAGGTTATACAAACCGTTATGAGAAAGTGGAAGGAAGTCCTTCGTGGAATACGGAAGTCTACGGGACGAACTGGTCGGGCTTGCCCAGTTGGTGCATCGCCCGTTTCGACTACGATAATGAAAAAGAGTTCTCGATGGACTATGTGAATAATTATTTTGATAATATGGACAAACGCGCATGCGGATGGATTAATTGGATGTTGGCCGAGACGTACGGGGAGGGGTACACCATTTACCTCAACGGCATGCGCAACCAAAAGAGCCTTGGTTCGTGCGCCATGGACGGCAACCGCTTCCCGAAATTGCTGTACCGGATTTTCGAGAAAGCCGTTTGGGTGCCTTTCGACGAGCGTCCCGGTGTGGCCTTGCAGAGCCATTGGAACTTCCGGGGATTGCAGGACGTGGATGCGTGGAGCAACTGTCCTTATGTGGAACTCTTCGTCAACGGGGTATCCCGTGGGATTGTGGAACCGGAGGCGCGGACGCGCCGCTGCACGTGGAAAGGCATCCTATGGGAGCCGGGTACGGTCAAGGCCGTGGGGCTGGACGAACGGAAACGTCCCGTTTGCGAGGATGAAATCGCCTCTGCCGGCGAGCCGTACGCTTTGGAAGTGGAAATCGAAGAACCGACACCAAAACCGGACGGGGAAAGATTTGAATTGAAAGCCAATGCTTCGGATGCTTTCATCGCTACGGTGCGCGTGGTGGACAAGGATGGGCATTGGTGTCCTTTTGCCGACAACCAGTTGAAGTTTGAAGTGGAAGGCGAAGGGGTGTACAAAGGTTCTTACAATTTCTATGTCACGGAAGGAAAACCTTTGGAATACCATGCCCCGGGCGATACGGAGTTGCAGGCCGAAGGAGGTTTGATGCGCGTGGCGGTGCGGACGACGTTTAATCCTGGAAAAATTACGGTTAAAGTATCTTCGGGCGGGTTACGTTCAGGAGAAGCATCCGTCTGGTCGAAGAAAATTTAAGTATGGCACATTAGGCAAATATGGCCTTCCGCTCCTGTTTGCAAGGAGCGGAAGGCTTTTTTATGTCTAAAATAGCAGGACAATGGAATATATTCTATATATTTGGGCAAAGAATGCAAAGTGTGAAATTTTTAAATGGAAAATATATGGCGAAAAGCGTAAAAGAGTATATCGAAGAAAATGAAGCCCGTTTTTTGGAAGAGTGGTTCAGTCTGATTCGCATTCCGAGCGTGAGTGCCGACCCGGCGCATAAGAATGATATGGTGGCTTGTGCCGAACGTTGGAGAGATTTGCTTTTAGAGGCTGGAGCAGATGAAGCGCGGTTGATGCCTTCTTCAGGAAATCCTTTGGTGTATGCGGAAAAGCGTGTGGGGGAGGATGCGCCAACGGTTTTGGTATATGGCCATTACGATGTGATGCCTGCCGAACCGTTGGACTTATGGAAAAGTGACCCTTTTGAACCGGAAGTGCGTGACGGACATGTATTTGCCCGTGGGGCGGATGATGATAAAGGGCAGTCTATGATTCAACTAAAGGCTTTTGAGTATATGGTGCGGGAAGGGGCTCTGCGCCATAACGTCAAATTCATATTGGAGGGGGAAGAAGAAATCGGGTCTCCCAGTCTGAATGCTTTCCTGCAAGAGTACCGTGAGCTGTTGGCTTGTGATGTGATTTTAGTGAGCGACACCAGTATGCTCGCGCTCGACCTGCCTTCGCTTACGACGGGACTGAGAGGTTTGGCTTACTGGGAAATCGAGGTGACAGGGCCGAACCGTGATTTGCATTCCGGGCATTTCGGTGGAGCGGTAGCTAATCCGATTAATGTATTGTGTGGTTTGTTGGCTCGTATGACTGACGAAGATGGGCGTATTACAATACCGGGTTTTTATGATGAAGTGGAAGAACTGTCGGAGGAAGAACGTCGGATGCTGTCTGAAATCCCGTTTGACGAGGAACGTTATAAACAAGCTATCGGTGTACATGCTTTGAAAGGAGAGAACGGATACAGCACGATCGAGCGGAATAGTTGCCGTCCGTCGTTCGATGTGTGTGGTATTTGGGGCGGTTATACGGGAGAGGGTTCTAAGACCGTATTGCCGTCTAAAGCCTATGCCAAGGTGTCTTGCCGTTTGGTTCCCCATCAACAGCATGAGAAGATTTCCCGGATGTTTGTCGATTATATCGAATCCATAGCTCCGGACTACGTGCAGGTGAAAGTGACCCCTATGCACGGTGGCGAAGGCTATGTCTGTCCGATAACCTTGCCGGCTTACAAAGCTGCGGAAGAAGGTTTCACCAAGGCGTTCGGGCGAAAGCCGTTGGCTGTGCGCCGTGGTGGCAGTATCCCTATCATAAGTGATTTTGAAAAGATTTTGGGAACCAAGACTGTTTTGATGGGATTCGGTTTGGAGAGTAATGCGATTCATTCGCCTAATGAGAATTTCCCATTGGATATGTTTCGGAAAGGTATCGAGGCTGTGGTGGAATTCCATGAATCCGTGACGCTTTGAACACGTGAGACGTAAGCCTGGACGATTTCATATATGGGTATGCGGGGGAATGACGCGATTCAAACATCGGAATACGTTAAATATAATAAGGTGTAAATTAATCCGGTTGATATTTTTTCGATTTTTATTGGCAAACGTTTGGTGTTTACGTTAAAAGGTTGTACCTTTGCACTCGC
>OGLM01003863.1_pt1 | contig 11658 bp, 6 predicted proteins | sample 1572531 | NCBI WGS metagenome assembly OGLM01 (sample SAMEA2581909, study PRJEB24529) | metagenome | biome: Human gut stool | place: China | collected 2011 | reverse complement strand
GAGAGTGCTAAAAAAGAAGTTGTTTCTCAACAAACAAAGGTTGATGAAGCTCAAGATGCAGTGACAAATCAACAAAAACTTGTAGATCAATTAAGAACAGATAAAGAGCAGGCACAGACTAAGATTGCCCAAGGTTCTAAAGGATTCTTTGAAGCTTATGGATACACAGATGCATTAAAAATCTTAGAAAAACAGAGTACTTTAAATGGTGGATATACAAATATTGGTGCCGAAAATGATGCGACGAGTTTAGAAAATTTCAAGCGTGCATTAAGTATGGTTCGTTATGGAAATACATTAAGAACAACGGATACAAATGCACCGGGATTAAGTGATTTAACGGTCAATCCAACATTATTTGCGATTTCACAGGTACAACTTAATGCGACAGCCAATGGGAAAATATTTGGACATTCTCAACTTTATCGTGTTGGAGAAAACATAGCGGCTGCTACTTATAAAAGTAATGATGAATTGTTATTTAATGGTTGGTATACAGAAGAAAAACAAGTATATGATTATATTACTGCCAAAGGTTGGACAGAAGATGATTTGTACAATGATGCAGCTAAATATAAAGAAGTTCAACAGGCTTTAAATCAAAAATATCCTCAGGTAGGCCATTACACTAATATTATCAATAAGGATTATACAACTACAGGTACAGCTTATATTTATTCAAAAGATACAGCACCAGATGGATGGGAATGCAATGCAGGACAAGTGTTTGATTTTGTTCAACACTCTTCTTACATAACGATTGCAAATACAATGACGATCGATGAATTTGAAGCTAAGTTTAATGAATACTATAACAAGCTTATGAATGCAGATAGTGTTTTAAGTGAGAATCAAACTAAATTAGATGGTTTGAAAGCGGATTTAGAAAAACAAAAGGCTTTGTTCGCAACTAAACAAGCAACTCAATCAAGTGCACAAACAAATGTTCAAACTGCAACTGATCAAGCAACTTCAGCACAAAATGCAGTTACGGCCGCTCAATCTAAGGTAGATACAAAACAGGCTCGTCTTGGTCAATTGATGAAAGACAGTGCTGCATCAGGTTTATTAAATGAAATCAATTCTTTAAAGGCATCTAAAAAAAATGCAGAAACAAATGATTTGGTAAATGCTCAAAAGGTTTTATCAGCTGCTCAAAAAGAGAAAATGATTGCTGATCAAAATGTTGTAGATAAAACGGCATTGGTGAATGATGCAAAGTCAAATTTAGATTCAAAGAAAAAGGTTTTGGCCGAATCAAATAAGGGTGTAGAGTTGGCTCAGTCAAATCTAGAGGTTGCCAAAAAGAATTTGGATGAAAAGACAAATGTTTTAAAAACAACTAAATCGGATGAATCTAGTAAAAAGGGCTTGTATGATTTTAGTAAGAATAGTTTGGATCGTTTAAATGCAAAACTTTCTGAATTAATTAAGGATTTATTAGCAGCTAAAAATAGTGCTTCTACAAAAGAAAATACTTTATCAAATACTAAGAAGGCTTATGATAGTGCGATTCAAAAGCAGAGTGATGTCAAAAAATTAAAACAAGATATTGTTAGTAAAAAATCTGTAATAGATAGTTATCAAAAGGATATTCAATCTTTTAAGGAAGCTATTTCTAAATTAGATGCATCAATTAAACAACTAGAGGATGAAGAGGATTCAATGGAGGCTAGAATAGCTGAAATTCAAAAAGTAATGGATGCATATGATAAGCTATGTGCAAATCCAAATGGAGTTTTGGATGTAGTAAGTAGTGATGATGAAATCATTAATGGCTTGTATGCTAAATTGAATTCTATGAAGGAAGCTTATAATGCATATTTAAAAGCAGTTGATGAGTTTAATAAAGCAGATGCTATCAATAATCAAAATAAAAAAGAATTAGATGATGCAACAGAGAATTATGATAAGGCTAAGGCTGAATTGAAAAAGGCTCAGGATGAACTAGATGCTTATTTAAAAGTAACGGGTACTCCTGGATGGCATAAATTAGATAATGATTGGTACTTTGTTGATTCAAATGGTAATTTAGTTACTAATAAATGGCAAGGAAACTATTACTTAGAAAGTGATGGTAAGATGGCCACAAATAAATGGATTGGCGATTGTTATGTTGGAAATGATGGTGTATGGATTGAAAATAAATGGATTCAATCTAGAAATCAATGGTGGTATAGACATGGTGATGGATCATATACATCTAATGATTTTGAAACAATTTCAGGACAAACATATTACTTTGATGCGAGTGGCTATATGGTAACGGGTTGGAAACAGATTAAATCAAATTGGTATTTCTTTAATGCTTCTGGTGCCATGGTAAAATCTTCTTGGCAAGGCAATTACTATTTAGAAGCCGATGGTAAGATGGCTACTAACAAATGGATTGGCAATTACTATGTAAATGCAGATGGATTGTGGCAACCAAGCGGATGGATTCAATCAGGAAGTCAATGGTGGTATAGACATTATGATGGTACTTATACTACAAGTGATTTTGAAGTGATTGGAAACCAAACGTATTATTTTGATGCAAGTGGCTATATGGTAACGGGATGGAAACAGATTGGTTCTAACTGGTATTACTTTAATGCTTCTGGTGCTATGGTAAAATCAGCTTGGCAAGGTAATTACTATTTAGAATCTGATGGTAAAATGGCTACAAATAAATGGATTGGCAATTATTATGTTGGTTTGGATGGTGCTTGGATTTCAAATTATAAATAGCTAAAATTGGGGTTAAATTTTGATTTAACTCCTTTTTTTTTAATTTTACTTAAATAGTATTATTTGTTAACGAAATTATGGGTTAGTAGGTGTAGACTAAAATTATAAAACGCTTCATGTAAATAGATAGTATTTATAATGTTTGGTTATAAAACATCTAATTATATGTGCGTAACATTATGGAGGGAAAAGGAATGAACAAAAAGGATTTAAAAGCTGTATTGTTGGCTTCTGCTCTTGGTGGTGCTGCTTTTGTGGCTCCTGTTATGGCAGAAGAAAATTCACAGGATCCAGTGGATGTGAATGATCAAACAACACAAACAGTACCTGCAGATGAAAGTACAGTAAATGAGCAAACAACTAATACTGAATCTGCAGAAACAGACGCAGTTAAAGATGGCTGGAGTGATGATGGCTATTATTATGAAAATGGTCAGATGGTTGTTTCTCAATTTAAGGTAATTGATACAAAAACGTATTATTTTAAATGGGATGGTTCATTTTACAAGGATGGTGCTTACTATATAGGTTCAGATCAATATTATTTTGATGTGAATGGTGTAATGCAAACTAATTTTGAATATGAGAATAAATATTTCGGTGAAGATGGAAAAGCTGTTTCAATGCAATGGGTACAGTTTGGAAATAAGTGGAGATATTATGGTGCTGATACTACTTATTGCACTGGACAATTTGTATACATGAACGATGAATTTTATGCCTTCGATGATGATGGCTTTGCATTGAGTGGTTGGCAAAAAATTGGTGACTATTGGTATTATTTGACAGAAAAAGGATTATCTCTTACAAACCAATGGGTTGACGGTAACATGTATTATGTAGATGCTGATGGCAAGATGGTAACGAATAGATGGATTGATAATTCATCTTATGTAGGTGCTGATGGTAAAAAAGACTGTCAATACATGGGAACAAGTAAACGGCAAGTATAAATATAAATTAGGTGATGGTACTTATGCAACTCAAAGATTAATTTTGGATAAAGGTAAGTATTATGCAGTTGATTATGATGGATATATGGTTACAGATGATACGGCCTATGTTAGCAACTACAATGCAGTAGGAGATAGTGTATTTGGAACTGTTCATGCTGGTAAAGATGGAGTTTTAGTTAAAGGATGGTATACAAATTCTAGTAAAACTACATATTATTTTGGTGATAATTATTTTGCGTATGGAACAGGTTTATATACAATTGAAGGCAAACAATATTATTTTCAGTATGAAAGTTTAGTTAAATCAAGAAGTTTTGTGTATGATGGTAAAGTATATAGTTCGGATGCGAATGGTGTTGTTACTTTAACAGATACTACAGGACAGACAAAATGGGTTCAATTAAATGGGGCTTGGTATTATTTAAAAGATGGTGTAGCATTAACAAATGCACTTGAAGAAATTGATGGATCTTATTATTACTTTAATAATGAAGGTATAAAGTTATCTTCACAAACATTTGAATACGATAACCACAAGTATTATGCGGATAGTAATGGTGTTGTTGCCATGAAGAAAAATACTTGGGCTCAAACAGATAATGGACAAACAATCTACTATAAAGAAGATGGTGGCCTTGTATATGATACTACTTTTGCGATTGATAATAAGTTGTACAAGTTCTCATATGAAGGTTATTTAGAACGTGGTACAGTTTCTGTGTATGATCGAGATGGAACTAAATATTATCTTACAGATGAATCTGGTGTGATTAATCAAGCAGCAGGTTGGAAGGAATATAGATTTCATTGGTATTATGCCAAAGAAGGTGGCGCATTATATACAAATGAATTGACAAGCATTGGTGGTAAATCATATTACTTTAATTATTCTGGTGAAATGGTAGTCAATTCAGCCCAATATGTGGGAGATGGATTGTATTATTTTGATACAAATGGTGAATTGGTTGATAGTGTAGATAGTTTTACAGGTACAAAAGAATTTCATGGACTTATTTATTTGAATAAAGATGGCGATCGATACTATACAGGTGAGTATGGAGGTCGATATTATTCAGGTGGTGTTTTGCAACAAAGTTGTATTGTTGAGGATAAATACTATATAGACTTTAATGGAAAGATTGCAAAGGGTTGGATCAAAGATGGTAATACTTATTACTATGGAGATCCTACCACTGGAGTTTTGGCAAAAAATAAATGGCTACAAATTAATGGTACATGGTACTATTTTAACTATTTCACAATGGCTACAGGTTATTGTTATGCAGATGATGGATTGTATCAATTTTCAGAAAGTGGAGCCATGATTGGAAAGGCAAAACCTGATACATGGTATAGAGATTCATATACAAATTTATGGAAATACATACAATCAGATGGAACTGTATTTGATGGACCTAAATTAGTTGTGAATGGAACTACATATTATTTCGCAATGTTAGGTAAAGGTGGTGCTATGGGCTTTGATGGACTAGCTGAAAACTGCGTTTGGTATGATAATGAAACAGGTATACTTTATTGGACAAACGCCACTGGTACTGGTTTTGATACAAAAGATGGCTGGAAGAAAAGTGCAGATGGCGAACTTGGTTATGTTGAAAATGGAAAAGTAGTTACTGGATTCAAGATGATCGATGGTAAAGGATACTATTTCTGGAACAATGGATATTTAGCTAAGGGTGTAACAAACTATAAAGGAAAAGCATATGTGATTGATGAGAATGGTAATTTAGTGGATTATCAAGAAGGCTGGAATACATTGGGTAATGAGTCATTCTATATCAAAAATGGTGTAGCTTTAATGGATACTTTCGTTGACGGTAATTTTATTGGTGGAAATGGTTTAACATATACAGGTATCTATTATGGTTCAAATTAAAATAATGTGGCTTTAGTTCATGGTAAATTAGCTAAAAATCAATGGATTGAATCAAATAATTCTAAATGTTATGTGGATGAAAAGGGTCACATGTTAAGAAATCAATGGATTGACAATCACTATGTGGATCGCTATGGATACATGGTTAAAGATACATGGATTGGAGATCGTTATGTAGATGCGAATGGTGAATATAAACCAAATGGTTCTACTTCACAAGAAACAAAAGCTGAATGGAAACAAACAAATGGTAAATGGTGGTATCAACATAAGGATGGTACTTATACTAAAAATGATTTTGAAACTATTTCAGGACAAACATATTATTTTGATGGAAATGGTTATATGGTAACTGGATGGAAGGAAATCAATAATAAACTATATTTCTTCAACGCTAGTGGTGTAATGGCTAAAAATGTATGGCAAGGAGCTTACTATTTAGGATCTGATGGTGTAATGCTTACAAATGCATTTACTCCAGATGGATACTATGTCGGTAGTGATGGTGTCTATGTAAGAAACCAAAAGGTAACTGTAGATGGTAAAGTTTACTATTTGAATGCAGATGGTAAAGTAGCTAAGAATCAATGGTCAGGTGATTACTATTTAGATGGAAATGGTAATGTTGTTAAAAACCGTTGGGTAGGAAACTACTGGTGCGGAGAAGATGGTAAGTATGTTAAATCTAGTTGGGTAGACAATCATAAATATTATGTTGGATCAAATGGTATTTATGTCACAAACCAATGGGTAGGCGATTACTATTTGAATGGTGCAGGACTTGTTACTAAGAATGCATGGGTAGGAAACTACTGGTGTGGTAGTGATGGTAAATATGTTAAATCATCTTGGGTTGATCATGATTGTTATTATGTCGATTCAAATGGTGTATATGTAGCAGGAGCTTTAAAATAAATGCATTTTAAAAAGAATATTCATTTCGAATGTTCTTTTTTTGTGTTAAAATTTATTTGTTTTTTATATAAAGGTGATTTCAATGAAAAAGAGAAGAATGATTTCCGTATTGATCGTAATATTAGTGTTTATTGGCTTGTTACTATTTCAAGTTGCGAATTGGGTTCCATCTGCATTTGGTGATATTCCATTTGAACAAGTACTATTTCACATAATGGTGCCAATGGATGGTGCAGATTCTGCCGTATTAGATTCTTTTGTATCTGAATGTTTACCAATGCCTATTATCGTTTCATGTATTTTGTTACTACTATTAATGATTAGTGATTGGAAAACAAGTGTAGATATTAAGAATGGTGAGCTTCAACATAAAACAAATTGTATATTAATTGTTATTTCATCTATTTGTTGTTTAATTGTATATGTTTTTGGAATTACAGATTGCATTTATGCCGTTGGAATTGATGAGTATTGGTATAATGTCATGCATCCATCGAATATTTATGAAAAGTATTATGTGGATCCTTCAAGTGTAAACTATACGTTTCCTGAAACAAAACGTAATTTAGTCTATATTTTTATGGAATCTATGGAAACAACGTATGAAGATACGGCGCATGGTGGTTATTTTGAAGAATCTTTGATTCCAGAATTAACAGAACTATCGGAAAACAATTTAACATTTACCAATGGCGATTATAGTAACAATGGTTTTTATGCACCGGCTATGTCAGGCTGGACTGCAGCTGCTTTAGTAGGTCAGACCAGTGGAGTTCCTTTAAATACGCCTGCAGGAGCAAACTCTTATTTATCGGATAAATCATTTTTACCAGGTGCCTATACTTTAGGTGATTTGTTAGAGGATAATGGCTATCAAAATGAAATTTTGTTGGGGTCTGATGCAAAATTTGGAGGAAGAGCGTATTATTTCAATCTTCATGGAAATTATAAGATTGTCGATTATTATTCGGCTGTTGAGAATGGTTGGATTGATAAGGATTATTATGTTTGGTGGGGCTATGAAGATTTGAAATTGTTTGAATTTGCGAAAAATGAATTAACCAATTTAGCTGCAAGTGGACAACCATTTAATTTTAATATGTTGACAGCCGATACGCATTTTGTAGGTGGTTATCCATGTGAGGAATGTGAAGATCTTTATGGAGATAATTATTCAAATGTGATTCGCTGTTCAAGTAAACATGTCACTGCATTAGTAGAATGGATTCAACAACAAGATTGGTATGCCAATACTACCATTGTACTTGCAGGAGATCATAAGAGTATGGATAATGATTGGTTTAAGGCTATAGAAGATAGTGGTTATGATCGTAAGGTGTATTATACGATTGTAAATCCGGCTATTAGTCCTGCCACACAAAATTCGCGTACTGTTTCAACTTATGATTTGTATCCTACAACTGTAGCTAGTTTAGGAATAACTTATGATTCTCCACGATTAGGTTTGGGTACAAATTTATTTACAGATACGCCTACAGTCGTTGAAGAGATTGGATATAAAAAATTGAATAAGCAAACAATGATGCATTCAAATTATTATGATAAGTATATATTGTATGGAAAGAGTAAAGAGTAAATGAATCGAAAAAAAGTTCTTGTATTGATTAATCCAAATTCGGGTAAAAAAAATTCAAAAGAATCTGTATTAGATGCCTTAAATGTATTTTCTGCCAACAATTACCAAATGGAAATTTATTTGTCACAAAAACCAATGGATGTAACTCGTTATATTGAAGAAAATGGCGAAAGATTTGATGTGGTAGCCGTATTTGGTGGAGATGGTACTTTAAATGAGGCTACAAATGGATTGATGAAATTAAAACATAAACCTGTAATTTCCTATTTTCCTACAGGCACAATGAATGATTTTGGAACAAATTTCGGCCTTACAAACGATATGAAACAATGCGCAAACATTGCATGTGCTGGTCATATTGAATCTTTTGATGTAGGCAAGATGAACTCACGTTATTTTAATTATGTAGCCGGATTTGGAGCTTTTTGTAACGTAAGTTATGAAACAAAACAAGAATTAAAGAAACAAATTGGCAACCTTGCCTATATTATTAAAGCATTACATGAAATTCCAAATTTACATCCCTATCATGTTAAGATGAATTTGGATGGTAAAATTTTAGAAAAGGATTTAATGTTTGGCTTAATTATTAATGGCAATCGTGTTGCAGGTTTTGAAATGGTAGAACAAGCGGACAATACATTTAAAGATGGCTTGTTTGACATAATTTTAGTGGAACATACACCTAATCCTTTAGAATTATATAATTATCCTTTGGGTGTCTTGCATCCAGAATTAAATATGAAATATGTAGAGAGATATCAAGCTAAATCCATCATCATTGAATCTCAAGAAAAGTTAGCTTGGACCTTGGATGGTGAAGAAGGAGAAGAGACTTTAGTAGCTCGTGTTGAAAATATTTCTCAAGTACTACAAATCTATGCGCGTAATTAAAATAGTCTAGTAGTTGAGAATAAAACAAAAAAAGGAATTCCAGGAGTTAGAGAATTCTAAGGCTTATGCCTATACTTGCATTCGCAACCCCTGTTTTATCCATTACGGATTACTTTGTAGCCAAATAATAGATTGTGTTTTATTATTGAGGAATGTAATTTTATTTGCATTCCTTTTCTTTTTGTACTACAATGTTCACATAATAAGGAGAAAACAATTATATGAACATTGTCAATAAAAGTGTTTTAAAGAAAATATATGAGCTTGGAAAGGTGAGTCAGCGTCATTTGGCGGATGTATGTGGTTATTCTTTAGGGAAAATCAACCAGTCGATTCAATTTCTTCAAAATAATGAGTATATAGATTCGAATTGGAATCTCACAGATAAGAGTCAAGTTTTGATTAAATCCTATAAGCCTAAAAAAGCTATTATTTTAGCGGCTGGTTTAGGTATGCGTATGGTTCCTATTAATACGGAGGTGCCTAAGGCTTTATTAAAAGTACAAGGACAAACATTAATTGAACGTTTGATTTGTCAACTTCATGAAGTGGGTGTGTATGACATTTGTGTTGTTGTTGGATTTATGAAGGAAGAGTTTGAATTTTTGATAGATGATTATAATGTGAGTTTGGTTTGTAACATGGAATATGCTAGAAAGAATAATATGTATTCATTAAACCTTGTGAATTCAAATCTAGAGAATACATATATTGTTCCTTGTGATATTTGGTGTGAAGAAAATCCGTTTAGTGCTTGTGAATTGTATTCTTGGTATATGATTAAAAATGAGGAAACATTGAATACTTCGGTTCGTTTAAATAAAAAATTTGAACTTGCTAAGACTAAGATGAATGAAGTGGGGGATATAATGATTGGTATTTCTTATATTTCATTTATGGATGCTCCATTCATTCGTAAACGTATTTCTTCTATGTCTTGTAAAAGAGAGTATGAACATGCTTTTTGGGAAGATGCTTTATATGTCAAGGATAAGATGATAGTTTCTCCTTATGTCTTTAATAAGGCTTATGAAGTGAATACTTATGAACAATTAAGGGATTTGGATGAGGATACGGAAACCTTAAATTCGCATTTGATGCAGATTATTAGTGATACGCTAGATTGTGAATTGAGTGACATTCAATCGATTTATCCTTTAAAGAAGGGTATGACCAATCGTTCCTTTAGTTTTGAAGTGAATTCAAAACGATATATTATGCGTGTTCCAGGTGAAGGTACGGATAAACTAATTAATCGAAGACATGAGTATGATGTATATCAAGTGATCAAAGATGAGCATATTTGTGATCCCGTTATTTATATGAATCCAGATAATGGATATAAGATAACAGAATATATTGAGGATGCACATGCTTGTGATCCAACTTATTTTGGAGATGTTCGTGATTGTATGAAAAAGCTTCGTGCTTTCCACAATAAAAAATTAAAAGTGAATCATACTTTTGAAGTATTTGAAGAATTAGAAAAGTATGAATCGTATTGGCAGGGTTCTCCTAGTATTTATAGGGATTATAAAGAAACAAAGAAACATATTTATAAATTAAAAGAATTTGTGGATGGGCAACCTAAAGAGTGGGGTTTATCGCATATTGATTCAGTACCAGATAATTTCTTGTTTTCAAAAGATTCTTTGTATTTAATTGATTGGGAATATGCGGGTATGCAAGATCAGCATATTGATATTGCGATGTTTGCAATTTATTCCATGTATGATCGTAATGATGTGGAAACATTGATCGATTTATATTTTGACAACGAATGCGATGATATGGTTCGAATTAAGATTTATGCGTATATTGCCATTTGTGGTTTACTATGGAGTAATTGGTGTGAATATAAACGTAATTTGGGTGTTGAGTTTGGTGAATATTCATTAAAACAATATCGTTATGCCAAAGAATATTATCGAATTGTAAAAGAAATGTTAGAAGAAAGAGGAATGAGTTTATGTACAAAGTAGAAAGAGCCATTATTATGGCGGCTGGGTTTGGTTCTCGTATGAGTCCTTTAACGCTTGAAATACCAAAACCATTAGTCAAGGTGAATGGTGTAAGGATGATTGATACAGTCATTGATGCACTTCATAAGAATGGGATTTATGAAATCTATGTTGTGGTGGGATATTTAAAAGAAAAATTCTATGGTTTAGAAAAGGAATATGTCGGTTTAAAAGTCATTGACAATCCTTATTTTGATACTTGTAACAACATTGCCTCATTATATGTGGCTAGAGACTATATAGAAAATGCCATTATTTTGGATGGGGATCAAATTATTTTTAATCCAGATATCTTAAAACCAGAATTTGAGCGTTCAGGCTACAACAGCGTGTATGTTGAAAATGGTACTGACGAATGGCTACAACAAATAGAGAATGGTATTGTCACTTCTTGTAGTCGTACGGGTGGTTTAAAGGGTTGGCAACTTTATAGTATTTCAAGATGGAATAGTCAAGATGGAAAACAATTAAAACAAGATTTGGAATATGAATTTGATACGAAACAAAATCGTCAAATCTATTGGGATGATGTGGCTATGTTTTGTCATCCAGAACACTATCAATTGGGTGTTATGCCAATGAAAAAAGCGGATGTTGTAGAAATTGATGGATTGGATGAATTGATTGAAATGGATTCAAGTTACAGGG
>OGLM01003861.1_pt1 | contig 11663 bp, 5 predicted proteins | sample 1572531 | NCBI WGS metagenome assembly OGLM01 (sample SAMEA2581909, study PRJEB24529) | metagenome | biome: Human gut stool | place: China | collected 2011 | reverse complement strand
TATTTCCTGATCAGAAACAAGATAAACGACTTCCGGTTTCGTTGACATGGAATAAACGACTCGTACCGGCTTGCCATTCATAGCCTCCCCATTCAAAGAAGAATATACATCCAAGGTTATCTTTTCCTGTGTAACATCAGGTGAAACCAGGTCATTGGCAATCAAACCGACATCGGTTTTCCCATTCCGCTCGTACAACACCATCCACCCCTCGCTCAATCCAGCATGTACTTTCAGATTGAATTTCATAAAATCATCCGTTTCCGTCTGTCTGTTATGGACGGAAAAAATCAATGTCCAATTGATAGCCGGCAAACTGACCGCTACGTTCAACTCGATTTCAGTTGAAAGCGTATCGCTGGAAAGAATAGGAGTCGTCGTTTCTTGCTGTATGGCTACCCATTTGAATTCCAATTCCGGAAAGTCTTTTTCGGAACCGTTCACCAGTTTCCCATTGCAATATACTTTCAGAGGAATTGCAAGCGTTTCCTGCAGTGCAACCGAATAGTCGGTACGGATTCCCGCACCTGCCGTATCAATTATGATTTCATCCAAATCACGGTAATCATAATTACCCTTATCCTCATAGCAAGCACTCGCCATAAACACCCATACAAGCACCCACAATACATTATTCAATACTTTCATAAACATACAATTTAAAATGAAATAGGTCCGTATTCATCCGAGAGGGGGCGGTCAGGATTCGCCGGGTCATTATTATACGCCTCCAATTCCTGACGACATCGATTTTGCCAATAAACCGCTTCCGAATAGGTCAGTTCCCCCGGAGCCGAAGGAATAACAGCACCATAACATACACGAGAAACAAGGACACAGTTGAACGGATTCTTATAATAATGTATTACTGGACTATATGTTCCCCAAAATTTGTTTAATGGCTGATAAGTTTCCAAATCCTCTTCCCAGTAAAACGGTTTCTTTTCCATATCTTCCTGAAGCCATTCAAAACGATAGGCTGTCGCAGCTGCTTCTTCCGAATCTGTCCAAGCCGCCCCTACTACATCCTGCCAGTCAGAATAAGACAACAGTTCTTCTCTGTTTCTGCTCGTATCACGGAAATGGAGTGCCAGAAGATCTGTCATTTCTTTCTGTTCCTGCTCGATAGCATTATTGGAGATAAGATTATCAACGTAATTTCCCTCCTCATACATATCCCGGATCCTGTCAGCAGCTTCTTCCCACGTAACGATACGGTCAAAGTTTCTTATTGCAGAATCACCTCTCCGGATACGGATACCATCGTTGTCGTACCAGATACTGATTTTCTGCCCATCTATGGTAAATCCTTTTCCACCTGTTTCATATTCCTCCTTCAGGAAGTTCTGCATTTCTTCATTATCCAGACCTTCAATCAGTCTTGCCGTAATATGAAACAGTGTATTTTTCTGTCCACTTCCCGTGCGGAGAATATCATCTACTACTTCATCAGAAATAAGAAAAGCGGCTGGCTGTTCTAATGCAGCTGCCGCTTTCCTTATTTCTCCTAACTGTTCCTCTTCTGTTGGGAACAGGCTTAACTGTAAATAATCTCCTGAATTACCAGTTCCTCTGCCTGTGCTTTGATCTGGTTCATGTGTCTGGTCCATGCCATCCCGTCTGCCATTTTGTCCGGTGCCGGATCTTTCTCCAGAAGTTCGTTCATCAGGTTGTCTACTCTCTGTCTTGCCTGACTGTCGATCTCCATCAGATGACTGTCCAGACGGTTCTGCAGAGTCAGAATGTTGAACCTTGCTACCTTGTGATTTCTCAGATACTCTTTCCTCATCATTCCGTACTTCCCGATGGTTCCTCTCGTCTCTTCCAGGCTGATATCTGGAATCTGATACTCTCCGTTCTGGCTGTAAGTGATCTCTCTCATGCTCTGTTTCCTCCTTATTTTTTTCTCTATCTTCTGTGTTCTTTGTTTCACTTTCACGAATTAACGTGTTAAATTTATTATAAGCTACTTTCTTTTCTTTTGCAACCGTTTTCAGATCTTTTTCCAAGTCATTCAACACATATCGTCCAATCTGCATCAATACCGGTCTGCTGATCTCATTCACAGAACTTCCAAGGTGTCCAATAACCTTTAACTGGTTAAAATCTGTAATATGACGAAAATCCTCTGCATCAAGATATTCCTGCACATCCAGTCCGCATCGGTTCAGTAACACATACCAGACACTGTTTGTCATCAGTTCCCGGAACTCCACTTTCTGATTCTGTTCATCCAGATCTTCCAGAAAAGTGCCGGCTACATCCATTTGCAGTTCGTCGAAAGCATCCGGCAACCAGGCCTGCACACTTTCTTCTGCCGCCTGGTGAAGAACCTCTGGCAAGCCTCCCTCTGTTGTTTCCAGTGCAAGCTGTTCCTGCAGATAATCTGCCACCAGTTGTTCTCCTTCTGGATTAAGATTCCATAACTGCGGATCTCTGCCCAGATTTTTTACCTTATAAGTATCCTGCACATCAAAAACATATCGTAACTTCGTTTTTGGTCCGGATGTGTTATCTATCAGGGCAATTCCTTTGGAACCCTTTTTAATCCATCGGTACATCTTCTGGTTCCAGATTTCCATGGATGCCACGGCTGTTGCTCCCGGACGCTGTGCATAGATCAAGAGCTGTTCCGGAAAAGTGTACCGGTACAGCCTGGATGCAGTATTTAGAAACCGCATCCATTCCTGCGGATTGGCAGCAACATCCTTTGCCACTTCCTCCGTCAGAAGTTCCATTGCATATAATTTATTTGCCATCTGTTACTCCCTTTCTTCTTCCCACTTTTCTTCTACAACATCGGCAATCCGTTCCATTGCCCTTGTCATAGAAGGAAAATTACTACTGTTACTTGCTTTTCCAATCTGATCAATAAGAAATTCCGGCATATCTGCAAGTGCTCCGGCAATCATAGCCTTTACCCGGATATCCTCCAGCATAAGAAGCTCTTTTACACCAAATTCTTCACCAAATACATCCTGATATCTCCGTAAGTCATCCAAAAGATATTCCGGTTTTAAATCTCTATCCATTTCCTTTCTTTTATCATCACCATATAAACACCAGTCCATATTCTTTTCTCCTCCATCTTCATAAAATTAGGGACTGCTCACACAGTCCCCTCAAAATCATCGTTATTTCTCGTTATAATACTGAGGCAAGGTCTTTCGCCCTATTCTTTGGGATTGTATCTGTCCCTTTTGCTTTGATCTCCGCCTTGGCTTTCTCCAGTTTTCCATGGATTCCACCTTTTGCTTCTGTTCTCCCAGTTGCTTTTTCTGCTGCTTTTTCTTTCTCCAGACGTGCTTCCCTGCGTTCGGCATTTTCCATAACTGCTGTCTTTCCATCACAGAACTGAACCTTATCAGAAAGCTGTTCCTGTCTTTCCACCTGTGTCTCATTGACTTCCTGTACCATCGCATTTAATTCCGGAACCTGAAAAATGCCGTTATCAGGAAGAATCAGCACTTCATGAATGGAAGATGGGATGACAAAGTAATCACTTCCCAGGCATTCCCCAATCTGTTTACGAATATCTTCCTGCAGTAACAGGGAAGCTCCATTCATCTTAGCTTTGTTTGTCAGACAGAACATTGGGTTTTCCATGGCTTCCATATCCATTTTTTCATTCAGCAGGTTTTCTGGTTCTTCACCAAAAATCATAGATTTGATAATCTCATTCATATCCATAAGTGTGACACCACGTTTTCGGTCTGCCACCATCGCATCCGCTTGAATCTGTTCGGCAGATACTCCCCACTCGTTCATCAGAGAAACAGTTACCGGAATACTGCTGATCCCTTCTCCATTTTCCTCCAGATTTACTGCATAATAAGCTGCAAAATCTCCGTGTTCTGTGACTACTTTATCTGCCAGACGATCGGTATTCCATTCTTTGTCACAAATTCTCACCTGTAATTTGTCCTTCATCTTTTCATAATCCAGAATATCCGGAACTCCCATATCAAAAAATTCTGCTTTACCCTGTGCTTCAATACGCATATCAGCTACATCCCCAACACAAGAATCTACATCTTTCCCATTGATATATTCCTGGTAGAGGGAATCCAGATAGACTGTCGGTACGATTCTCTGATCTCCGTTTGGAATCGTAATACCTGTCAGCTTCAAACCGTTGTTTTTTTCTACTTCCTGAAGTTTAATTTCTGCGTCCTTATAAGACTCTGGCAGATACTCCTTTACATTGTCTTTGACATATTCATAAAATTCTTTTCTGTTCATCATACGCTTTTACCCCTTTCTGATCATGTGATGGTTCATTCTTTTTCTGCTGACCATCTGCTCGGCTTTCTTCTGATAAGCCATCATTCTCTTTAAAGTTTTCTCCTGGTTTTTTCGTGCTTCCTGTCTTTTTTCCATTGCTTTCATCATAGTTTTCTGTTCCTTTCTGTGATTTTTTTGTATGAAAAAGGGAGCCTCACATAGAAGCTCCCAATCATAACCATTGATTTTGGTTTCCTTATTTGCTTTTCCTTTTTCTGCTGATATAAAGTCCTGCCATACCTCCTGTGGAGATTACCAGAAGCAGGATCGGCAGCCAGATATTCGTGCTGTCACCTGTTTTCGGTGCATTTGATACCTTTGTCTCTTCATGGGACTGTGGTGTATCCGGTGTTTTCGGTGTTTCTGGAACTTCCGGTTTCTCATTTGTCAGATTAAAGGTAACTTCTACAACCGGTGTACTGTCATCTGCATAAGCAAATGTCACTTCATGCTTGGTCTGATCCAGCGTGTATCCGTCCAGTGTCTTTGTTTCCACCAGATAATACTTGATAGCGGTATCATATTTGCCGTTCTTAAATGTGGCAATCTCATACAGCTTACTTTCTGCATGACCGGCAGCATCTGTCTTTAAGGTTTCCAGAACCTTTCCTTTGCTGTCACGGAGTTCAAATTCTACCCCTTTCAGTGGTTCTCCTGACGATTTATCTGTCTTATTGAGAATCACTTTTCCCTTGGCAGTATCATCTTTCATAGCTACTTTCTGAATTTCTCCGGTATCCTTCACCTCAAATGTTACATCAGATGTCAGAAGATATCCTTTCGGTGCCTGCTCTTCACGTAAGGTATATTTACCGATTGGAAGTTTTTCGATATAGTGTGCTTCCTCTGTGGAAGTCCAGCTCTCTACTACCTGATCATCCTTATCGAGAATCGTCAGTTTCGCACCTGGAATCTCAGTTTCTCCTGTGATATCCGTCTTACTGATCTCTACTTTTGTCACATCATCTTTCATATCATGCTTCTGAACCTCTGCTGTATTCTCTACTGTGAAAGTAATACTTTCTGCAGTGACATATCCATCTGCCGGTTTTGTCTCTGTCATGGTGTATTCCTTACCAACAACCAGTTCTTTGATCACATGGGATTCTTCCGTAGAAGTCCATTCATCTACTGTATTGCCATCTGAATCCGTTACTTTCAGGTGTGCACCTGGAAGTTCTTTACCTGTTGTCAGGTCTGTTTTGGACAGCTCCACTGTGGTTGGCTGATTTTCAAAAGTAAAGTCGTAGCTTACTTCTGCCTGGTCTTCTCCGGCATATTCAAAGGTAAATTCCTGTACTTCTTCTGTTGTAACAAATCCGTCCGGCGCAAAGATTTCTTTCACATAGTATTTTCCATCTACCGGAAGATCTGCCGTAAAAGTAATCTGTCCTTTTTCATCCGTTACTCGCTGCTCGATCAGACTGTCTTTCTCAAGGAGTACCTCGCCCTTTGCATTTTTGATATCTTCACTGGTATAAAGACCGAAGACACCACCTGCAAGGACACGGTCTGTATCTTTTTCTTTCTTCACAACCGTAATCTTTACTTTCTGACGGGCATTCTGCCATTTCTCATCATAAGTGATGACTGGTGTGTCCTGATCACGGTAGGAAAGGTCAACATATCTCGGCTCTTTGTCCAGCACATAACCATGGGCTGTTTTTACTTCCTTCACATAGTATTTTCCAGCCGGGAGATCTCCCATCTGTGCAATACCATTGGAATCTGTAGTAATGGTTCCCACTTTTTCATCTGCTTTGAAATAATCTTCGCTGACACCATCTGCCGCTTTGATATCTTCCGCAGCAAATACATCGAACGTCACATCTGTAAGGCTTCCGGTTACATACTCAAAAAGATGCTCCACGGTACCTTTTACATGATCCAAAAGTGTTACCTTATCCAAAAACTCTCCATTTTTGTTGATGATCAGAAGTCCTGTCGGTACTTCATCTTTCATCTCTACTTTCTGAATCTCTGCGGTATCTTCCAGTGTGAACTTCACATCCGTTGCTTTCAGATATCCATACGGTGCGATTTCTTCACGAAGGGTATATTCCTCCCCAACGGTCAGTCGTTTAATCACATGTGGCTGGTCTTTTACAGAAGTCCACTGATCCACAACATTTCCTTCTTTATCAAGAACGGTGAGTTTTGCCCCATCCAGTTCCACACCTGTTGTTACATCAGATTTTGTGATTTCTACTGTTGTCGGCTGGTTCTTTTTCACTGTTTTCAGTTTTACTGTCTTCACATCCTGTCCCTGGTAAGAAGCATCCAGATTCAGAACTTCATCAGAGGATACAAATCCCGCCGGTGCTTTTAACTCTTTCACATAATACTGTCCAAGTGGCAGATCCAGCGTACATGCTGCAAGACCATCATTATCAGAAGTCATTTTCTGTAAGAGTGTATCTGCTTTCACAATCACTTTTCCATCTGCCTTGATATCCGCTTTGTTATAGATACCAAAGACAGCTCCTGCTACGGTTGCACCATTTTCTGCATCCTGTTTTTCTACCTGGATTGCAACTTTCTGTCTGTCATCACCAACAGTCACTTCCTGTTCGATCACAGGTGTATCCTGATCTGCATAGACAAATGCTACATCCGATCTGTCATGGTTCAGAACAAATCCTTCCGGTGCTGTTTTTTCTACCACATAGTAAGAACCAAGCGGCAGGTTATCAGCAACTGCTTTTCCGTCTTCCCCGGTCGTTACCGTTGTTACCAGTGCATCTTTTGCATAGATCAGCTGTCTGTTTCCGTTTTCATCTTTCTGATAATCCGGTGTATAGATATTTTCAGCTGCATAGACATGAAATGATGCACCCTTCAGGTATCTTTCTTCATAAACAAAATCCTTTTTGAATCCACTCAGCATCTCACCTTTTTTATAGATCGTCAGCTTTCCTTTTACCGGATGGTTCTCGTAATCTACCGTAATAATGGCATCTCCGCTCTCAGAATCCATCTGGTATGCTGTATTTGCATCCACCGCAATCTCTACATAGTTCTTATTGATTGTGTACCCTTCCGGTGCGTTGACTTCCTCAATCCGGTAATGTCCGATCTTCAGATTCTTCGGCATGATCAGATATCCCTGGCTGTCCGTAAAATAGGACTTGTGAGTAGTTGTCACTGGGTAAGTTGTTACCTGCTCCACATACTTCTTGTTGTCCAGGTCATATACCTTAAATTCTGTTCCGGCAATCAATACAGATTTCTTTGTTTCATCGTCTTTTTTCACGATTTTCAGTTTTGCCTTAAACTCTTCATCCAGAAGCACTCGCCAGATCTGTGGCTCATTTGGATGATGCTCTGTGATATTCACTTCAAAATCATCGACTGGCTTGTAATTGTGCGGTGTTGTAGTTTCACGCACGATATAGCTTCCAAATGGTAATGGAATACTGCAGGCATACCCTTTTTCATCTGTGAAAATCTCAGTTGCTCCATTTTCTCCACTCACTACTGGTTTGGCAGAATCAAAATCATAGCTTCCATCTGCTTTCTTTGTAAGGGAAGATTTCAGATAAACTGTAAATCCGGCTCCGGATAACAGATCTGCATCGGTCTTTCCATTGTTGGCTGCTTTGATGATCTGGAATGGCTGCTTGATGACCTGCTCACTGGAAGTGCACTCTCTTTTTACTTCTGCTGTCATATCTCCTTCATAACTGCACGTAAGATCATGCTCTTCTGTATCTGCCAGGTATCCGGTCGGCGGTGTAATCTCTTTGATATAATATTTGCCAAGATACAAGCCATTTACAGAAGCCTGTCCTTTGTCATCTGTTGTAAGAGATGCTATCTGTTCTCCTGCTTTATAAATAGTTCCGGTTGCTCCGTCCGGATGCACGATATCTTCACGGGCATACAGACCATAAACTGCACCTTTCAGTGTGGCATCTCCCTGTGGTACTGCTTTTCCTGTTTCTTTATCAACTTTGAATAAATTGATCTTTGCTGTCACACGGTCATTGCTGAAGGTATGGGCAAAAGATACGGTTGCTTCTTTATCATTGGTGTAAGAAAACTTGAACGTATACACATCTTCTGTATTTCTTACATAGCCTTCCGGCGCCTGATCTTCTTTTACAGAATAGGAATATCCAATCGGAAGATCTGCTGTGAATTTTGCAGTTCCATCTGCTCCAGTAGTTGCTTTCTCAATCAATGTTCCTTTTTTCACAACAACGGTTCCGTCTGCATTTCTAATATCATCGGATGCATACAGAGCAAAAATACCGCCATTCAGTGGTTTCTTGGTGTCTTTATCCTGTTTTACTACGGAAACATCTGCTTTCTGTCTCTCGTTGTTAAAAGTCACATCTGCAAATACAACTTCTTTATTCTGTCCGGCATAGGTCAGAGTCACTGGCTTTTCTTCGCTGCCGTTATAGAAATTGTCCGGTGCTTTTGCTTCTTTTACCACATAGGTTCCAAGATGCAGGTTTTTCAGTGTGACAGAACCATTCTCACCTGTTGTCAGATTTTCTTTTACCAAGTCACCTTTGCTGTACACTTTTGTGCCATAAGCAGTTACGATATCTGCCCCGGCATACACGTTATACACTGCATTTTTCTGTCTGCGGTTTTCATACTGAAATACCGTTCCATTTTCACTGACATCTGCTCCGGTAAGAACCTGTCCTTCTTTGTAAATGGTAAGCTCTGCCAGCTGTTCTTTATTTTCCACGGTTACAGCTGAGGTCTTACTTGCTACCAGTTTTACATTTGTTGCCGTTGCATTTACTACATATCCCTGTGGTGCTGTGATCTCTTTCAGATAAACGGTATCCTGTGTCTTGATGATCGTAACAGAAGATTTTCCATTCTTATCTGTTGCCGGCATCTGAGTGATCAGCTTTGTACAAGCCTCATCGCTGTATACACCGAATACTGCACCTGCAAGATTGACATCCGCTGTATCGTCTTTCTTTACGATTTCGATCGTAGCCTGTTCAATCCAGGACACCTTTAAGCTTACATATTTTTCATCAGCAACACCTTCTCCAAATACAAATGCCAGATCCTGAACACTTGCATTCGTAGTCAATTTATATGCTGAATAATCTTTTGTAATACTTCCCTTCATTTTTGCAGAAAAAGTATCACTTACATCTCTTGTCTGTGTCAGAGGAGCTGAGAGATAAAACGTGGTTCCTCCTCCAATTGTTACGCTTGCACCTGCCGCACTTACGGTTCCAGTAGATACATTATGGAGCTTTACTCCTTTTGGTAAGTCCATTGTAATTTTCTGCTGGGAAGATGCGTTGAACTTAATGTTCTCCGTTCTCTGAACATTTCTATCTACATAAGCTTTTACATCCGGCTTTGAAAATGACATCGCTACATCTGGTATTTCCGGCTTATTCACACAATAATTATAGAGTTCTTTTGCCAAAGCCTCTCCTGTAGCATTGGTTCCGTAAAATGCATCACTGCTTCCGTTGGCATATGATGCAGCCATGTGAATAATGATGAATCTTTTTCCTTCTGAAAAATCCGTGTGTTTATTCGCAAAAAAGCTTTCGCTCCCTGCGGCATCTGTGCCGTAATAACACACTTTTGCTAACGCCTGATTGTCTCCAATCTTTGTAATTGTATAATTTCCAGATCCAGGCCCCGGCTTAGCTGGCTGTACACAATACGCAATTGCTCTGACGCTTCCGTAGCTGATATAGTACGGCTCTGTCAGATAGGTTCCAAGATTATAATCTGCATATCTATACAGTGGTCCTTTTTCAATTGTTACCTGCTGTGTACTTCTTGCTGAATAAGCCGAAACTGCTTCAAATGTTGCAATCTCTCCCTCTTCCATAGCATCAAGATCCACACCTTCGTCTCCTGCCTGTTCCAAAACATCATGAAGCTCTAACCCTGATTCTTCATCATAGGTATCCTGATTCTGTGCCTGCTCTACTAAATCATCAAATTCATCAGCGTCAATATCGGTAATCTCCGAGTCTGCTTCTGAATCCTCCGCTTCCTCTGTCTGCTGTTCACTGCCAGCGGTTTCTGATTCGGTCACTGCTTCACTCCCTGCAGTTTCAGTCTGAGCTTCTGTTGCTTTCTCACGCACAATCAGTTTTCGGCTGATCTGGTACTTCGGATGCTCCTGATTTACCGGTTCCACATAATAGACCGCTTTGTAAGTGTCCGCATGATCTGTCGTAAAATCCTCATCCTTGTCATTCTTTGCTTCCTCAAATGTGACTTTGACCTTGTTATCATCCTTGATTTCCAGTCCCGTGTAATCTGATTTCACATCAAATACACTGCCTGTTTCAATTTCATAATCTTTGGCAGTCACCACCTCATCTTCATCCAGAAGGTCTTTCACTTCCTCATAAAGTGGAGGTTTTTCCTCTGGCTGGATCTCCGCTGCATATGCCGTCATCGGAGACAGCACTGTACTAAGCATTGTCATGCCTGCCAGCAAGCCAGATACTACTTTTCTAAAATTACCTTTTTTCTTCATGCTAAGGTCCTCTCTTTCATATATTTGTATTAAAACAGACAGTCCTTAGACTGCCTGCAATACACTACTTATCGTTGTGGAAAAATAAGATTGAACTGTACATTTCCCTCTCCGGGATCGACCATCTCCACAGTTGCTTCATACTGTCTCCCTGTTTTTCTTGATACCAGATCCTTATAATGGATTTTTCCTTTAGACAGGAACTTCTTTGCTGCCACCTTATCCATCTTTTTTCCCTGGCTTGCAAGAAATTTATCATTTTTCCATAAGGTAAAAGCACAGTTCCGGTCAGAACAGTAAAAGTTTACTTTTCCTTCCCTGACATCTGCTCCACAGCGGGGACATTTGCCAATGACTTCTCCTTTTGCCTTTCCCTGAAACTGATTTTTCTTCTCTTCTGAAATCCCCTGATACCTGGCAACCAGTTCCTGCATCAGCTCTGTAATCCCATTTAGGAATTCATCTGCTGTCTCTGTATTCTGGGCAATATGATTCAATGCCATTTCCCACTCTGCGGTCATCTTCGGAGATTTAATCTCATCCGGCAGAACCGTAATCAGTACGTTTCCATCATCTGTCGGCACCAGATTTTTCTTTTCCCTTTTCACAAAACCAGACTGAATCAGTTTTTCAATGATTGCTGCCCTTGTTGCAGGAGTACCAAGTCCTTTCTTTTCTGTATCTTCGGTCAGCTCTTCATTCCCTGCACGTTCCATCGCAGAAAGCAGGGTATCTTCTGTGTACTGTTTCGGTGGCTGTGTAAAATGCTCCGATACAAAAGAATCACAGGGACCATAATGCTTGCCTGCCCAGATATCCAACTCCGGCTCTTCTTTTTCTGCAATGATTCCAAAGAACTGTTTCAGTTTTTTCTCAATTGTCTTGAACC
>OGLM01003859.1_pt1 | contig 11667 bp, 9 predicted proteins | sample 1572531 | NCBI WGS metagenome assembly OGLM01 (sample SAMEA2581909, study PRJEB24529) | metagenome | biome: Human gut stool | place: China | collected 2011 | reverse complement strand
GGTAGTGTTTCAAACAGTGTGTCCGGAGTAAGCCTTCAGACCTCTTAGTTTTGCAAATATATCAATTTATCTGTTACTTCATTGGCAGGGCCTGCCAATGAAGATTTTTTCATTCGTCCGGGAACAGGTCCTTGTCAAGATCGATTTTGGGCACCTGCCTCAGGTATGACTTCTTGTCCATGGCCGTCTTTCCCATGAGCAGGATGACGGACTCCTCGTTGGGCATCGCACCGCGCATCCTCGTGACCCTCCGGAAGTCCTTCTGCAGCCGCTCTATCCAGTTCGTGGTGTATATCATCGACTGGATGCGGTGGTCGTAGTTCAGGTATGTGAAATACGCCTTGTAGGAGGCGTCCTCGCCGCGCTTGCGGATGCTCCTGTAGTACCTGCCCCATTTGGAGCAGAACCCCTGCCACTCGCTCCATGCCTGCTCCACAGTATAGTTCCTGTCCCCGGTACGGAACACCTGCCGCAGATCCTCTGCGACATCCCCCTTGTCGCCGTTGCGCACATCACTGATGATATTGCGCTTCAGGTGGGTGGTGCACCTCTGGAGCTTCGTGCCGGGAAACACCTCGCTGATGACGACCTCCAGTCCCCTGAGTCCGTCTGCACATATGAGTCCTATCCTGCAGACACCCCGCTCTCGCAGCTCATTCAGCATCTCGCCCCACCCCAGGGCGCTTTCTGTGGGCTTGTTGAAGATCCCGAGCACTTCCCTGGTCTTGTCCTCCTTCACCGCAAGGACCACATAAAAGGCTTCAGTATCTACACTCCGCTTCCGGTGGATCTTGATGTGCACGCAGTCGATGAACACCACCGGATAATGGCTCTCCAGTGACCGCCCCAGCCATTCCGTCACATCCTTGCGCAGATAATCCAGCATACGCGATATGCTCGCCTTGCTGTAATGCTCCCCGTAGATGTCGTTGAAGACCTCCCCGACCTGCTCCTGCGTCAACCCCTTGGTGTACAGTGTCCCCGCAAGACGCTCGCACTCTTCCTCCTGATCCCTGAGTATCGCCAGTATCCGTGGATGGAAGTTGCCGTATCTGTCACGGGGTATGCGGAATGTCAATGTCCTGCCGTGTCCGTAGGTCCTGCCCGGACGGTACCCGTTGCACTTGTTCCCGGAAAGACCATCCTCTCGCAGATATTCCCTGCGCTCTGACACCATCAGGCTCTCAAGCATTATCTCCATCAGGTCATGTAATCCGTTTTCTTTCTCCGTATGCTTGCATATTAGCTCGGAAAGTTGTTCCTTTGTGAACTCCATAAAGTCTACTCCTTTTTTAGTTTTTGTTTCTTTTTGCTTTTACAAATCTAAAAAATCTGTAGACTTTTTTTTATCCCTCTATCTCAGACACACTTTTTGGAACAGTATCAAGTCATGTAATCGAATATCCCACCACTCCAGACTCATCAGGCGTTACTCCGCTGCCGAAGTTGTCGAGCCGCCGGTGTTGTTGATGTTCAGGTACGAGGGAGTGCCCTTGTAGCGGATGTGTGAGCCACCCGAGTTGTCGCCAGTGAGCGACTCCGTTACGGTGATCTCTAGGTGGCTGCCGCCAGAGATGTCTACCGTCGCCGTCTGTGCAGCAAAATCATAGGCGTAGCAGCGCGAGCCGCCCGAGCAGATGATATTGGCATTGGCACTTGCGCCCGTGAGTGTCAGCTCCGACCCGCCCGAGCACTCTATGGATGCCGTGTCGCATGTTGCCGATATCTTGGCATGAGAACCTCCCGATATGATGAATGAAGCCTCGGCAAGGTTCTGCATTTCGGGTGAGTATATCTCGCTGCCGCCTGAGGCCGTAAATGTGTTATATGATGCAGGTGAGATTGTGATTGTGACGTCGAGGTTCTTGAAGCGGCGGGCGTCGACCGTGAAGATTGTACGGTTGCGGTTGGTCTCGGCCTTGATATAGGACTGGATGTTGCCGTGTGTGCGTATTATGGCCGTACCTGCGGGTATGGTCTCATCCAGCACAAGACGCATGCCGTCCGTTATCTCTATGCCTTCGGCTGCGGTGGGTATCTCGATCTCGCGTTCCGTGATCTCGCCGTCGGGTGTCAGGTAGTCGGCGCATGATGTCAGCGTCAGCAGGCTGACAGCTATTGCAATTAGACTTCGTTTCATGATACAAGTGTTTAATTCGTCGGCAAATGTAGCGTAAATATCGTGTCGGTATCGCACTGTCGGGCATTTTATGAATGCCGATTTGTCTTGTCGGGGTTAATCGAGTGTGCGGTAACTGTTTGTAATGCGTATAACGCGGGAGCCGTCTCGGACGGTAGAGCCCGAAATAGCGATTTGTTTAGTATCTTTACAGTGCGGATGCGTGACTTTGCTCATTTGTCGACCGTATCCGCCAAAAAGATGTATTGCGATGAAAGTAGCGCTTTTTCAGCAGGATATCGTGTGGGGCTCGCCGTGGGAGAATATGCGTCGGGCGGAGAGGGCCTTGGCTGAGGCTTTGGGTTGCGGCGAGGATAATGCCTCATATAATCAGGAAAAATGTAGTGTGAACGATATATCGGGAGATGTACCGTCGCCTCAAACACCGTCTAAGGTGGTTTCGGGTGATGCGGGGCGTGCCGATCTTATCGTTCTGCCCGAGATGTTCACAACGGGGTTTTGTGTCGATCCGTCGCATGCGGAGGGTGTGATTGATGACGGAGCTGCGGCCGTGGCGTGGATGCGACGCATGGCCGAGCGATACGATGCGGCCGTCGCTGGGAGCGTGGCGGTAACCGACGGGGAGAGATACTTTAACCGTATGTATTTCGTGCGTCCCGACGGCGGTGTGGAACATTATGACAAGCGGCATCTGTTTGCCATGGGTGGCGAGGCTGACCACTATACGGCTGGACATCGGCGTGTTGTTGTCGAGTGGCGCGGCGTGAGGATCCTGCTACAGGTATGTTATGATCTGCGCTTTCCGGTCTTTGCGCGCAGCCGCGGCGACTACGACATGATCGTCTATGCAGCCAACTGGCCGACGCCGCGTATTGCCGTATGGGATACGCTTCTGCGGGCGCGTGCTATCGAGAACCAGTGTTATGTCGCGGGTGTGAACCGCGCAGGGCGGGATCCGTGGTGCGACTATTGCGGCCGTACGGCGCTGATAGACCCTTACGGGCGTGTGGCGGCATCGTGCGGCGAGGGTGAACGGGTTGTTACGGGTGATATCGACATGGATCGTCTGACGGCATTCCGCCGCAAGTTCCCCGTTCTGGAGGATCGCGACGCATGGCAGGCAGATGAGTCGTGGCGCGGTTGACGGCACAGACGCAATATATGCGGGCGGCGGGCTGTATGGCCCGCCGCCTGTGGTTTATTTGTCCGCTTTCTGGTAGACTCTGACGTAGTCTATCTCGTATCGCATGGGCATGGCGCTGTCGTCTATCGGGCCGCCGTTGTCGCCGCCCAGTGCGAGATTCAGAAGAATGAACTGCTCGCGGTGGAAGGGGTTGATGCCGGCGCCATCTCCGCCACGGTTGACCGTCGTGGAGAGGTCTATACGGTTGAGAAGCTCGCCGTCGAGATATATGCTTATCGCGGTCTCGTCCCAATCCATTCGCCACGTGTGGAACTTGCCGGCCCAGTCGGGATCGGACTCAAGGAAGTGTGAATAGGGTATCTTGCCCGTATTCCATACGGCCTGATGCCGTTTTTCGCCACCCCAGGCCGCATTGGCCAGAATGTATGGTATGCCGTCGGTGTGGTAATACTCCATGACGTCGATCTCGCCGTTGTGAGGCCACGGAAGCGTGGTGCCCAGAAGCCATATCGCGGGCCATGCACCTTTGGCGACGGGGATGCGTGCGCGCACCTCGAGACGTCCGTATCGGAAGGCGAAGCGGCCGCGGGTGTTTATCGACGAGGAGGTATATTCGGCGTAGGGTCTCTGCTGGTCCCAGCGGGTGCCGTCGGGGTCGTATTCTGCACTCGGGCGTCGCTCGCGGCGGGCCTCGATGGTGAGGATGCCGTCGCGGCAGAGGGCGTTGTCACGTTGGTAGTATTGTGCCTCGTGGTTGCGTTCGAAGCCCTCCTCGTATCCCCAGCGGCGGGGATCGGGACGCCCGTCCGTGGTGAACTCGTCGCTCCAGACGAGGCGGTAGCCCTCACGGCGATAGGCGTTGGCATCGCGTCGCGGGGTTTGCGCGTGCACTTCGGCTGCGGCCAGCAACAGCAGAAGCGGGAATAGTGTAATTTTCATATTTTGTACGATTTCGGTTGTTGCAAATTTAAATAAAAGATATTAAATTCATATATTTGCCGCCGAAATGGATCGCGTTCCCGAAAAATTGAGCTGGAAACCCGGCACGATGATATATCCGCTGCCGGCGGTGATGGTCAGTTGCGGCGCTTCGCCCGAGGAGTACAATATCGTGACTGTGGCGTGGACGGGTACCGTCTGCACCGACCCGCCGATGTGTTACATCTCGCTGCGGCCCGAGCGGCTGTCGCACGGAGTCATCTCGCGCACGGGCGAATTTGTCATCAACCTGACGACGAGGTCGCTGGCGCGGGCCACGGACTGGTGCGGCGTGCGGTCGGGGCGCGACCATGACAAGTTTGCCGAGATGGGCCTTACACCCGTGGCGGCACGCGTGGTGCAGGCTCCGGCCATAGCCGAGGCTCCGGTGTCGATAGAGTGCCGCGTGCGCGAGGTGATGCATCTCGGCTCGCACGACATGTTCGTGGCCGATGTGGTGAATGTTCTGGTCGACGCGTGCTATGTCGACAGTGTGAGCGGCCGTCTGGATCTGGAGCGCGCGGGGCTGATGGCATACTGCCACGGGGAGTATTTCCGTTTGGGAGATGTGATCGGCCACTTTGGATGGTCGGTGCGCAAACGAAAGAAGAGCACAAAACGTAAGAAATAGACCTTTTTATTGTACGTTTTGCTCTCGGATTCGGGCCTTGCGGATGTCATTCAGGCGTTCGGGCGTGGCTAAGGCAGGCAAAGCGGGAAGGCTTTGCCTTGCGGAGTTTGGCTTGTACGATAAAATTTCGTACATTTGTATATTGTGCTGTCGGCTGCGGCGTCGGCCGACGTTGAAAACGAAACAAACAGTTTAAGAAAAAGAATATTACATTATATGAGAAAGACGATTTTGTCGCTGTTGATGGCGGCGGCCGTGGCCGTATCCGCGCAGGCGCAAAGCACACAGGAGCTTATCGAGGCCTACAGAAACGGTACTCTGTCGCAGAGTCAGATAGACCAACTTAAGGAGAAGGAGGCGGATGGCGTGAAGGATGTCAACCGTACGCGCCGCTCGGGAACTGAGGCTGCCGACAAGCTCAACCAGATGCGCATGTCGCAGACCGATATGATGATGCGCGGCCGCACGGATATGCAGCAGCTGCCTGCCGGCGGGCGTTTTGTATATATGATGCCCGATTCGCTGGGCAGTGACTCTACCACGATGGCATATATCCTGCCAGCCGAAGGTCAGAACCGCTCGCGCATCTTCGGCCACGATATGTTCACCAACGAGCAGCTTACGTTCGAGCCCAATTTGAGTATCGCCACCCCCGACAACTATGTTCTCGGCCCGGGCGATGAGGTGATTGTGGACGTATGGGGCGACTCGCAGATGACGGTCGAGAGCACAATATCGCCCGACGGCAAGATTTTCATCTCGAACGTAGGGCCCGTGACCTTGGCCGGATTGTCCGTGGCGGAGGCGTCGCAGCGTCTGCGCAGCGTTCTGTCGAGCATATATGCAGGTCTGGCGGACGGCTCGGTGCAGATGAAACTCTCGCTGGGCAGTATCCGCAGCATACAGGTCAACATCACGGGCGAGGTGACGGCATCGGGCACCTATACGCTGCCGTCGCTGGCGACGCTGTTCCATGCATTGCATGTGGCCGGAGGTGTGAATGATCTGGGTACGCTGCGCAGTGTCAAGATATATCGCGGCGGGAAGCTCTTCTCGGAGGTGGACGTATATGACTATATACTCAACGGCAACAGCAGCCGTGACATAGCGTTGCGTGACGGTGACCTGATCACGGTAGCCCCTTACGGTAAGTTGGTTGAGATTACGGGCAACGTCAAGCGTCCGATGTTCTACGAGATGAAGGGCGGCGAGACGGTCGCCGACCTGATCCGTTTCGCTGGCGACTTTAACGGTGAGGCCAATCGCAATATGGTGAGCGTGACACGCCGTCAGGGCGGAAAATATGACTCGTTTACCGTCGACAAGGCCGATTTCGGCAACTTCGTTCTGGAGGATGGGGATGTGGTTTCCGTCGGCGGCAGCATCGACCGCTATGAGAACCGTGTCGGTGTCGAGGGCGCCGTCTACCGTCCGGGATATTATGCCATAGACGGCACGACCAAGACGCTCAAGCAGCTTATCGAGCGTGCGGACGGCCTGCGTGAGGATGCCTTCATGCCCCGCGCTATACTATACCGCGAGAAGCCCGACTGGTCGCTGGAGGTGAAGAGCGTCGATCTGGGTAAGTTGATGTCGGGCGAAATAGCCGACATAACGCTTCGCCCCAATGACTATCTTGTCGTGGCTGCAGAGTCGGGAATGCGCGAAGCATATACGGTTTCGATATTGGGTTCGGTAAGCCGCCCCGATACGTACCCCTATGCCGAGAATATGACCGTCGAGGATCTGTTGGTAGCAGCCGGTGGCCTGCTTGAGTCGGCATCGACGGCAAATGTGGCCGTGACGCGCCGTATAAAGGATCCCAAGAGCCTCAATGTGAACGATCAGCTCTTCGAAACATTTACGGTCAATGTGAACGACAGCCTTTCGGTCGCAGACGGCCGTGAGTTCGTACTGGAACCCTTCGATCAGGTATATGTACGACGTTCGCCGGTATATATAACCCAGAGCAGTGTGACTGTGACCGGCGAAGTTACCTTCGGCGGCAACTATCCTCTGTCGCACCGTAATACGCGTTTATCGGAGGTAATAGCGTCTGCGGGAAATGTTACGCCCGGGGCTTTCATCGAGGGTGCCTATCTTCTGCGCCGCATGACCGAGCAGGAGCAGATTCAGAGTCAGGCGCTGCAGGATATGATCGCGGCGCAGGCCAATGCCGGAAGTACGGACTCGCTCAACATGGCAGGTGTGGAGATACAGTCGGTATATCCCGTGGGTATCAATCTTGAGGAGGCTCTGAACAATCCCGGCTCGGACGCCGATATCGTGCTGCGTGACGGCGATGTCATTTCGGTGCCCATGTACAACGGTACCGTGAGGATCATGGGCGCCGTCCTCTATCCCAACTCCGTTACCTTCAATGAAGGCAAGAAGCTGAAGTACTATGTCAAGGCGGCAGGAGGTTTCGACACCCGCGCCCGCAAGGACAAATCATTCGTGATATATATGAACGGTATGGTGGCCTCGGGGAAATCGGCCGAGATACGTCCGGGAAGTATCATTATTGTACCGTCGAAGAACCAGCGTGAACCGATCTCGTGGGCTGAGGCCGTGGGTCTGCTCTCGTCGACAGCATCGACGGCGGCCGTGATAATATCGGTGCTCAACCTTACAAAGTAATGGCGCGTTATCGAATCATAAGAGAAATACGGATATCATGAAGGAACAGATGGGAAATCAGAACATAGACTCTTCGCAGGAGCAGGAGATAGATTTGATAGAACTCATAAAGCGGATGTGGGTAAACCGTAGACTTATACTTAAGGTTACGGGCGTGTGCTTTGTCCTCGGTCTGTTGATCGCGCTCTTCAGTTCTAAGGCATATACTGCGGGGTGTGATTTCGTGCCGCAGACATCGAGTTCGACATCGACCTCGCGCATGAGCTCACTGGCGGCACTGGCCGGTATAAATCTCAACCAGATGGATGAGGTGAAGGCGCTTTCGCCGTATGTTTACGAGAATATTCTCAACAGCGCCGCTTTCCGCAAGGAGTTGATGCAGACGAAGCTCTCGTACGAGAAGGCTGATCGTCCCGTCAGCTTCTACGAGTACAATACGAGCGACGAGTTTAATAAACTTAATTTTGGTAAGATCCTTAAGAAGTATACCATCGGACTGCCGTTTTTGATCCTTAATGCCATCCGTGGTGAGCAGCCCGAACCCGACTACTCGGCTTTGGCTTCGGACGGTGAGGGGGCCAAGATCGTGACCTTGACAAAGGAGGAGGATCGTTGTAACAGGATGTTGTCGGAGTGTATCTCGATGACGCTCGATGACAAGAACGGCTATCTGTCGTTGACGGTGACCATGCCCGAGGCGATCGCGGCGGCGGAGATGGCCGAGGCGACGGTTACACTGCTCCAGAAGTATATCACCGAGTTCAAGATCGAGAAGGTGCAGTCGAATCTCGACTTCGTTCAGGAGCGTTACAACGAGGCCAAAGCCGAGTTCGAGGATATACAGGACCGTCGTGCGCGCTTCCGCGACGCCAATCTTAACACTACGAAATATTCGGCCCGCACGCAGTTGGAGAAGCTCGATGCCGAATATACTCTAGCGTTGAATCTCTACAGCGAACTGGCATCGAAGCTCGAGCAGGCGAAGATCAACGTCAAGGAGACGACCCCGATACTTACCGTAATAAATCCCGTTACCGTGCCGTTGCAGAAGAGCAAGCCGCGGCGCGCCATGATACTTTTCGGGTGGACGTTCTTCGGCATAGTGCTGGGTATGGGAGCCGTTCTGGTGTTGCCATCCGTTGCCGAGATCACCGGAAGCAAACGGCTTAAAGGTATAGTCAAGGAGGGCGTAGACGAGTCGGCAGATTCGGTAAATTAGATTTGTTAATTAATCATATTATTAGTCGTTAGGATATTATATTCGATATAATAACGGGGGTTAATTATGGAGAGTATGTTATTGACGGTGGCGCTGCCGATATTCATCGCATCGCTCGTGGTGTTTATCATCCATCCTCATTTGGTGAAGATCGCCAAAATGAAGAAGATAGTTGATAATCCCAATGCACGTAAACTGAACAAGGTGCCGGTTCCCGTATTGGGCGGCGTGGGCGTCTTCTTCGGCCTTATGTTCGGCATAGGCGTCGCGGGGTATTATACCAAGGGTATGAACATACAGTTCGAATTGATCGTAGCGATGATGGTCATGCTCTATACCGGTGTCGGGGACGATATCCTCGACCTGTCACCGACGACACGTTTTGCGCTGCAGATATTCACCGTCTGCATGATGATGTTCCTCTGCGGCATATATATCGACAACTTCCACGGATTGTGGGGCGTATACAAGCTGCCGCTCGGCGTGGCCATAGCCCTGACGCTTGTCTCATGTGTCGGTATCATCAACTCGATAAACCTTATCGACGGCGTGGACGGCTTGTGCTCGGGTTACGGAATGTTCGCTTCGCTGTTGTACGGAATATGTTTCCTGCGTATGGGCGATGTTTCGTATGCCGTATTGGCCTTTTCGCTTTTCGGCAGTTTGATCCCGTTCCTGTTGCACAACGTCTTCGGCAACAAATACAAGATGTTCCTCGGTGACGGCGGCTCTCTGGTGCTGGGCTTTATCTGTTCGCTCTATGTGATGCGTGTGATACAGTCGGGCAGCGACTACATTACGGGCAGCACCATCAGCTTTACGCTTGCCGTGCTTGCCATACCCGTATTCGATACGCTGCGTGTGATGACGGCGCGTATGGCAAAGCACCGCTCGCCCTTCAGTCCCGACAAGACGCACCTGCACCATATGTTTATAAAGCTGGGATGCAGCCATGTGATGACGACGGTGAATATACTGATTCTCAACGGGCTTGTGGTTGTGGCATGGCATTTCTGCAATACGTTTGACCTGAGCGCGGAGGCACAGTTGTACGTTACGGCCGCAACGGCCATCGTGCTGACGTGGGGACTCTATTACGGCGTGGATTATATCGAACGCCGCCATCCGGAGTTTTACGGCCGTATGCAGGCATGGGTGGCAAAGCACAGTGTACATCGTTCGGGTGTGCTTTTGAAGATACAGAATATGTTGGACAGCATCTGACGGCCGGGCCGGAGGATGCTCAATTGCGGATATGAATATAGTCATCGTAGGTACGGGGTATGTCGGGTTGGTATCGGGGGCATGTTTCTCCGATATGGGGATTACCGTTACGTGTGTCGATACCAATGTCGAGAAGATCGAACGTCTGCGCCGCGGCGTGATGCCTATATACGAAGCAGGACTCGAGGCTGCCGTTACGCGTAACGTCCGTGCCGGACGTCTGCGTTTTGCGACCGATCTGGCGGAGTGCGAGTCGGATGCCGAGGTTATATTCTGTTGTGTCGATACACCGCCTGCGGAAGATGGCAGCGCCGATTTGAGCCATGTGATGGCTGTGGCCCGCCGTGTGGGCGAGGTATTGGACCATTACGCCGTTATCGCAACCAAAAGTACCGTCCCCGTAGGTACGACGCGTCTTGTGGAGCGTACGATTGCCGAAGAGCTGTCTCGTCGTGGTGTGGAGGTTGAGTTTGATGTGGCGTCGAATCCCGAGTTTCTGAAGGAGGGTGTCGCCGTCAAGGACTTCATGTCACCGGACAGGGTCGTCGTAGGCGTCGAGAGCGCGCGTGCGCGCGCCATCATGGCGCGGTTGTACAAGCCTTTCATGCTTGTGAGCGACAGGTTGATATTTACCGACATCGCCTCTGCCGAGATGATAAAGTATGCATCGAACTCTATGCTCGCTACGCGCATATCGTTCATGAATGATGTTGCGAATCTCTGCGAAAAGGTCGGTGCCGATGTGAACATGGTGCGCAAGGGTGTCGGGACGGATACGCGCATAGGCAACAAGTTCCTCTATGCGGGTTGCGGTTATGGCGGGTCGTGCTTCCCGAAGGATGTGAAGGCCCTGATACGTACGGCCGCGGAGCATGGATGCCGCATGGAGGTGCTGGAGGCTGTGGAGCGCGTGAACGAACGCCAGAAAGGGATTCTGTTCCGTAAGCTGGATGACTTTTACAAGGGGGACCTTGCGGGACGTACCGTGGCGCTGTGGGGGCTTGCCTTCAAGCCCGAGACCGATGACATGCGCGAGGCGCCGTCGCTTGTGACCATCGACCTGCTGCTCAAGGCCGGATGTCACGTCCGTGTATATGATCCCGTAGCGATGGCGGAGTGCCGCCGCAGACTCGGCACGGCCGTATATTACGGCAGCGACATGTATGATGTCGTGTCGGGGGCGGATGCGCTGATGATGCTGACCGAGTGGAAAGAGTTCCGTATGCCCGACTGGCGCAACGTCCGTGAGGCGATGCACCGTGCCGTGGTGTTCGACGGCCGCAACATATATGACGGTCGCGAACTGGCGGAGTACGGCATAGAGTATCACCGCATAGGATAGTGTTGCGGATATGACCGTATAGGATAGAAACAGTTAAAAGAGTGTAAACAGATACAGGTGACTGGAGACGGACCGTGAGGATCCGAGCGTATGGCAGAACGGAGAGAGTTTCGGCACCGAGTTTTTTATTAACGGATTAGAGTTTTATTTATGCCCGAAATATCGAACAGAGCGGTTGCGATGCCCGAGTCACCGATCCGCAAGTTGGTACCTCTGGCCGATGCCGCCAAACGCCGCGGAATCAAGGTATATCATCTGAACATCGGCCAGCCCGATCTGGCGACGCCGCAGGAAGGGTTGGATGCATTGCGCAACATCGACCGCAAGGTTTTGGAGTACAGCCCGAGCG
>OGLM01003855.1_pt1 | contig 11674 bp, 10 predicted proteins | sample 1572531 | NCBI WGS metagenome assembly OGLM01 (sample SAMEA2581909, study PRJEB24529) | metagenome | biome: Human gut stool | place: China | collected 2011 | reverse complement strand
GACAGTGTGAGATGCACTTGAAGTTCAATTGTGATAGTTCTTAGGCTTTTCCTTAATACACCAGCTATCCACAGACACGGATGTCTGTTGAAGTGAGATATGGGACAGGACGTCCCGTATCGAACGGTAGCGGTCGATGTTATTACCTATATGAAAAGCCTTAGAAATATCCAATTGAAGCTTCTGGCATTGAACATTGTACGTGCTATAGGTACTCGCTTATATTATGTCGTCCGTTCGTCAACATAATTATATTGATAAAAATAAAACTTACATATCCCACATTATTGTTACATATATATAAATTTGATATAATAAATTCTAACCGGGCGTTTAAAAACTGCCCGTTACATTATAGAGAAGCAATAAGTATCATTAAATAAATGATTATAGGCAGGTGGGGTTAATAGATATAGTAAAACAGATAATAGACCAGAGGATTACTAAAATTCTTCAGGATAATCCGGAATTGTTTTCAGATAAAAAAGATGAGGAAAGAAAACGTTCACAGGCGTTTTTGCTATTAGGAGTAGCAGCTTACCTTGATATAGATATTCCGTAGATTTGATGTCCTCATAGAATATTTAAAATAAGTTTTATACGATTGACAATTCAGCCTGATAAAAATATAATAAAATATTGTTCAGGCGAAGTAATAGTTTTAGTTATTGGTTCTGGATAAAGGAATATATTGGTTAAAGATGTATGAAAAACAAGAATAATAGTGAACTTATTGATTATATAGTCAATGATTTCAAAAGTGGTATTAAGCACGGAGTGCTTGTTGCTAATCTTACATTTGCACTTGCTAAAGAATATGGCATGTCGGATGATGAGGCGTATGAGCTTAAGCTGGCGGCAATGGTGCATGACATAGGAAAGCTTAAGCTTTCAGAGTATCTTTATGGAAGAACGAATGAAAGTCTTCCAGAGGAAGAAAAAAAGTATATGAGCATGCACTCAAAGATTAGTTATGATGTATTGAAAAAGTATGATTATTCAGATAATATTATGAATATTGTACTATCTCATCATGAGTGTTACGATGGAAGTGGATATCCGGACGGACTTGCTGGTGAGGATATACCTGTCGGAGCGAGAATTCTGAAAGTCACAGACGAATTTTCAGCTCTTATATCAGACAGACCTTATAGAAAAGCATTTGATATAGATACAGCTGTTTCAATTATGATTGATGAAGTGAAAAATGTCGATATGAAAATCTTTATATTATTTCAAAGACTTATTCATGAGGACTCAACACTTAAACTTATAAAGAACAGTGCAATAGATATTGATGATTTGGATATAAGTGATATACTAGGTATTTAGACAGGCGAGTACTGAGTAGAATTTGTTTTATTGAATTTTATCAGTAATTAAATATTTACAGGAATGAGGTAATTATCGATGGCAGAGTCAATGGTTGGCTTAAAAAGAACACACAGATGTACAGAAGTGTCAGGTGCAGATATAGGAAGCACTGTTACAGTTATGGGTTGGGTGGCTAAAAGACGTAATCTTGGTTCACTTATATTCGTTGATTTAAGGGACAGAAGTGGCATTTTACAGATACTTTTTGATGAGAATATCATAGGTAAGGAAGGCTTTGATAAGGCATATACTTTAAGAAATGAATTCGTAATCGCAGTAGTTGGTAAGGTCGTAAAAAGAAGTGGTGCAGTTAATGAAAATCTTAAGACTGGTGATATCGAAATAGCAGCAGAGTCTTTAAGAATTCTTTCTGAATCTGAGACACCTCCTTTCCCTATTGAGGAAAATATTAACACTAAGGAAGATATAAGACTTAAGTATAGATGTTTAGACTTAAGAAGACCTGATATACAGTCTAATATTATCATGAGAAGTAAGGTGGCAACTCTGACAAGAGCATTTCTTGCAAAGGAAGGCTTCCTTGAAATCGAAACACCTATGCTTACTAAGTCAACTCCGGAGGGAGCAAGAGATTACCTTGTACCAAGCCGTATTCATCCAGGTAAGTTCTATGCTCTGCCACAGTCACCACAGCTTTTTAAGCAGATGCTTATGTGTTCTGGCTATGACAGATATATGCAGATAGCAAGATGCTTCAGGGATGAGGACTTAAGAGCTGACAGACAGCCAGAGTTCACACAGATAGATATGGAGTTATCATTTGTTGATGTTGATGATGTAATTGATGTCAACGAAAGACTTCTTGCTTATCTATTCAAGGAAGTATTAGATGTAGATGTCAAGCTTCCTATCCAGCGTATGACATGGCAGGAGGCTATGGACAGATTTGGTTCTGATAAGCCAGACTTAAGATTCGGTATGGAGCTTAAGAATGTTACAGATATAGTTAAGAACTGTGGCTTCAGCGTGTTTACAGGAGCTATTGAGAATGGTGGTTCTGTACGTGGTATTAACGCTACAGGACAGGGAAATATGCCTCGTAAGAAGATAGATGCACTTGTTGATTTCGCTAAGGGTTATGGAGCAAAGGGTCTTGCCTATATAGCTATCCATGGAGATGGTTCACTTAAGTCTTCGTTCTCTAAGTTTATGACAGAGAATGAGATGAATGCACTTGTTGAGGCTATGGAAGGTAAGCCAGGAGATCTTTTACTTTTTGCAGCTGACAGAAACAAGATTGTATGGAATGTACTTGGTGCATTAAGAGTTGAGCTTGCAGGACAGATGGGACTTCTTGACAAGAGTGATTATAAGTTCCTCTGGGTAACAGAGTTCCCACAGTTTGAATGGTCAGATGAAGAAGAGAGATTCGTAGCCATGCATCATCCATTTACTATGCCTATGGATGAGGATCTTGATAAGCTTGAGTCAGACCCGGGTTCAGTACGTGCAAAGGCTTATGATATTGTACTTAACGGTACAGAAATCGGTGGTGGTTCAGTAAGAATCCATCAGGCTGATGTACAGTCAAGAATGTTTAAGGCACTTGGTCTTACAGATGAAGTTGCTAATGAGAAGTTTGGTTTCTTACTTGATGCATTCAAGTATGGAGTACCACCACATGCAGGACTTGCATATGGTCTTGACAGACTTGTTATGCTTATGGCTAAGAGAGATTCAATAAGAGACGTTATAGCTTTCCCTAAGGTAAAGGATGCAACATGTCTTCTTACTAACGCACCTGATGTTGTAGATGCAAAACAGCTTGAAGATTTATCTATCAGCATTACAGAGTCAGAACAGGAATAATATTTTTAAGAGCGTTTGAAGGTGTTTAATGGACATTTTCAAACGCTCTTTTTTCAGCAAAAATATTGCATTTGGATAATCATGGGTATATACTTTATTTATAAATTTTGGAAAAACTATAACAAAAACTATAACAGAAACGGGAGAAAAATTATGACAGAGAATCAGTATGTAAGGGCAAACAGGACTGTTTTATTTACAGTCCTCATAGTATTTGGTTATATTGCGCTGACACTGATGACAGCATTAGGAGTGGGTGACGGATATAACAAAGGAAAGATTTTAATACAGTTTGTTGTGGCACTTGCGGTAATTATCATATCAGTAGCTGCTTATATTTTAAGGAAGAAGACCAGAGTGTGTGAATTAACGATTGCGGTATCAATGGCACTTGGATATGTTGTTCTTATACTGCTTAATTCAACTGATGGTGTATGGACATATGTACTTCCTTTGATTATGGCTTCGATGGTATATCTTAATGAAAAACTAATATTGTGGGCTGATGGCGTTGCGATAGCTGGTAATGTCATAAGACTTATTATGGATTATAATATGTATAATGGAGTGGCTATGGCAAGCAGGGTTCTTGCTATATTAGTATTGGTTATTGTTACATGTATATCTCTTAGTGTAACAAAGCTGCTTAAGCAGTTTTTTGCAGAGAATATGAATAAGATAGAGGCAGCAGCAGTTATACAGAAAGAGAATAACGAGAAGATGGTTGTTGTAGCTGATAATATAACCAGACATTTCGGACAGGCTATGGATATGCTTGATGAGTTAGAAAAAAGCATAGATATAAGCCACAGTTCAATGAAAGATATAGCAGAAAGCACAGAAAGCACAGCAGAAGCCATACAAAGACAGGCAGCTATGTGCGCAGAGATTCAGGAAAACACTGATATTGCCGAAAAAGAGATAAGCGAGATGGTTGAGGCCTCACACAGGACAGATGAGACTGTTAATGACAGTAAGGCTATAGTAGTTGAACTTAAGGAACAGGCACAGAATGTACATGATGCAAGCAATATAATCGTAGATGTGATTAACAGTCTTACAGAAAAGGTTGATGATGTACAGGGATTTATTGGTTCTATCGTAGAGATTTCAAGCCAGACTAATCTTCTTGCATTAAATGCTTCAATAGAAGCAGCAAGAGCAGGAGAAGCCGGAAAGGGCTTCGCAGTAGTAGCAGAAGAGATAAGACAGCTCTCAGAACAGACTAAGAATGCATCTTCAAGCATAACAGATATAATCAATAATCTTTATGAAGATACCAAGAAAGCTAATGAGAGCATAAAAGCATCAGTTGAGTCAGTTAATAAGCAGAATGAACTTATTGATAATACAAGAGTGACTTTTGAGGACGTAGGAAAAACAGTTGATAATCTTATGAACAATATAGATTCTGCAGAGCAGAGCATTAACAAGATACTGGATTCAACTTCTGTTATTTCTGATAATATTTCACATTTATCAGCAACAGGAGAAGAGGTAGCAGCTGCTTCAACTGAAGGCCTAAGAGTATCTGACACAACAGTTGAAAGTATGAAGAACTGTAAGGCTATATTACATAACATATATCTTCTTGCAGAGGACTTAAAGAGTTCAGTAGATAACTAAATGGATTGTGAGAGATTAAGCAGATTACAATGTATTGCAAGACCAGCAGTTGATTATTATAAGTTGTAATTAATAATATAATCAGGATGGTTTTGCAGGGTTATAAATATTTATAAGACAACAGTATGTTTATTATAAGGAGTGCAAATGACATTTTATGTCTGCGCTATTTATAAAAGACAGCTGTTGTTTTTTTATGTAATAGGGAATTTCGATAGAATTTCCTATACATAAAAGGTGCTGTGTGCCGATGATGCACACTTGTACGAAGATGTAGGTTGTCGCAAGCGACAGTGCTCAGTGCGAGAAGGTGTTTCATATATTTTATTTATATAGGAATATTTTATGCTTGACTTGAAGTTAACTCTAAATGCTATTATCAAAATGTAGAGTTAATAATCAGGTTTAATTAATAATTATATGAGGTGATTAATTATGAGAAGAAATAATATTAGAAAAACAGAGGCACTTATAATGGCATTTGCATTATCAGCAATCCTGTTGTTAACAGGTTGTGGCAATAGTACTAGTAGTAAGAATACAGCTTCTAATAATGCAAGCATTGTAAGCAGTAGTAACAGCGTAGACAATAATAATGGCAGTAGTGGTAACAAAAACACTAATGGTGACAGTGTTAATGAAAATAATAGTACAACAGACGAAGCTGGAGTTAATCACGATTATCCGGTAATGTTGTTCTCTTATGATAAGAATGATACTAATTATGAAGAACCAGAAGCGTTTAATTCAGAACATCTTGGCGGCAATTATGGTGAGATTGAGAAGATAGAATATTATTCTCCAACTACTAATGCTACAAGAAATGCCAATGTGTATCTTCCATATGGATATGATAAGAGTAAAAGCTATCCGGTAGTATATCTTCTTCACGGAATGAGTGGAACATATGAAGATTACAGGGTTCTTGGTGCAAGACCAACAGCACAGAATATTGTGTATGAATACAACCGCAACGATATGATATTAGTAAGCTTTACTGTATTTACGGATGTTGACGGAAAGCAGGAATCTGATTATGGATTTTCAGATTTAACTGCAAGATATGATGCCTGTGAAAATGATGTGATTAATGCTCTTATTCCATATATTAATTCGCATTATTCAACTAAGATAGGCAGGGAATACACAGGAATTGCGGGATATTCATTAGGTGGACGGGAAGCTCTTTATTTATGCTTTGCACACCCTGATATATTTGGGTATGTAGGTGCATTTGAGCCTGTTGGAGGAGTTGTTAATACAGGAAGCGGTGAAACATTATATGGCAACAGGGGATATCTTCTTCCTGAGCTTGTTAAGGAAGGCGGGGAAGCACCACTTCTTACACTTATAGTAACAGGTGATGAAGATCCATATTGCAGGGTATCATCAGAGAATTATTCAAGATATATGACAGAACATTCAATTGACCATATATTCTATTACAGACACGGCGGACACGAGGCAGGTGTATGGAATAATGGCTTATATAACTTTCTAAGGCGGATATTCTAATGAAGATAGTATTAAATAACTTAATTATTGTACAAATGTATAATTATACATTGACTTATTGCTAAATAATCTATAAAATTAATATCTATACAGGTTGTATAACTACAACTATAGAAAATGGAGGTTGTAATATGTATTCATTTGATGAAGTATTGAACTATGATCCAGAATTAGCTAAAGCTATGGATGATGAGTTAGCAAGACAGAGAAGCCATATTGAACTTATAGCTTCAGAGAACCTTGTAAGTAAAGCTGTTATGTCAGCTATGGGAAGCCCTCTTACTAATAAGTATGCAGAAGGATATCCTGGAAAGAGATATTATGGTGGCTGCGAATATGTAGATGTTGTTGAGACACTTGCTATTGAGAGAGCTAAGAAGTTATTTGGATGTGAATATGCTAATGTTCAGCCACATTCAGGTGCACAGGCTAACCTTGCAGCATTCTTTGCCATGGTTGAACCAGGTGATACTGTTATGGGTATGAGCCTTGACTGTGGTGGACATCTTTCACATGGTTCACCAGTTAATATTTCTGGTAAATATTTTAATATAGTTCCTTATGGAGTTACAGCTGAAGGCTTTATAGATTATGATGAAGTATTAAGAATTGCTAAGGAATGTAAGCCAAAGATGATCATTGCTGGTGCATCTGCATATGCAAGAGTTATTGATTTTAAGAAGTTCAGAGAGATAGCTGACGAAGTTGGTGCTTATCTTATGGTAGATATGGCTCACATCGCTGGTCTTGTAGCAGGTGGAGAGCATCCAAGCCCTATCCCTTATGCTGATGTAGTTACAACTACAACTCATAAGACATTAAGAGGACCAAGAGGTGGTATGATTCTTTCATCAGCAGAAGCTGCTGAAAAGTTTAAGTTTAACAAGGCTGTATTCCCAGGAATCCAGGGAGGTCCACTTATGCATGTTATTGCTGGTAAGGCAGTATGCTTAAAGGAAGCACTTGACCCAAGCTTTAAGACTTATGCTAAGAACATTGTTGATAATGCACAGGCTCTTTGTACAGGACTTATGAACAGAGGCTTTGATATCGTATCTGGTGGTACAGATAATCACCTTATGCTTGTTAACCTTATAAGCAAGAATAAGACTGGTAAGGAAGTAGAAAAGCTTCTTGATGCAGCTAATATTACATGTAACAAGAACACTATTCCTAACGATCCAGCCTCACCTTTCGTAACAAGTGGTATCAGACTTGGTACAGCAGCAGTTACAACAAGAGGCTTCAACACAGCAGATATGGATGTAGTAGCAGAAGCTATTGCTTTACTTGTAGATGACGTTGATGCTAATCAGGCTAAGGCTATGGCTATGGTTAAGGAACTTACAGACAAGTATCCTCTTTATGAATAATGCTGGAATATATAAGAAATGAACTTCTGGGGATGACTGATAAAGGAGAATATGCAGCATTTACATCCTCACTTATTCCTGGATGTGATAATATAATAGGAATAAGACAACCGGTATTAAAACAATATGCAAAACAGCTTATAAAAGAGAATAAGGATTTTCGGCAGCTGCTTAGTAAACCGGATATTTATCAGGAAGAAACACTGCTTAGAAGCTACATAATAGGAATGGGAACAGCGAAGGAGAAAGACTTTAAGAAGGCTTTGGGAGACTTTAATGCATTCATTCCTCTTGTGAACAACTGGGCTGTCAACGATAGCTTCTGTGTAGAATTCAGGGTTATGGATATGTTTCGGGACGAGTTTCTGCCGTATATAAAGAAATGTATAGAATCGTGTGATGAATACAGGGCAAGAGTAGGTCTTATAATGCTGTTAGACCATTACTTAAAGGTTGATATGCATGGCATGAAAAAACCAAGAATGAAAAAGGTTACTCTTAAAGATATAGAAAGCACAGATGAAAGAAATTGTGATAATGGCTTATATCTTGACGATATATTTTTACTTGTAAACAGGGATTTTTCGGACTATGGATATTATACACAGATGGCAGCAGGCTGGCTTCTTGCGGAATGTTTTGTAACATTTCCAAAAAGAACTTGGGAATATCTTACAGATACCGATTGCTTAAAGTTAGATAAGCTGTCTTATCAGAAGGCAGTACGTAAGATATGTGAATCACTCACGCCGGATAAAGAAGTTAAATTAAAAGTTAAAAAGGATCTGAAGCAGATGTAATAATCTGTTTCAGGTCTTTTTTTATTGTCTTATATTATTTTAGTATATTTTAATAATTTGAATATCAAAATAATCTTGACAAACACATAAGTCTTGTAGTATAAAAATAATGTTTGAAAATCAAAGTAAGATAATCAAACAGTTAGCAAGTCAAATAAATAAGGACAAAAAAGTATGATAAGAACAAGAATCATAGGAACAGGAAGCTATGTTCCACCAGATATATTGACTAACGATAATCTGTCAGAAATGGTAGATACGAGTGACGAGTGGATAAAGACAAGAACTGGTATATGTAACAGACATATAGCAAAAGATATGGATAATGCTGATATGGCATACAACGCTGCAAGGAATGCAGTGGAGGATGCACATATTGAAGCTTCTAACATAGGTCTTATTATAGTTGCAACGTCAACTCCTGATTATGCTTTTCCTAATCAGGCATCACTTGTACAGGAAAAGCTTAAAGCAGTAAATGCTATGTGTTTTGATGTAAGTGCAGCATGTTCAGGTTTTATTACAGCCCTGGATATTGCAGCTTCAATGTTAAAGACAGGTTCGTATAAATATGCACTTGTTATTGGTTCAGAAAAAATGTCAGAAATAGTTAACTGGAAAGACAGAAGTGTATGTGTGCTTTTTGGAGATGGTGCTGGCGCAGTGGTTCTTAAAGCAGTTGATAACAACACGGAAGATGACACTGGTGTATCTGCTGGTCATGAAAGAGGGATTATTGACAGCAATATCTACAATGATGGAACAGGTGCATCTGTTTTAACAGGTGGCAGGAGGTTTTCTGATTCATGCAGCACAGACATGTTTATACATATGGATGGACAGGAAGTGTTTAAATTCGCCGTAAAGAGTGTTCCTACAGCTATAGAAACACTTTTACATAATAATAATATGGATATTAATGAAGTTGATAAGTTCATATTGCATCAGGCTAATGTACGTATTATAGAGAGTGTAGCTAAAAGACTTAAGGCTGATAAAGATAAGTTTCCAGTCAATCTGAATGAATATGGAAATACATCATCAGCAAGCATTCCTATTCTGCTTGATGAGTTAAACAGGAATGGAAGCTTAAAACAGGGAGAGAAGCTTGTACTTGCCGGTTTTGGTGCAGGATTAAGCTGGGGAAGTATTCTGCTTGTATGGTAGCACGGTTAAAGATGCTAAGCTTATTATATAGATATTTGCAGACTGCTTACTAAAAGATATCAGGCAGCCGGATAAGCGGCATTTTAACATATATAAGATGTTTATGGCAAAAGCTTTGCCATAGATATCAAAGTTGTGGGCTTTTGACCCCGACAACATATAATAAAAAATAATAAGAATTAAGGAGATTTAACATTATGTTTGAAAAAGTAAGAGAATTAGTTGCAGCACAGTTAGGTATAGATGAGGCAGTTATCAAGCCTGAGTCTAATTTCAAGGAAGATCTTAAGGCAGATTCACTTGATCTTTTTGAACTTGTTATGTCACTTGAGGATGAGTGTTCAGTAACTATTCCATCTGAGGAGCTTGAAAAGATTCTTACAGTACAGGATGTTGTTGATTATATCGAGGCTAACCAGAAATAGTTATAAATGTCAGGAAGGAAAATAAGTTATGAAAACTCGTGTAACAGAGCTTCTTAATATAGAATATCCTGTTATACAGGGCGGCATGGCATGGGTTGCAGATGCTAATCTGGCAGCCCACGTCAGCAAAGCCGGTGGAATGGGATTTATCGGAGCAGCTAATGCGCCAGCAGAATGGGTTAAAGAACAGATACATATAGCACGAAAGATAACAGATAAGCCAGTTGGTGTTAATATTATGCTTTTAAGTGATTATGCAGATGAAATAGCACAGCTTGTTATTGATGAGCATATAGAAGCAGTAACAACAGGTGCAGGCAATCCAAGCAAATATATGAAGGCCTGGAAGGAGGCTGGAATAAGGGTTATTCCTGTTGTGGCATCAGTTGCACTTGCAAGAATGATGGAACGTGCCGGAGCAGATGCAGTTGTAGCAGAGGGCATGGAATCAGGTGGACATATCGGCGAGGAAACGACCATGACACTTGTACCACAGGTTGTTGATGCAGTTGATATTCCTGTTATAGCAGCTGGTGGAATAGGTGATGGCAGAGGTGTATGTGCAGCATTTATGCTGGGTGCAGAGGCTGTACAGATGGGAACAAGATTCGTTGTGGCTAAGGAATCGAATGTTCATCAGAATTATAAGGACAGAGTTATAGCTGCCAAGGATATAGACTCAGTAGTAACTGGCAGAAGCACAGGACATCCAGTAAGGTCACTTAGAAACAGCATGACAAGAGAGTATCTTGATATGGAAAAAGAAGGCGTTGAGTTTGAAAAGCTTGAAAGACTTACTCTTGGAACATTAAGAAAGGCTGTTGTGGATGGTGATGTCAAGCAGGGAACTGTAATGGCAGGTCAGATAGCAGGTCTTGTCAATAAGGAACAGACATGTGAAGAGATTATTAAGGAGCTTATGAAGGAAGTCTCTGAGGTATATAATTCACATAATAAGCTGGCATAAAACAGTGTATGGAAATGAGGATTTAAAAGGTATGGGAAAAACAGTTGTAATGTTTCCAGGACAGGGAAGCCAGTGTACTGGAATGGGAAGAGAAAGCTATAATAGCTGCACTTCATCAGTAAAGTGCTTTAAGAAGGCTGGTGAACTGACAGGTATCAATATGGAGCATTTAATATTTGAAGAAAATGATCTTCTTGATAAAACGGAGTATACACAGATTGCGTTATATGTAACAGAAATCTCCCAGCTTGCTGATATGGTTGAGCAGGGTCTTACATATGATGCAGCTATTGGACTTTCATTAGGTGAATATAGTGCACTTACTGCAAGTGGTGCGTTATCTTATGAAGATGGTGTAAAACTTGTAAGAAACCGTGGAATATATATGGAACAGGAGGTTCCGGCTGGCATAGGTGCCATGGCTGCAGTTATCGGACTTACATCAGATGAGGTTGACAGTGTACTTGCTAAATATAACAAGGATAAAAGCGGGAACGCAGAGTCTGATAATGATATGTATCCTGATACAGTTTCCGCAGCTAATTACAACTGCCCTGGCCAGATAGTAATATCAGGTAAAAAGGAATGTGTACAGGA
>OGLM01003844.1_pt1 | contig 11711 bp, 9 predicted proteins | sample 1572531 | NCBI WGS metagenome assembly OGLM01 (sample SAMEA2581909, study PRJEB24529) | metagenome | biome: Human gut stool | place: China | collected 2011 | reverse complement strand
CCTGTGGACGAAGCCGCTGCGGCGGAGCTGAAGCAGAAATTCTCCAAGGCCATGGATAACGACCTGAATACCTCTATGGCCGTTACGGTGCTGTATGATGTGCTCAAGACCAAGACCAATGGCGCCACCAAGTGCGCCGTGCTGGCGGATTTCGACAGCGTATTGGGCCTGAAGCTGCTGGAAAAGGCAGCTGACCAGCGCAAAAAGCAGGCCCAGATGGCGGCCCAGCCCGCACTCTTCACCGTGGTCAGTGAGAGCGGCGAGGAGGATGCCAATGTGGAGGCGCTGATCCGCCAGCGTCAGGATGCCAAAAAGGCCAAGAGCTTTGCCGAGGCCGACCGCATCCGTGATGAGCTGAAGGCCCAGGGCGTGGAGGTCATCGACGTGCCCGGCGGCGCTAAGTGGAAGCGCATTTGATGGCAGGGAATCTATTAAAAACATATTAATTCAAAAAAACACATCCGCTTGGCGGATGTGTTTTTTTGAAATTGTCTGAAAAACAGAGGCTTCTCTGATTACAGATACTCCATGGAGGTGTGCTGACAGACCTGGAGGATCTTGGCCTGCAGAGCCTTGAGATCCAGAAAGGTCTCCGGCTTCTTGCTGCTGTCCCGAAGCAGGGCGGCGGGGTGATACAGCGCCGTCATCTGCACGCCGCGTTTCTCAAAGAACTGCCCGTGCTCCTGGGATATTTTGAAGTCCGGGCGGATGATCTCCATGGCACTGATCCGCCCCAGACAGACGATGATCTTCGGCTTCATCAGCTCCCGCTGCCGCTGCAAAAAGCCCTTGCAGGCGTCCTTCTCCGTGTTCATGGGGTCGCGGTTTGCCGGCGGGCGGCACTTGACGGAGTTGGTGATATAAATGCGGCTCCTGTCCAGTCCGATCATCTTCAGCATATCGTCCAGCAGCTTGCCGCCCCGCCCCACGAAGGGCTCCCCCTGCATATCCTCGTTGGCACCGGGGGCCTCCCCGATGAACATGACCTCCGCATCCTCCCGTCCCACGCCAAAGACCACGTTCGTCCGCGTCTCCGCCAGTGTGCAGGCGCGGCAGTGCAGGCACTCCTGCCGCAGAGTTTCCCATTCACTCATAGCTTTTTTCTCCCTCCGTGATTCCCTCTTGTCCGCCGCCGTTTGTCCTACCGTGCCGCCTTCCGCAGCAGCCACGAGGCGATGTCCTCCGTGATCTCGCCGGCATACGCCCTCTCGTTGAGGATCTCGTGCCGCAGCTCCGGGTACAGCTTCAGCGTGCAGTCCCGCATCCCGGCGGCCTTAAACGCCTCATAGGTCTGCACCACACCCTTGCCGCAGCCGCCCACCGGGTCCTTGTCTCCGGAGACGAACAGCACCGGCACCTCCCTGTCCATCCTTCGCAGATGGCTCATGCGCTGGTTGAACCGTATGCCGTGGAGCATCTGGCGGAACAGCCCCACCGTGGCGTCCGCGCCGCACATGGGGTCTGCAATATACGCATCCACGTTCTCCTCGTCGGCGGACAGCCAGTCCACCTTCGTGCGGTTGGGCGCGAACAGCTTATTATAGCTGCCGAAGGCAAGCTCCGTCACCACGTCGCTGGTGGCATTCTCCCCGCTCACGGCGGCGGTGGCGTTGGCAAGAGCCAGCCCGCCGTTGACGGCGGCGCGGGACTGCCAGCCGGTGCCCATGATGACCGCCGCCTTCACCGTGCCGGGATAGCGGATCAGGTACGTCCGGGTCAGGAAGGAGCCCATGCTGTGGCCCATGATGCACAGCGGCACATCAGGGTAGCGCTGCTTCAGCCGCTGGTGCAGCACGTAGATGTCATCCACTACCGTGTTCCAGGTGTTGCCTTCGCCGAAATAGACGGGGGTGCCGCCCTCCGGCAGCGACTTGCCGTGGCCTAAGTGGTCGTGTCCGGCCACAACGATGCCCTGCTCGTTCAACGCCCGGGCAAAGCCATCGTACCGGGCGATGTGCTCCGCCACACCGTGGCAGACCTGCAATACCGCCCGGACAGGGACCGCCTCCGGCTCCCACAGCATCCCGTGGAGCTGGGTCCTGCCGTCGGTGGAGAGGAAGGTGAACTCAGTCATTTTTGTCATGGCAATTCCGCCCCTTTCGTGGTATAATCCATTTCAACAGTAGTGTACCACAAAAATACGAAAAAGAAAAGAGGGTCCGTCATGTCGCAGTACATATTGGCGCTGGATCAGGGCACCACCAGCTCCCGCGCCATCGCCTTTGACCGGTCGGGGAATATCGCCGCCCTAAGCCAGCAGTCCCTGCCCCAGCACTATCCCCAGGCGGGGTGGGTGGAGCACGACCCCCTGGAGATATGGGACACCCAGCGCCGCGCCGCGGCGGAGGTCATCGCCCGGCTGCCGGAGGGCAGCGTGGCGGGCATCGGCGTCACCAACCAGCGGGAGACGACGATCCTCTGGGATAAGGCCACCGGTGAACCGGTGTACAACGCCATCGTCTGGCAGTGCCGCCGCACGGCGGAGCTGTGTGAGGAGCTGAAGCGCCGGGGGCTGGAGGAGCGCATCCGCTCGGCCACGGGGCTGCTGATCGACGCCTACTTCTCCGGCAGCAAGATCCGCTGGATACTGGACAATGTGCCCGGCGTCCGCCGCCGGGCCGAACGGGGCGAGGTGCTGTTCGGTACCGTGGAGAGCTGGTTGATCTGGAAGCTCACCGGCCGGCATGTCACCGACTACGCCAATGCCAGCCGCACCATGCTTTTTGATATCCACCGCCTGGCCTGGGATGAGGAGCTGTGCGGCATTCTGGGGGTCCCTACGGCCATGCTGCCGCAGCCCGTGCCCAACAGCGCCGTCTACGGCACGGTGCAGCCCAGTATCCCGGGGCTGGAGTCCCTGGCGGGCGTCCCGGTCTGCGGCGCGGCGGGCGATCAGCAGTCCGCCCTGTTCGGCCAGACCTGCTTCGCTCCCGGCGAAGCCAAGAACACCTACGGCACCGGCTGCTTCACCCTGATGAACGTGGGCGAAAAGCCTGTGCGCTCCCGCGCCGGATTGCTGACCTCCGTGGCCTGGCAGGTGGACGGAAAGACCACCTATGCCCTGGAGGGCAGTGTGTTCAACGCCGGCAGCACCATCCAGTGGCTGCGGGATGAGCTTGGTATCATTTCCTCGGCGCCGGAGATCGACGTGCTGGCCGCCACAGTGCCGGACAGCGGCGGCGTGGTGGTGGTACCGGCCTTCACGGGCCTGGGTGCGCCTTACTGGGATATGTACGCCCGGGGCGCTATTCTGGGCGTCACCCGGGGCACAGGACGGGCGCACATCGCCCGGGCGGTGCTCAGCTGTATCGCTGCCCAGGTCACAGACCTGATGCTGGCCATGCGCCAGGATGCCGGCTGCGATATTGCCCTTCTGCGGGCGGACGGCGGGGCCAGCGTTTCTGATGTGCTGCTGCAAATGCAGGCGGATCTGCTGCGTATCCCTGTGGATCGGCCGGAGATGGTGGAGACCACCGCCTTCGGCGCGGCGGCGCTGGCGGGGCTGAGCTGCGGCTTCTGGCGGGATATGGACGAGATCGCCGCCCTGCGCCGCAGCCAGAGGATGTTCCTGCCGGAGCGCCCACAGGCGGACTGCGACGCCTATTACCGTCTGTGGAAACGGGCTGTTTCCCGGGCCGCTGACTGGATAGAGCATTAAGTAAACAGTGTGTAAATTTCGCCACATAGCGCTTGCAACCGCTGAAAAAACGCGCTATACTGGCGTCAACAGGAATACATGCCGTGCACTGTCCCGCGTGTGTACGCGGCGGCGGAGCCGGAAGATATGGAAAGGAGCTATTATCTATGGGTATTCTCAATGACATCAGCAAGAAGGCGCAGGAGTACGCCGGCATCGCCGTGGACAAGGCCAAGGACCTGGCCGAAGTGGCCGCGGACAAGGCCCAGACCCTCAGTGACACCGCCAAGACCAATATGGCTATTATGAACGAGCAGCGCGAGCTGGAGAAGAACTACCGCGCCATCGGCGAGTGGTTCGTGGCGGAGCACCAGAGCGACGTCCCTGACGCCGTCAAGGACGTGGTGGCTGCCGTCAACGCCAGCAAGGAGCGTATCGCCCAGCTGGAGGCCAGCAAGCCCCAGAAGGACGAGCCGGCGGTGGACGAGTCTGAGGTGACCTTCAAGGTCTGCCCCGTCTGCGGCGCCGCCAGCGACAGTAAGTTCTGCCCCCACTGCGGCGCGCCCATGGGCGAGTAAAATACAGAAAAAAGAGGACCGCCGCCGGCGGTCCTCTTTTGCAAGCGCTTCATAAAAAGGAAGGCCCGCGAGGGCCTTCCTTTTACTTTTCATTGGGCATCTTCCAGCCGTTGTGGTCGGTGTGCAGCAGATGGTGGGACTTTTCGCCCAGCGGAGCTTTCAGAAATTCCCGGTACAGCGCCTGCACGTCCTTGTTCCGGTGGGAGAACCGCACCTTGGCACTCTTGTCGATGCTCCACAGGATATCGCCGCGATATGCCGCCAGCTCCTGCCCGTCGTGTATGGGCTGCCCGCCGCCGCCGGCGCACCCGCCGGGACAGGCCATCACCTCAACGAAGTCGTAATCCACATCGCCCTCGTCGATAGCGTGCATCAGCTTACGGGTGTTGCCCAGTCCGCTGACCACTGCCACGCGGACGTTGCCCGCGCCGGGGATGGTGAATACGGCCTCCTTCCAGCTGTCCATACCGCGTACGGCGGAGAAGGCGTCCGGCTTCGGTTCCTTGCCGGTAATGAGATAGTACGCGCTCCGCAGAGCCGCGTCCATCACGCCGCCGGTGGCGCCGAAGACCACCGCCGCGCCGGTGCCGGTGCCCAGCGGACTGTCAAAGGGTGTTTCTGGCAGCACCGCGGGATTGATCTGTTCGCCCCGCAGCATCCGCACGATCTCGCGGGTGGTCAGCACCACATCCACGTCCGGGTCGCCCTGCTCGTCCTTCATGGTGGGCAGCGCACACTCCGCCTTCTTGGCGGTGCAGGGCATGATGGACACCACAAACAGCTTCTTGGGGTCCACGCCGATCTTCTGGGCAAAGTAGCTCTTGGCGACGGCACCGAACATCTGCTGGGGGCTCTTGGCGGTGGACAGGTTTTCCGTATATGACGGGAATTGTCCCTTCAGGAACCGCACCCAGCCGGGACAGCAGCTGGTGAACATGGGCCAGAGGTACTTGTTGCGGTGGGTGAACCGCTCCAGAAATTCGCTGCCCTCCTCCATGATGGTCAGGTCGGCGGCGAAGTCTGTGTCGAATACATAGTCGAAGCCCATGGTCTTCAGCGCCGTCACCATGCGCTCCGCCGTGGCAAACTTGGGGTCCAGATGATAAAACTCTGCCCAGGCCGCCCGCACCGCCGGTGCGACCTGCACCACGGTGATCCGGTCCTTGTTCGCCAGCGCGTCGAACACCTTGCCGGTGTCGTCGTGCTCCTGCAGACCGCCCACGGGACAGTGGGTGATGCACTGGCCACAGAAGGTGCAGTCGCTCTCGCCCAGGGTCCTGGTGTGGGCCACGCCCACGGTGGTGCGAGTACCGGTGCCCATCAGGTCCCAGATGCCCATGCCCTGGATCTTTTCGCATACCTGGATGCACCGCATACACTTCACGCAGCGGTTTTCGATACGCACCACCGGATTGGAGTAGTCCGTGGGGATGTTCTTCAGGTCGTCGATATAGTGGTCGCCCAGCAGGTTATAGTCGTTGGTCAGCTGCTGGAGCTTGCAGTTGCCGCTGCGGGTGCACTTGGTGCACTTCGTCTCATGCTGGCTCAGCAGCAGCCGCAGATTGACTCGCCGGGCCTCGCGGACACGGGGTGAGCTGGTGTACACCACCATGCCTTCGCTGACAGCGCTGTCGCAGGAGGGCACCAGCCGTGCGTAGCCCTCCACCTCCACCATGCAGATGCGGCACGCGCCGATCTCGTTGATGTCTTTCAGATAGCACAGGGTGGGGATGCTGATCCGCAGGGTCTGGGCCGCCTCCAGAATGGTGGTGCCCTCCGGCACCGATACGGTCCGCCCGTCGATGGTCAGAGTTACCATTTTTCGTTCCTCCCTCCCCGGAAAATGCCGTAGCCGTAATGATCGCACCGCAGGCAGCGGGACGCCTCGGTCCGCGCGCCCTCCTCGGTGAGCCCGCACTCGATATCCTCAAAGTCGCACCGGCGCTCGCAGGCCTCGCGCTCCGTGGTGTTTATTCGGCCGTGGGGCGCGCGGTTGTTCAGCCGCGGTGCCGGGATGTCCAGCTCCACCTTGATCTCATGCCGGAAGCCCAGGTGCTCGTCGATGTTGGCTGCCGCCACCTTGCCGGCGGCAATGGCGCGGATAGCGGTGGCCGGCCCGGTGACGCAGTCACCACCGGCGAATACGTTATCCATGTCGCCCACTTGGCCAGACAGTCCCGCTACGAACGTGCCGCGCTTGATGGGTACGCCCGCCTGCTCGAAGCCCTGGATCTCGATGCCCTGGCCGATGGCCACCACGATGATATCCGCCGGGATGCGTACCTCCGGCAGGTCGGCCTTGTTGGGCCGGGGCCGCCCGGACTTGTCCGCCTCGCCGATGATCTGGGGCTGCACCCACAGCGCGGCGGCATTGCCGTTCTCGTCGGCCTCGATGTGGGAGGGCGCCATCAGGGCGGCGATCTCTGCACCCTCGGCCATGGCGCCCGTTACCTCGTCCGGCAGGGCGGTCATGTCCTCGATGCGGCGGCGGTACACGCACGTCACCTTTTCCGCCCCCAGGCGGATAGAACTGCGGGTCACGTCCATAGCCACGTTGCCGCCGCCGATGACCACCACCCGCTTGCCGGTGAAGTCCGGCATCACGTCATTACCGATGGAGCGCAGCATCTCCACCGCGGACATCACGTTCTTGCTGTCCTCGCCGGGGATGCCCACCTTCTTGTCCTGATGCGCGCCGATGGCGATGTACAGGCAGTCATACTCCTTCAGCAGGTCCTCTATCCACAGCTGGGTGCCCACGGTCACGCCGGTGTGTGCCTCAATGCCCAAAGAGAGGATGGAGGCGATCTCCGCATCCAGCAGGTGCCGGGGGAAGCGGTAGTTGGGGATGCCGTAGCGCAGCATACCGCCCAGCTTCTCCCGTTCCTCGAATACCGTCACCTTGTGACCCATCAGGGCCAGGTAATAGGCGCAGCTCAGGCCGCTGGGCCCGCCGCCGATAATGGCCACCTTCTTGCCGGTGGGCGGCGCGCAGGGGGGCTGGGGCACGTCTCCGGCATTGTCCACGGCATAGCGCTTCAGCCCGCGGATGTTGATGGCATCGTCGATCATATTCCGGCGGCATCGCGCCTCGCAGGGGTGCTCGCAGATATAGGCGCAGGCCACAGGGAAGGGGTTGTCCTTACGGATCAGCCGCACCGCGTCGGCGCAGCGTCCCTCGCCTATTAGGGCCATATAGCCGGGTACGTCCACACCGGCGGGACACAGGGCCACGCAGGGCACCGGCAGCTGCAAGCCCGCCAGACAGCGGTGGTGCAGGATGTGTTCCTCGTAGTCATCCCGGAAGCCCTCCAGCCCGTCCAGCACCAGTCGGGCGGCGTCGCGCCCGATGGCGCAGTCGGCGGTGTTCACCACGGTCCGCGCCGTTTTCTCGATAATGGCCAGGGTGCCCATGTCGGCGGTGCCGTCCAGCACGGTGGCGATGAGCTTGCTCAGCTGTCCTAGGCCGATACGGCAGGGCACGCACTTGCCGCAGGACTGGGCGTGGCACAGCTGCAAAAACGACAGGGACATATCCACCGGACAGAGGCCCGGAGGACTGGCGGCGATGCGGCGCTCCACGTCCCGGTAGAGATTATCCACCACGGTCTGGGCGCGGCTTGGGTTCTTGATGTCGAGTCTGCTCAAGGGGGTCACTCCTTCCGTCCGCGCTGCGCGGAGGCGTGTCCGCGCGGCGCTTGGAAATTATAAGTTAAACAAAAGAATGACACAAAATCAACCAAAAGTCAACATAAGAAAAAAGATTGTTTTCATAAGAGGAAATTATCGTAAATTGCCTGGTTTTTAACGTTATTTGTGCAGCAAACGGTCCAATTTGATTGGCTGATTTTTCCTAAAACGAAAAAAATCCCCGGCACACTGTGCCGGGGATGAGAGGGCGGCTGTCACATACGGCTGTGCCGTAAATACCGGTAGTCGCTCTTGATGATGTTGCGGAAGAAGGGGATGCACAGCACCGTATCCGCCGCGATCCACGCCATGGGGTCGGCGGCGCAGAGGGCGTAGAAGGCCATGGCCGGTGCATCGGCGCTGACGGCGCCGCCGGCAAACAGCCCCGGCAGCACCAGACACACGGTGATACGCGCCACCAGCTCTGCCGCGCCCGCGCCCAGCACGAAGCCGCTGCGCCCGATGCCCTGCACGCAGTTGCGCACCACAAAGACGAAGCCCAGAAACAGGTACATGGAGAAGTCCACATACAGCAGCGAGTTGCCGTAGCGCACCGCGTCCGGCGTCACCTTGTCGGCGCTGAGGAACACATGGTAGCAGAAGTCGCCCCTTGTCAGCAGCAGACCCGTGCCCGCCGCCAGAATCGCCAGAATGGACACCATGCCCAGCGCCTGCAGCGTGCCCCGGCGAATGCGGTCGTACTGACCTGCGCCCAGATTCTGCGCCGTGAAGCTGGTCATGGCGCCGCCCAGCGCGTTCATGGGCGTGGCCACCAGATTGAACAGCCGGTTGGCCGCACCGAAGCCGTTCTGCGCCGCGTTGGACACCATCACGCCGTCCCGCATGTCGAACTTCACCACACCGCCCTGCATGACGATGATGCCGATGGCCAGCACGGAGAATTGCAGGCCAAGGGGAATGCCGCGGGTCAGGTGCCGTTTCACATCCATCATGGTGATGCGCCAGTCCTCCCGGTGCAGGCGCAGCACCGGATAGCGCACAAAGGCGTAGATAAAGCAGCCGATGGTGCTGACCAGCTGCGCCAGCACCGTGGCAAGGGCTGCGCCCGCCACGCCCCAGCGGAACACCAGAATGAACGCCAGATCCAGCCCCACGTTCAGCACCGTGGAGAACAGCAGGAACAGCAGCGGTGTCACGGAATCGCCCATGGCGCGCAGGAAGGAGCAGATGAAGTTGTAAAACAGCTGCGCGCCGATACCGGCGAAGATGATGGCGCAGTAGGTGTGCGCCGCGGTGTACACCTCGTGGTGGGCCGGCGTCACGTTGATCCACGCCAGCATGGGATCCAGCAGCACCAGCGCCAGCGCCGTCAGCACCACCGTCAGCGCGGCGGACAGCAGCAGCTGCGTGGCCAGCGAGCGGCGCACGCCCCGTTCGTCGTGCATGCCCACATAGTAGGACGTGATGACGCAGAAGCCCGCGCTGACGCCGAAGGCGAACTGCAAAAAGATGAACACCAGAGAATTGGTATCGTTGACGCCGGCCACCTCGGCGGCGGTCAGCGTCTGACCAACGATGGCCGCGTCGCTGATGGAGTACACCTGCTGCAAAAGGTAGGACAGGATCACCGGCAGAGAAAACAGGAGGATCACCTTCCAGCACGGCCCCTGGGTCAGGTCGATGGGCTCCCTTCTTTTATGTGCTGTTTTCACAGAAATCGCTCCCTTCTTTTGTGTAGTATAGACAATTATCTCTCTCAGAGCGCCGATTATAATACCTTGCGGCGCCATTGTCAAGAGCTCTTTTGTAAAAAATCCGTCCACCGGTCATTCCCTGTACCGCGCCGCCGTTTTCCGTGCATTTTGCGGCGTATTTCCGCTTTTTACCAGTGGACACAGCCGGTATTTCGTTGCACTTTCTGTCACTTTGTGGTAAGATACCATTGACACAAATGAAACGGGGAGGTCACTTGATATGAGATCCGATGGCACAAAAAAGTCACCTGTGCGTATGCTTGTCTACCTGCTGCTTCTGGCGGCGGTGGTGGCCCTGGGCTATTTCACCGACATCGTTGACTTCACGGAGCTGAAGGCTGTTTTTTCTCTGAAGCTCACCGCCCTGCTGAAGCTGGCTGTCATGGTCCTGCTGGTGCTGCTGGTGTCTAACCTGGTCATCTTCATTCTGCACGGTATCAAGCCCCGCACCCACCGCGGCGGGTCTGTGCTGTCGCTGCTGAGCAGCCTGGTCAAATATGTGGCCGGCATCATCATCGTCTGCCAGAGCCTGTCCCTGCTGGGCGTTAACGTGGGCACCATCATCGCCAGCGTCGGCGTGCTGGCCCTGGTGGTCGGCTTCAGCGCCGAGAGTCTCATCGCTGACGTGGTCATCGGCGCCTTCATGCTGCTGGAGAACCAGTACAATGTGGGCGACATCGTGGAGGTCAACGGATTCCGGGGCGTGGTCACCAAGATCGGAATCCGCACCACCTCCATCACCGACGGCGGCGGCAATGTGAAGATCATCAACAACTCGGAGATGAAGAATATCCTCAACCGTTCCGATAACAACTCCTGGTCTGTCAGCGATATCTCCATCCCCTATGAGACAGACCTGGAGAAGCTGGAGGCGCAGCTGCCCGCCCTGCTGGAGGAGATTTTCCGCGCCCGGGGCGACGTGATGCTGGATACGCCCCAGTACCTGGGCGTCCAGACGCTGGACGCCTCCGGCATCGTCCTGCGCTTCTGGGTGAAGGTGGCGGAGAAGAACATCTACGCCGGCGCCCGCGCCCTGAACCGTGAGCTGCTGCTGGGCTTCCGCCGTCTGGGTGTGGAGTGCCCCTTCCCTCAGATGGACGTACACATGAAATAAGCCATGGAAGAGAAGAACAAGGAGTTCACCCTGGCGCAGGAGCACGCCGCCCCTCCACCGGAGTGCGCTGCCCTCCCGCCGGAGGTCCTGCCGCCGGACACCGTCCTTCCCGGCGAGGTATCCGCCGCGGAAAGTGCCGCCGCGCTGAAAAAGAAGGCCGCCAAGTGGAAAAAGATCGCCATTATGCTGGTGGGCCTGTCGGCTATGACGGCGGTGGCCGTCACCGGCGGCGGCACAGCGGAGGACCCCGTCCGCGCAACGCCGGACACCCCGCCGGTCCAGCAGGAGCCGTATGTTCCGCCGGAACCGGAGCCGGAGCCCCTTGCCGGTGTTCTGCACTATACCATATACAACGATACCTTCGACGACAGCGGCGTGCCCCTGATCCTGGCCGAGGGTACCGTGGACATGGCCGCGCTGTCCGATACGCCCCTGGCGCTGCCACAGCCGGAGACGCCGCCCAACGGCGGCTATGCGTTCCTGGGCTGGGCGGGCCGGTATGACACCGCCGGCGGAAAGGTCTGGACGACGGTGCCGGACCCCCTGACAGCGGACTTCGCGGCGTCCATCAGACCCGGAGATACAGGGGAGAGGTCGATCGTGCTCCGCGCCGCCTGGCGGCTGACGGAGCAGAGCCGCTACCCCTGGTCCCTGACGCTGGACGACGGCGTCACTGCCATCACCTATGAGGCGGCGGTGCCTATGGCCTCCGGCGGCAACGTGTACCTGTGCGCCTACCCGCAGCCCACCCGCGACGGCTATCGCTTCGCCGGTTGGCTGAACGCGGCAGGGGAGAGGGTGGAGCTTCTGCCCGCCTCCGCCTTCTTTGCCAAAACCGCCGACGGCGATACCGACTGGCGCACCACCGTCCCTGTCACCCTCACCGCGGAATGGGAGAAAGCATAGCAAAAAAAGAACAGTCCCTTTAGGCCGCCTGGCATAAGAAAACATACGCCGCAAAAGGCGCGTTTCGCGCA
>OGLM01003839.1_pt1 | contig 11721 bp, 9 predicted proteins | sample 1572531 | NCBI WGS metagenome assembly OGLM01 (sample SAMEA2581909, study PRJEB24529) | metagenome | biome: Human gut stool | place: China | collected 2011 | reverse complement strand
GGGAGAGCCGCCCGGATCTGGTGATCGCGGTCGACGCGCTGGCGGCGCGAAACGTCCACCGTCTGGCAAGCACCATTCAGCTGACGGATACAGGAATTCATCCGGGTTCCGGTGTTGGAAATTCCAGGAATGCAATGACGGAAGAATCTCTGGGGGTTCCTGTGATTGGAATCGGAGTGCCTACGGTTGTTGATGCGGCAACGATCGTCAATGATACGATGGAAAATTTTTTAAAAGCGATTGCACAGTCGAAAGAATTAAAGTCTGTCAGCCGTATTTTTTCAGAATATTCCCCACGGGAAAAATATGAATTGATACGGGAAGTCATTTCGCCGGAAATGGTGAATATGTATGTGACACCCAAAGATATTGATGCCAATATTAAGGCAATCGGGCATATTCTTGCAAAAGCGATTGATATGGCGTGTGAAGATTTACAGATGATTGGGATTTAAAGGTATATCCGGCGGCAGAACAGAATAGGATAGTGTTGAACCTGAAAGAGGGTTTAATTAAACAGCCGGAGTTAGTGTGAAAAATAACGCTGATGCGCTTATTTTTCACACCACTATTTGTTTTTGAGCGAAAACAAATAGCCATGATTGCAGATGAGAAATCGCCTACGCGAATTTCTCATCGCATCTTCGCGACAAGTCGCTCAGAAATGGGTATTAATTATGAATAAAAATAAGTACAGGCTTACAGGGGTTATCGTAATATTTTGTGCGGTGTATAGTGTTTTGATTTTCTGGAATAAGACAAATATGAAGACGGTTCTTACAGAGGTCTGTAAAGAACTGCTGTTACAGACCGGTGTACCGTCCTATGCCTATATTAAAAATGTGGACAATGACGATTTCACATTTTTTGAAAATGTAATCAATGATATTTGTCCTATTAATGAGTATTTAATGGCAAATGAAAATACAGGAGCGGTTTACACTGCGGCGGATGGCATTGCACAGGGAAATCCGGCGCAGGATTCGGAAAATACTTCCGGTAAATCTTCCGAAAATGCTGCGGATGTGCAAATCTCAGCAAATCAGACAGACCGGACGGTACCATCGCAGGAAAATACTTCAAATGCGGCACAGCCGGATAACAGTGCGCAAAATGCAGACACACCGGCACAGCAGGGAGAAAATGCGGATGCCCGCCAGGTTATTTCAAGAAATACGGTAACAGGTACGGTATTTTCTAAAGCCCAGCTATGTGATTTTTCGTTTGTTTCCAAATTCTATACGGTAACAAGCATTACATCGTTGACAGAAAATATTTTAAGACCGGAAGAATTTTTAAATAAAGATTTGTCTATTACAAAGGATGTCACCAAGCCGCAGATTTTGATTTTCCACACCCATTCGCAGGAAACATTTGCAGATTCCGTGGCAGGTGACCCCACAACAACGATTGTGGGGGTGGGCGACTATCTGACGGAGCTGCTGACACAAAAGTACGGTTATCAGGTGATTCATGATACGAGTGTTTACGATTATGTTGACGGTAAGCTTGACAGAAGCAAGGCATATACATATGCGGAAGAAGGCATTGCAAAGATTTTGCAGGAAAATCCGTCGATTGAAGTTGTAATTGATCTGCATCGGGACGGTGTGGCGGAAACCACGCATCTTTTAACGGAAGTTGATGGCAAAAAAATGGCTAAAATTATGTTTTTTAACGGTTTAAGTTACAGTCGTGTCAATGGGGATATCGGCTATCTGTACAATCCGTATCGTGATGACAATCTGGCGATGAGCCTTCAGATGCAGCTGATTGGAAAGGCTTATTATCCGGATTTTCTGAGAAATATTTATGTCAACGCATACCGTTACTGTCTGCATGAGCGGGGACGTTCCATGCTGATTGAAGCCGGGGCACAGACCAATACGGTAGAAGAAGTTAAAAATGCCATGGAGCCGCTGGCGGATATTTTAAATAAGTTTTTAAGCGGTGAAAAAGTGTATGAATAAGAGTTGATAAAATAAGACATTTGCACTATACTAGTAACGAAATGCAGTGGTAAAATGCATTTTATAAAATGATGATGTTGCAGACATTACAGTAAAAAGGCTTTTTTGTAATCCGTTCTTTGGGGCGGGTGTCGCAAGGAGATTGGATTTTCAATGTCTGCGGAATGGAGAGTTATATGACATTAGAACAGTTAGAGCCAAAAGAAGTATTTCATTATTTTAAAGAAATTTGTAAGATTCCACACGGTTCAGGAAATGTAAAGCAGATTAGTGATTATTGTGTTGATTTTGCAAAACAGCACGGATTAAAATACAGACAGGATGAAAGTCTGAATGTAATTATCTGGAAAGACGGTACGTCAGGATATGAAAACAGCCCGGCAGTTATTTTGCAGGGACATATTGATATGGTTGCGGTAAAAGAAGAAGACTGTGTAAAGGATATGGAAAAAGAAGGACTGGATTTAGAGATTCAGGACGGATATTTATCTGCAAAACAGACTTCACTCGGTGGAGATGACGGTATTGCGGTTGCATACAGCCTTGCCCTGTTAGCGTCTACGGATATTCCACACCCGCCGCTGGAAGCCGTATTTACCGTTGATGAAGAAATCGGTATGCTGGGTGCTGCGGCAATCGACCTTTCTGATTTAAATGGAAAAATCATGCTGAATATGGATTCCGAAGATGAAGGTATTTTCTTAGCAGGCTGTGCGGGCGGTGCTTCCGTACGCTGTGACATTCCTGTGACAAAAGGTACAGAAACCGGTGTCGGACGTACACTCACTTTAAAAGGATTTACCGGCGGACATTCCGGTACGGAAATCATCTGCCAGCGTGCCAATACGAATGTCTTAATGGGCAGAATTTTAATGGAATTAAACAATGAAATGTCTTTCTTTGTGACATCAATTTCCGGCGGTGAAAAAGATAATGCGATTGCAAAGGTCGGTAAACTGGAATTATTAATCCAGCCGTCGGATGCGCAGACATTTACAGAAACTATGGAAAAGATTACGGCAACGTTAAAGCGTGAATACGAAGTAACCGACCCGGATATGCAGATTGTGATAACAGAAGATAATGAAGAAAAAGAAACGCTCGTATATCACCCATCCTGCACGATGAAGTTAATGCTTGCACTGGTACATCTGCCATACGGTGTTGTAAAGATGAGCAATGATATTAAGGGACTGGTACAGACGTCTTTAAATCTGGGTATTATTAAGGAAACGCAAGACTGTGTCAGATTGTGTTATTCTGTAAGAAGCAGTGTAGGTTCCGAAAAAGAATGGCTCATTGAAAAGCTGTACAGCCTGACTGAATTTTTAGGTGGAAGCTGTACAATAGACGGTCCTTATCCGGCATGGGAATATAAGAAGGATTCCAAGCTGCGCGAGATTATCTGTGAGGTTTATGAAGAACTTTATCATGAAAAACCGCTGATTCAGACAATTCACGCAGGCGTGGAATGTGGACTGTTCTCTGAAAAGATTCCGGGACTGGATTGCATTTCATTCGGTCCGAATATTTTGGATATTCATACAACAAATGAACATCTTGATATTGCATCTGTAGAAAGAACATGGAAGCTGATTCTTGAAGTGCTTGAAAAACTTAAATAAGGCATTGGTACAGCAGTTCAACCGCTCTGGCAATCGTATCTGTCTTTAAGGCAGAATAATTAATAACGAGCGTGTGGTTTACGGCAATGTCCCGATGAAAATAATACTGGGAGAGGCAGGTGATTTTAAGACCTGCCTCTTTTGCTTTTTGTGTAAGCTGTTCATCACTCATAGACGTATCTACTTTCATCAGGAAATGCAGACCGGCATCCTTTTCCTGAATAGTTACAAGTGCATCCAGCGGGCTTTTTTTAATGGCAGAGATTAGAAAGTCGCGCTGATTGCGGTAATAAATGCGCATACGGTTGATATGCTTTTCAAAATGGCCTTCACGGATAAAGCGCGCCAGCGTGTACTGTTCAAAATTCGATACCGTACAGGAATAAAAGCCAAGCTTGTTGTAATACAGGTGAAGCAGGGACTTGGGAAGGACCATATAGCTGATCCGAATCGTGGAGGCAAGGCTTTTGGTAAAGGTGTTAAAATAGATAACCTTGTCTGTAGTATCCATTGAGAACAGGGAGGGAATCGGCTTTCCCTGCAGACGGAATTCGCTGTCGAAATCATCTTCGATAATATAGCGGGAATTCGATTCGTTTGCCCATTGCAAAAGTCCATATCTCCGGCTCACAGAAGTTACAATACCGGTTGGGAAATGGTGGGATGGAGATATCTGGATGATGTCGGGAATCGTCAGATTCCGGGCATCTAATTGAATCCCCTCCTCGTCCATCTCGAGCGGTGCAACCTTCACACCGAGAGCCTCATAGATGCTGCGGATCTTCTTGGAACTCGGATTTTCCAGTCCGTAGACTAGATCCCGTCCAAGCAGCTGTACGATCAGGCCATACAGGTATTCTGTTCCGGCACCGATCATGATCTGCTCGGGGGACGCGTTGATGCCGCGGAATTCGTGCAGATGTCTGGCAATGGCTGTACGTAATTCCGGTACGCCACCGGCAGGTGGAGGCACTAACAGATCCGGACTTTGTTCACTTAAAATCTGACGAGTCAGCTTTGCCCAGATAGAAAAAGGAAAATTCTCCGGAGCTGTATGATTGGAAACCAGGTTGATGGAATTGTCATGAACATAAGCTTTTTTTGTTTCAATAAGGTCAGATTCGTTGCTTGTGGAAGTAATCTGACTTTGTATCGGGGAAACGAAGAATCCGCTTTTGGGTTTGGAATAGATGTATCCTTCTGCCATAAGCTGCCCATATGTGTTTTCAACCGTGACAATACTGATGCCGTGATTGCTTGCAAATGCACGTTTGGATGGCAGCTTTTCATTTGGGGATAAAACACCGTTTATAATGTCAGTTTTCATGCAGTTATAAAGGTATTCATACAGGCTTTGACCGCCGCGTTTATCGAAAGAGTAGGTTAACATGATAAGCTCCTTTTTCTGTATTCTGGCATTGTGAGATAAAAATGCCGTTATTTTATATAGAATTGGATGTTTTCTTTTAAAAAGTATAAACTATATTTATATTTTTGTAAATCTGACATTTTTAGATATTTTACAATTGGAGATTTACACAAGGTCAAAGTGACTATATAGTTAGAGAAAATAAAAAAGAGGTGTTTAACATGACAGATAAAAAGGTTTTGACAATTCAGGATATTTCATGTATGGGACAGTGTTCCCTTACAGTCGCACTTCCAATCATTTCGGCATGTGGCGTAGAGACTATTATACTGCCTTCGGCTGTGCTGTCCACACATACAGGCGGATTTACCGGGTATACATTCCGTGATCTGACGGAGGATATCCCTGGCATTATGGATCACTGGGAAAAAGAAAAAATCAGCTTTGACTGCCTGTACACCGGATACCTCGGCAGTATCACGCAAATCGAATATGTGTATGATCTGAAAAAACGTGTTGTGAAGGAAGATGGACTTCTGATCGTGGATCCGGCGATGGCAGATAACGGAAGCCTGTACTATGGATTTGATGATGCGTTTGTTGCACAGATGGCAAAACTCTGCGGCAGTGCGGATATTATCCTTCCGAATATCACAGAGGCAGCATTTATGACTGGCTGTGAACTGCGGTTAGAAGGACAGGATGAAGCGTATGTACAGATGATTTTAGAGGCTCTTGCGAAGCTTGGCTGCAAGAAGATTGTTTTAAAAGGCATCAGCTTTGAAGATGATAAAATCGGAGTTGTCGTATATGACTGCGCAGAGAAAAAAACAGAATATTATTTTACAGAGAAGGTGCCAAAGAGCTCACATGGAACCGGCGATTGTTATGCGGCAGCTTTTACAGGTGCGATGATGCAGGGAAAGACGATTTCCGAAGCTGCAAAGATGGCTGCTGATTTCGTTGTGGACAGTATTAAGAAAACAGACGACGGACACTGGTATGGCGTATGCTTTGAGCGTGCATTGCCGATGCTTGTGACGGAATTGAACAAATAAATGCGTATTACTTATATCTGAATTCCCAAGGAAGGATTGCATTGGTTTTGACCGTGCAATCCTTTATTCTTTGTTGCCGATTCCGGTTATTTTGTATATAATATGGATATCTATGAAATAAGGAGGCATATATGAATATATTGATTGCCCTTGGCATACCTTTTATAGGAACAACACTTGGCGCGGCAATGGTATTTTTTATGAAAGAAAAGATCGCTCCGAAGCTTGAGAAAGCGTTGCTCGGCTTTGCGTCCGGCGTGATGATCGCTGCATCGGTCTGGTCGCTTCTGATTCCATCAATCGATATGACGGAGGCACAGGGCGGCATCGCGTGGGTGCCAGCGGTGGTCGGCTTTTTGCTTGGCATCGCATTTTTATTGTTATTGGATACCCTGATTCCGCATCTGCACTTAAACAGTGATAAGCCGGAGGGTGTACATACGAAGATCAGTAAGACACTGATGATGCTGTTTGCAATCACGCTGCACAATATACCGGAAGGCATGGCGGTCGGTGTCACGATTGCCGGTGCGCTTGCAGGCAATGCCGGAATTACGATTACGGGTGCATTTGCCCTGTCACTTGGTATTGCGATTCAGAATTTCCCGGAGGGCGCGATTGTCTCTATGCCGTTAAAGGGCGAAGGTATGGGAAAACCGAAAGCATTCTTATGTGGCATGGCATCCGGCGCAGTGGAGCCGGTGTTTGGATTTCTGACAATCCTGCTTGCAGCGCAGATGACGAAGATTCTTCCGTATTTCCTGTCTTTTGCAGCTGGTGCGATGATCTATGTTGTTGTGGAGGAACTGATCCCGGAAGCACAGGCGGGCGAGCATACGAATATCGGAACGATCGGTACAGCAATCGGCTTTGCGCTGATGATGGTGCTCGATGTGGCACTTGGATAAATAATTTAATATAGAGTCAGTTAGAATAAGGAGTGGAATAAAATGAAAGTATTGATGTTGAATGGAAGTTCCCATATCAATGGAACGACGATGGCAGCCTTGACCGAGGTCGGAAAGGCACTCGAGGAAGATGGCATCGAGTATGAGATTTTCCAGATTGGCGGAGGTCCGATCGCGGATTGCCTTGGCTGTGGACAGTGCACAGAGAGCGGATGTATCTTCTCCGATGATGCGGTAAATGCCTTTGTGGAGAAGGCAAAAGCCGCGGATGGATACATATTCGGTACGCCGGTTTACTATGCGCATCCAAGTGGACGGATCCAGTCGTTCTTAGACCGGGTATTTTACAGCAGCGGTAAGCATTTTGCACATAAGCCGGGCGCTTCGGTGGCAGTAGCCAGACGTGGCGGCACCGCGACGACCTTTGATGTGCTGAACAAATATTTCGGTATCACGCAGATGATTACCGTCGGTTCGACCTACTGGAATCAGGTGCATGGAAGAAATGCAGAGGATGCGGCGAAGGATCTCGAGGGTATGCAGACGATGCGGAACCTCGGACACAATATGGCGTGGGTGTTGAAATGCTTAGAAGCTGGTAAGGAGAAGGGGCTTGTACCGCCGACGGCAGACCGCTCGAACCAGACGAATTTTATACGATAGTAATAAGAAAATACAATGTGTGAGTTCTGTGATTTTTGTGGAACACACAGCAAGGAGGAGCATATGACGATAGAAGAACAGGCAGGACTTGTGAAGCTGGCAAGCCCGAAGCTGGCAGGAACAACCGGTGAGCTTCGTGACCAGGCGCTTTTGGCAGTTGCGAAAGCATTGATGGACAACAAGGATGCGATCTTTGACGCAAACAGACAGGATATGGAACAGGCAGAAAAAGATGGGATTGCAGCGCCTGTCTTAAAGCGTCTCAAATTCGATGAAGGAAAGCTGCGCGATGTCATAAATGGTATTCATGATCTGGTGCAGATGCCGGATCCACTGTTCCAGACGAAGCTTGCCAGAGAGCTCGATGAGGGACTTACCTTGTACCGTGAGACATGTCCGATCGGTGTGATCGGTGTGATCTTCGAGGCAAGACCGGACGCACTTGTGCAGATATCCGCACTCTGTATCAAGAGTGGAAACTGTGTGATCTTAAAGGGTGGCAGTGAGGCGACAAAGAGCAATAAGATCTTATTTGATACGATCTATGCGGCGGTACGGGAAGCAGGACTTCCGGAAAACTGTATGCTGCAGCTCGAGGCAAGAAGTGAGATCAATGAGCTGCTTACCTGTCAGAGTTCTGTGGATCTGCTGATCCCACGTGGGTCCAATGCATTTGTGCAGTATATTATGAGTCATACGAATATCCCGGTTATGGGGCATGCGGATGGCATCTGTCATATCTATGTAGATAAGGATGCGGATATCGGGAAGGCGATTCCAATTATCTTAGATGCGAAGACACAGTATGTCAGTGCCTGCAATACCGTAGAGACATTGCTCGTACACAAGGATATTGCGAAGGAGCTGGTTCCGAAGCTGGCACAGGCACTTAAAGAAAAGCACGTCGAGCTTCGTGGAACGAAGGAGATTCAGGCGCTGGTAGATTGTGTACCTGCGACGGAGAAGGACGATGATACCGAGTATCTTGATTATATTTTGTCGGCGAAGATTGTGGAATCGGTGGATGAGGCAATCGACCATATCAACCGGCATGGTTCCCATCACACGGACAGCATCGTGACTGAGAACAAGGAGACGGCACTTCATTTCATGCGAATGGTTGATTCAGCAGGCGTATATCAGAACTGTTCCACACGGTTTGCCGACGGCTACCGCTATGGATTTGGCGCAGAGGTCGGCATCAGTACAAGTAAATTACATGCGAGAGGTCCAGTCGGGTTAGAGGGATTGCTCAGTTACAAATATAAGCTGTTTGGCGATGGACATATCGTCGATGATTATGCACAGGGAAGAAAGAAGTTCCATTTTGTTGATTTGCCGTAAGAGGTAAGAAGGAGGATGCCTATGGAGAAAACGATCGCATCAATCACGAAACCGAAGGACGAGGAACTCAAGGAGAGACTGTCCGCAGCGAGAGAGAAGCTTGCCACCTTGCAGATCAAGGTCAAAGAAGCGAAGCTTCCGGTACTGGTTTTGTTCGAGGGATTTGGGGCTGCCGGAAAGGGCAGTGTGTTAAGCAAGATCATTAAGAACATGGATCCGCGTTTTTTCCATGTTGAGACAATGGATCAGCCGGAGCCGACCGAGCTTCGGAAACCATTTTTATACCGATATTTCAAGCGGATTCCGGAGAATGGACAGTTCACGTTCATGGATGGCGGCTGGATGGAAGAAATCGTGAGAGACCGTGTGCATGAGCAGTTGGACGAGGAAGCGTTTGGAAAGAAGATCTGCAGTATCAAGCGGTTTGAACGGACACTTTCGGATAACGGCTACACGATCCTGAAATTCTTCTTTTATATTGATGAGAATGAGCAGAAGAAGCGGATGGAGGAGCTGCTTGCTGATGAGAACACGGCATGGCGTGTCTCCGAGGAGGACTTGTGGCAGAACAAAAAGCATAAGAAATGTTCAGAGGTTTATCAGACTTACATGGAGCAGACAAACCAGTCGTATGCACCGTGGTATGCCATTGATGCAAAGAGTAAGAAATGGGCAGAGCTGCAGATCTTAGAGCGTATCAATCAGAATATTGAGACTGCGCTTGCAAACAGTGGACGTGCAGTACCGATCCTGCCGAATCTGTTCCCGCTTTCTCCAATCCCGAAGCTTGCGGATGTGGATTTGAACAAGGAACTTACCGAGGAAGAATATCAGGAGAAGCTCGAAAAGCTGCAAAAAAGGTTGTCGGAACTGCACAATGTGTTATATCGTGAGAAGATTCCGGTTATCATCGCTTATGAGGGCTGGGATGCCGCCGGAAAGGGTGGTAATATCAAGCGGATTGCTGCGGCTCTCGATGCACGCGGTTATGAGGTTCACCCGATTGCAAGCCCGGAGCCACACGAGAAAAACCGGCATTTCCTGTGGCGCTTCTGGACCAGACTGCCGAAGAGCGGACACATTGCAATCTTCGACCGTACCTGGTATGGACGTGTGATGGTAGAGCGTCTGGAAGGCTTCTGTTCGGAAAACGACTGGCAGCGGGCGTACAACGAGATCAATGAGTTCGAGAAAGAACTTGATGATTGGGGTGCCGTCATCGTGAAATTCTGGGTGCAGATCGACAAGGATACCCAGTTAGAGCGGTTCACACTTCGTCAGAATACCCCGGAGAAACGCTGGAAGATCACTGATGAGGACTGGCGAAACCGGGAAAAATGGGATCTCTATGAGGATGCGGTTAATGAGATGCTGCAAAAGACAAATACGACGTATGCGCCCTGGCATATACTGGAATCCAACGATAAAAAATATGCGCGCATAAAAGCGTTGGAGATTGTGATTCAGGCGATGGAAGAGCAGATCAAGAAAAAGAAAAATTCATAAAATATTAAAATCAAAAATGCAGGGCGTTTCGGATACAAACGCTTCTGCCGGAGGAAACCATGTTAAGTATAGTTGAAATTTTAAAGGTTGTTTTTTTAGGAATTGTAGAAGGAGTCACAGAATGGCTTCCGATCAGCAGTACCGGACATATGCTTCTGGTGGATGAGTTCATCCAGATTCAGGCATCCAAAGAGTTCAAGGAGATGTTTTTTGTTGTCATTCAGCTTGGCGCAATTTTGGCAGTTATCCTGTTGTTCTGGAAAAAAATGTGGCCATTTCAGATGAAAGATAAGTCAAAACCGGTCTGTGTGAAGGAGACATTTTCCCTGTGGTTTAAGGTTGTTGTTGCCTGCATCCCGGGTGCTATCGTGACACTGCTGTTTGATGATTATATCACAGCACATTTCGAGACGCCGTATGTGATCGCAGGTGCCCTGATCTTTTATGGTATCGTTTTTATCATCGTGGAACGCTGGAACAAGACGCGGACACCGAAGGTGGAGAAGCTGGAAGATATCACATATAAGACTGCGTTTTTGATAGGTCTTTTCCAGGTGTTATCCATTGTACCGGGTACATCCCGCTCCGGTTCGACGATCATAGGAGCACTCCTGATCGGTGTATCCCGTGTAGCAGCTGCTGAATTTACATTCTTCTTAGCGGTTCCGGTTATGTTTGGATATTCGCTTTTGAAGGTAATTAAGATGAGTGTGGCAATCACAAGCTCGGAGCTTGTGATCCTGATTGTCGGCTGTGCCGTTGCGTTTGCTGTTTCACTTGTAGTGATCAAGTTCCTAATGAGCTATATCAAAAAGCATGATTTTCAGGTGTTCGGTGTGTATCGTATCATCCTCGGCATCGCCGTGATCGCATATTTTGCACTGGCTGCATAAAGCTATCTATATACTGGAGGAAAAGGAATGGAAATACAGGAAATTATAAAGAATATGACGCTCGAGGAGAAGTCGCATCTGGTAAATGGTGCGACCTTCTTCGGAAGCTATGGAATCGACCGTCTCGGTGTGCCGCGTATGCAGCTTCTGGACGGTGCAACCGGTATGAATCTGGAGCAGGTATTCGGCGATATGACCGAGTATGAGGACTGGTCGAATGCCGAGGAGCGTAAGCAGATCGACGCAGATACGAGCAAGCCGGTCAATATGATTGGAAGCACGCGGCTTGTACATGTGATTGAGCATTATTTTGAGCCGGAGAAGCTTTCGGAAGATGAGAAGGTGTTAGCTGCTTTGGTGACATTAAACCTACATCTACTCTTGC